>Ga0310811_10003429_pt1 | contig 19914 bp, 14 predicted proteins | sample YCmetagenome_FD_207642 | JGI IMG/M metagenome (GOLD analysis project Ga0310811, IMG submission 207642) | Soil microbial communities from experimental microcosm in Duke University, North Carolina, United States - YC | ecosystem: Engineered > Artificial ecosystem > Soil microcosm > Unclassified ...
TGTGAATTAAAGCCGGAAATCATACTTTTGCACTCTCCAAACCGGAAAATACTCCTGAATAGCTCAGCCGGTTAGAGCATCTGACTGTTAATCAGAGGGTCGCTGGTTCGAGCCCAGCTTCAGGAGCCTTAGTAGACAAGCCGACAGAAATGTCGGCTTTTTTGCTTTTATCGATACCCAAATCGGCCTTAACTGTATCAAACAATAAGAAAAACTTATTAGCATCAGTGGTTCGATATTTATTTTCAGAATAAGTTAATTTTTCGGAGAATATCGAACCAATCATTTTGCTTTTGACTTGAATATCGCTTTCTCGATAATATTTCGCTATGTTGGAAAGAAAGGATATACAGTAGTTGAAATGTTTTAAGGTATCAGAGTCTTGATTTTTTAGTTCCTCGACTTCGGCTTGCTTTTCCCTAATAATACACTGATAACGATGTTTGGCATTTCTATATTCGTCTTCATCAATTTTATCAGCATAATAGCGGTCTTGCACGTTTTCAAGAAGTTTAGTTTTGTCGTTGATCTCTTCAAGTAACTTGGCAATCTGTACTTCTTTATTCCCCTTTCTTTCAGAGAAAATATCTTTGATGGTTAATTTGTATAAATCTGCAATCTCGTTGTTGAAATCTAAATGTCTTAGCAATCTTTCAAAATCAGAATTAGCATCGACCGCCTTGAATCGTTCCTTGCAGCCTTTTTGACAATGATAGTAGTAATGTTTGTCTTTGTTTCGGCTTGTAGACGCACTTCCAGTTAGATTGCCTCCACAAATTCGACACTGCAAATGCCCTCGCAACGGAAATTCATCGTGTTGTATTTTAGGTTTTCCTCTCAAACGATTTCTTGGAGTGAGAATGTCTTGAACTCTATTGAACAAGTCTTCGCTGATTAGGGCGGGATGTAAACCCTTGACTATTTCAGCTTCGTCTTTGAGATACGGTTTTACTAATATTTTACCTGTATAGGTGAGGTTTTTTACAAGATTTAGTACAGCTTGTTTCTTGAGCTTAAAACCATCCCTACTTAGCTTCCGCCTTATATACTCTGTTGTATAAAGGCCTGTAGCTAGCATCTCAAATATTTTTATTACAAAGGGTGCATTTGCATTTGGTGCTAAAGTTGACTTTTCTTCAACCCTTACATTTGTGTATCCATATGGAGCTGGGCCTGTCCAACAACCCTCGACGCGAGCACGCCTTGAACCCTCTTTTGTCCGAATGCTAATTTTTTCGTTTTCTACTTCTGAATTAGTGAGGTAGAAATTAAGCATAAATTTATTTTCAGGAATATTAAGGTCTACGGTCTGGTCAATAGCGATTAACGATACTCCGATATTTTTATAAAGCCTTAATTTGCTTAAGGCTCCTTCCGTATTTCTTGAAAATCGATCCCATTTTGTGAATATCAAATAATCAATTTCTTTCTTATTAGCTTTTATATATTGTTCAAGCTTTTGATATTCAGGGCGATCAAACGTTTTTGCTGAGTGGTCATCTTCAAAATGCCTAATTACCTCTATTTTATTTAATCGGCAGTAATTGAGAATGTGGTTTAATTGGTGACGAAGGCTAAATCCATAATTAGCTTGCTCGTCGGTAGACACTCTTGTATAAATAACCGCCCTTTTCATTTAATATGTTTTTTCAAAAAGTTGTCAAACGCAATGTTGCCTAAAATGTATAGGGTTTCTCGAATTTGCTTGATTTGCTCTTTTGTATACTTTTTCTCCTTTTGAGTTAACAGTTTTTCACACGTCTCAATTGATAACATTTATGTTTACCATTGCACTGTTCTCAAGCTGCAAAAAACAATAGGTTCTCACTCAGTTGCCTAAATGCTATACGGTGGTAAATCTAATAAACCACTGAATTATAGCAAATTACAATCTATTTTGTCGAGCGAGGCAAGTGTATTACCTGATAGTAAAGCGGCCTTATAATGACGGAGATTGGTCGTTCCAATTAACATCCATTGAATACAGCTTGATATTCAATTCAGTGGATGTTAATCGTAACCAAGAAGCGTGAGACGAGAGACGGTGCGGGACAGGTGATGCCATACAGCAGTGATCCAATTGGTCAAGTTACTCTCACTGAGACAAATATACAAAAAATGGCCGACATTGGCAAAAAGGAGGCTGTATACAGTAGTTGAGTTAAAGTTACTTTAAGTCAGTTTACAATGGTTTTACGACATTTTTCTCCAGACAATTTCCATCGGTTATGAGAGGATTTGAAAGGTATCTTAATGTCCAGTCCGCTGACTAAATTTAAAAACATTGTAAATGAAACTGCACTGTATTTTGTTTTGGGGACGCCTCAGGGGAAAAATAGTTATTTTAGAGATATACTTTATTGATACATCTAAGCTATGTTTATTTTTTAAGGTAATGAAGGAGGGCGGCTTTTTGCGGAAAACCCTTTAAAAGACTTTTAGAGTGGCTGAATTAATTTTCATTCAGTGATCTTCTTTTGATTATAGGATCGAATAGTTTTCTCCGATTACGCGCCCAAGAAATCCACTGCTTAAATGCCGGACTACTGCTGGTATGACGACTTATTTCGTCAAGGTATTTATCAAGAATGTTGAGTTCATTCCAGCGTTGTGCCTCCCTAACAAGCGTTTCAAAAGCTTCACTTTCACGTTTATCATTTTGTATTTGATTGATACGAATTTGTTCCTGCTTTGCTTCTTCTTCTTGCCTAGTTTTATTATCTGCCCATATTCTTTCCAAGTCTCTAGCTGCAACCTCCATATGATCGACTATTTCCTTAACCCGAGACTCTAACGGAATTTTACCATCATGCCATTCCTTTTCCAGCCAACCATTCACTTTGAAACACAATTGTCCTGTTGACTCGAAACGTCTCATACCGTAATTGTCTTTTTCATGTAGAACCTTAGTAAGCTCTCTTAAGCCAACAGTAAAACTAACTTCTCTTACATAAATAAGTGTTTCTTTATCTTGAGGGGTGACACGATATCCTCGCCCATACCAGATTTTAACAAGAGTATTCATTATACGAATCGCTCGATCCAAATTGTTTTTTGAGGACCGAATAGTTAATCTATCAAAGTCAGTACGAACCATTTCGTCCATACCATAAAGTTGGAAATCTGATCTTAATGATTTTTGTGCTTCAATAATTATTTTATCAGGTTCGACTAAGTGTTTTTGAACAATAAAAGTAGATTCTGATTCGCCATCATATAATAATGTTGCTTGAGCATTTTTGATGGCGGCTGCAATATTGAAATTATGTTCTTGTGTATTAATCGGTAGGGGGACACGTCGATCATCATCCCTTTTAGGTTTATATCCTTGCCATGGAATTGGTATTTTATTGTCCATGCAAACTTGTCTTAATATGGGAGATGTTGTTTCAAAATCAGCTGCTACAGAATTAAAGGGTTTACTCCAAATCAAATAATAGAGAGACTGACGATCCATTTGCATTGTTTTTGTTATTTAATATCTCAATTACGTAGAGGAGCGCGATCAACTATCTCGTTTTCAAAATAACAATCATTCAAAGCGAATATTAGACTAACATCCAAGATGATATTTTTTCCCCGATGCTGTCTTTCCAATGTGAGATACTTGGGATAGGCTCGATACCGATCAAAGAACATTCTTTATTGCTGAGGTCTTGATTACTTTTATAATAAGTCCCCTGTACGATTTCGAAATTCCCTGGATAGACCAAAGCTACTTTTTTTGCATTGTAATATTCATGATAAACATATAACTGCCTTAAATCATCTGGAGATGGGTTATATCCATTTAAATTTTTCCATTTAGTATCGATGACAATAGTTTCATCATGCTTTTCTGATGCAATCACGATATCTGGTTTGATAGCTGAGCGGTTGCCTTGTTTAGGCTTCCAAAAGAATTTCGACCGTTGCGCAGTAACCTCATAGTCAAGATGGTCGTTTATTATGTGTCTTTTTATGGACACAAATACAAAGCGCTCCCATAGCAAATTCATATCAAACATTAGAGCAAGAAGGTAATCATTGCCTTGATTAAGGTTAGGGTGAAAGTTTAAAAGTAATAATCGAGCTATTTCAATCGCATCACGATAAGGCTCAGATTTTCGGTTATATGCTATCTGTGCAAATGATGACTCTGTCACCGTTACATCCCACTGTTCCGGAAAATTTAAGATAGTGCGATCAATCCTACTTTGCAGTAGCTGATTACTATTGATGCTCTTTAATAACATCAATGTTTTATATATAATTCTGTGTATCGTATGCAAGTAGTCATAAGAAGTGTGTCTAGTGTAAAATCGCTCCTTATGAACTAAATTTAACTGAATGTGCTTCGCGAAAAGCATATTTCCTTTAAGAGATGAACAATTGCTGTCAAACTTTCTATATTTCTTTATTAGACCGAGATTGAGCAAATGTTCAACTTGCTGAATAAATAACTCAAAATATAATTCTAATATTGAATTGGGTTTGATCTTCAAAGTAGAGCTAGTAGGTGCATGAATTTTAAAAAGACCTACTGACTTTACCATATCGATCAGCATGTTTCTCCATCGAGTTTTATCGTTTTCTCTATCAGCCTTAGGTAATACCTCAATCGTTGTGTTTCCAATTTTTATAACGCCAACGTATTCGCAAAATTTGACGCTTTTATTTCCTAAGGAGTAAAAAGGCACCCCTTGTACGCCATGATATTCTTGTAATGACTGCAATAAGGGTTCGTCGAATATTACATTATCAATAACTTCGTTTAATCTCACAATTTGATGTTCGAATACGGTAATTGTCTTCTTGAAAGCCATTATTTAAGTAGCAACTCGACAGCCTTAATAAAATCCATCTTCACTGTTTTTGCATCTATGGTCAACTCGTAGTCAACAGGCTTTGTATAATCAATTATTTCATAAATTTCCTTGTCCTCAAATCCACTTGAGTCATAGCTTTCAAACTTTGCAAATCCATTATTAAGTTTTTCTTTGGGTTTTAACTTCACGAACCCTTCTCCTAACACAAGTCCAATTTTCCCATAGTCTCCATAAAAGTACTCTTGTAATAATGGTATTATTTTGTTTTGAAAAGATGCTTTGAGTTTATCGATAGAATCAACATTTATTAAAAAGCTATGTCCTATCAAATGATCTTTATTCAATAACACCTCTATCCGATAATTTATTTTTAATAATAGCTGTTGCAAATTAATTTGCCCAACGTTAACAGTTAAAAGAGCTGGGTTCGGTGGCATCTCTTGAAATATAAAGCGTCGCCTCAACGCAGTATCTAATGCTTCAATGCTCTTATCAGCGGTATTCATTGTGCCTAAAATGTATAGGTTAGGAGGGACCGCAAATCTCTTTTTGCTATATGGCAGTACAACGCTTAATGCCTCATCACAACTCAATCGTTTGTCATCCTCGATCAATGTTATCAGCTCACCAAAAATTTGTGATACATTTCCGCGATTTATTTCATCAATTATCAGCACAAATTTATCGGCAACTGCTGTATTGCTTAGGTTGCTGAAGTAAGTATAGCCACTTTTTTCTATCAGCTCCTTTTGCTCAAGATACGTTGGGTGTTTTTCAGGAAGAATAGTTGTTTCTTCCTTCGATGCACTTGTTTGTACAGTTATAGAAAAAAGTTTATCTAATGCGGCATAATAAGCTGTGGCATTGCATCCTCCTATCACAGCCCGAATAGCATGATTTATATTGGTGAAGGCATCCAATTCTCCTTTACTTCTAATACCTTCTTGTAACGCTTTTAAACGACTGTAAGAAACAATGTATGTTCGATTACCATTTAACCCATGCTGGAATACAATGTTACCCCTGTCAGATATATCAACAACATTTATTTTCCCTAAGCGAGTATTTAATTCTATGTTGCCATTTTCCGATAATTGTTTTTCAAGCTCTGACAACATCGCGTCCCAAAGAAGATCAAATTTTAGCTCAGTTGTAGTTATTTCATTAACGGCTGGTTGAAAAGCCTTTAAGTAGCTATAGGAAGCCCTTAAAGCCAATTGTTTAAAAATACCATCCTCTATATCGTAGGTAACTATTTTCGTGCCATCTCCATATTCTTCAACACCCGGTTTTATTCCCTCTATAAAATCCTCATAATTTAAACTTTGATGAAAAGTGCAAAATGCTATTTGACCTCGATCTACATAAGAGTTATATAAGTCTTTTAGCTTCTTGCGCTTTTCTTCCTTGCTTAATTCCGAATTAACAATATCGGCATACTCCATAGGCGAAACTATTTTTAATGATTCATCTATAGTATTGTATGTTTTACCTGTTCCAGGAGGGCCAAAAAGAATTTTATTAAAACTCATTTTCTTTGTTGTAGTTAGTTTCGAAGACGTAACACTATTATCTCCAGCGATGATTTTTTGAGCGATTACTTTAAGTTCTTTATTACCCTCATTGATCGCTAGAAGCTGAAATATTATATCAAAGGTGTTTTTTTTAGATAGGTAGGTAAAACTTTGTTTGCTTATATTTTTTTCATTTTCTAACTGTATTTCTGAAGCTGGTAGGTAGTTATCCAATAGCAAAATATTTTCTACTTCGGCGCGAATGTTACCATGTTCGTAGACAGAATTAGTAAATGACTCTCTTTTAAAACTTCCAATTTCGGGAAAAGCGTAGCATCCCACTAGGTATCTAACACTTTGAGGGCTTGTTGAAATCATAAAGACAATTTTTACACTGTCTTTGTGAGTAGGATTTTTGTTGAAATTTGGACTTAGACCGATGTGATAGCTATGTGGTTTAGCATCAGGGCTAATAGCAAAATTTAAACTTTCACCCATCTCATTATTTTCGTTCACCCAACCGAAACTTTTTGCATTTTTCAAATCGGATTCTGTGGGTTCACCTTTCCATCCGCTGCTATTCCAACCTATTGAAGCTAAAATTCCATAATTGTTAAAGTTACTTGAATCATTATTGAAATAATCAAACAATTCATTGTAGACTGGCTCGATTGTCTTTATGAATTCAACTGTAGTATCGATTAATGTTTCCCAATCACTTATGGAAGCGTAAGGTATTAATTTTACCAAATTTGAATTGCTATAATCTCCTCGTAAAGACAGATATTTCGAGCGAAATAAGGGGTATTCACTAATCCTTATGTTGTCTATTTTGATCTCATATATACCTTCAATTGTAATACCGACAGTGAATGCGAGATTAAATTTCTTAAACGAATCTTCGTTCGGAAAAATTTTAGCCCATTGGTAACCTTCGAACTTTTGTCCTTGATTAGTTGGTCGCTTAACTACATCGATCTTACCCGCTGGAAATGCTTTTTGTTGTACGGCTTTGGCCCAATATTCTACTTTTTCGTATGGAATTTTTAGTTGGTCATACCCCGCTCTTATAATGGGGTCATTATTGTTGTATTTTTTCCCCGAAAAATCTTTGAGCAACTTAAGATCAGCTAACGTAAAGTAATTCATTTAAACGCATTTATTGGAGTAATACCTTCAGCTTCCATCCATCTTAACGCTTCTATAATCTTCCCTTCGGCGTATTTCTTTTTCTTATCTGACCATTCATAGAATCTTTGCAACAGAGCAGTGTCGTTTACTAATTGATTGCTAGCAATTATTTCTTCCCAACAGGCAAATAGTGTAGCAACGACTTCGATTTTAGCCGATCGAGCATTTTCAAAAAGCTGTATAATATGATTAATAGCTTCTTTTTCAATTCCAAAATGCTTGTCATAATCGGCTTTATGGTTACCAGCATTTACTAGAGGCTTATATTTCAACGCCTCATTCTCATTGTATACGAACCATTGCCTAGCAGCCATTTCTTTTTCTAAATACTGCTGAAGATCGGGATCGTAAGGCCCCATCGCCCATTTAAGAAAATTCACTGGTAAATTCATTCTTTGTGTGCGTTCACAGAGGAAAATTAACTTTTGAAGTTTAATGCGTCCTAAAGTCTGTTGTTTATTTAGTTGGTAAATTATTTCACTCGCTAAAAGTAATGCTCTAAAACGTTCACCATCATTTTTGTGAGCTTTCCTACTTATCAAGCTTTGTCTTAGAATTTCACTTAATAAATTCTGACTCTGCAATTGACTAGCTGAGATACTTGTTTCCAGTAAATTGCATTTCTGCTCTAAGTATTGTAACTCTTTGACGATTCGATTTTGTTCGGCTAGAGAAGGTAGAGGACATAATAAATTTAATACTTGAGACCTATCAATTCCAGGTATTAAACTTTTTGCATTTTTTTTGAAATAGTTTACGTTGGCGAACAATACTAATTCTACATATTTCAGACAGATAAATGGACTTCGAACGGCCATAATTTGTCGAGCGATATGAACTTGAGGGAATCTTAAATATGCCATTTTTCCAACCCCTGAACCTTTACAGGTGAGTAAAAGATCGCCATCAACCGCAAAAGACTTAGGTGATTTGGTCCAGCGATTAAATATTACCTTGCCGCTTTGTAAATTACTTGCACCAGTTATATAGGGTATTCCGTCATCTTGCCTGTCTGAATATTCATGCGAAGCAAGGTCTTGTCCTGAAACTAATTCGATAACATCTCCAAGCCTACACCAAATCCAAGTTCTTGGTATTTGATAAGGCACCTCTTCTACCCTAATCGGAAGTAATTTTACTTTTTTAAGCTTATTATCCCTTACAAGTTGAACCGTTTCGTCCTTTATTTTTTGTAATAAGGTAGCTGCGGGTTGATCGTTTGAGTTTTGCTCAACTAATTTCCCTTGTATCGCATCAAGTAGAATTCGGTTACGAAGTTTCTTTACTAAATCAGACTGATAAACAAGTTTATTACGTACATGGCCAACCTTTTCACAGCGTCGTTTAAGTTCCGCGACAATGGACTTCTGATGCTCAACTTCTTTGGGAATGTCAATTAACAGGTTTAACAAATGCTTGGGTTTAATTTCAGTTTTTATACCACCGGGAACTTGCTCTTTGAGCGCTTTTCTAAATTCTAAACTTTTTAAAAAGTAAGTTAGAAACTCTGAATCAATTTTGTCTTCTTCAAATTCGTAAGATGAATAATGAATAGTTGCGACGATATCTTCTTCACCCTGATAAACGCACATAGCCCCTTTTTCAACATTAATCCCCGAAATGACTAAATCACCTTTTTTAACTAAGATCATGTCAGTGTTCGACGTTTTATCAGAAATAAATATTTTACCGGAAAAGTCTATTTTATCAATCCGCTTTAATCCTAATATAGCTTTGTCATTAGGTTTAAATCTATCTTCGCGCGATCTGAGAATCTGACTCATTAATACTTGGCCCCAACTCATTTAATTACCTCCTTCAGTTGGTCTAAAAGGTTTTTACTATCCTGCATTGATCGCTCTAATAACGCTAGCAACTCCGTACTGCTATACTCATATTCTTCTTGTTTTTTTGTTGGATTTTTAATGTCCAAATCGTATCCGCGCGCAACGATTGTATCAATATTTATCTTCCAAGATAGATTGCTCTCCTGTCTATTATTCCACCATTCTTTAATTGGAGCAAACTCTTTTGCCATTATTGGTCGGGTCTTGTTATAAGCTTTATATCCTTCTGGCATTTTATGCTCATAATACCAAATCTCTTTAGTTGATTTACCCTTTTCAAAGAATAGTAAATTAGTTGGCACTGACGCATATGGTTGGAATACCGAATTAGGCAGACGTATTATGGTGTGCAAATTGCAATCTTCTAATAATTTTTGTCGCACCCTTTGCTTCACGCCATCCCCTGTCAAACTTCCATCGGGTAAGACAATTCCCGCACGTCCTCCTTGCTTAAGAAGATGTATCATAAGTATTAGAAACAAATCAGCACTTTCTTTTGTGCGGTATGTCAACGGGAAGTTATTCTCGTTTCCATTAGCAACGATACCGCCAAATGGTGGATTGGCTAGAATTACATTGACACGGTGCTTTTCAGTATAATTGCTTAATGGTTGATCCAATGCATCGCCAAACCTTATGTTTGGTACTTCTATATCATGAAGTATTAAATTAGTGATAGCCAATAAGTAAGGTAAGGGTTTATATTCCCAACCAACAATATTAGTTTCAATGTTTTTGCGTTCTTGAGCAGTTTTTGCTTGTTTTTTTAGATGTTCGATTGCTGATGTCAGATAGCCACCTGTGCCGCAAGCAGGGTCAAGTATTTTCTCCCCTAACTGGGGATTTATAGTTTCTGTGATGAATTGTGTGATGGCTCGTGGGGTGTAAAACTCACCACTTTTTCCTGCGCTTTGCAAGTCTTTTAAAATGATTTCATACAATTCACCAAAAGCGTGGCGATCTTTAGCAACATTGAAATCTATCTCGTTTAGCTTATTCAATACCTTACGGATATTGATTCCGCTTTTCATGTAATTGTTATTACCCTCAAAGACTTCACGTACAATTATAGCTCGCTTATTGCCTGTACTAAGGTCTAAATTGCGAAGTTTAGGGAATAATTTTCGGTCAACAAACTCCAATAGTTCATCACCTGTAATACCTTCATCATCACCCGCCCAGTTTCCCTTTTCATTCACCCAATGAAACTCGTCGGGTATCGGTGATTTATAATTATCATCTAATAATTCAAGTTCTTTATCCTTATCTGAAAATATTTTCAAAAAGAGCATCCAACCCAATTGCTCTATTCTTTGTGCATCGCCGTTTAGGCCGATATCTTGCCACATTATATTTTGGATACTTTTTAAAATTCCACCTACGTTGCTCATACTTCTTTATATAGTTCTAATTCTAATTCTCTTAACGCATTTTGATAATTTGTCCGACCGCCAAAAATACCGTTTACAATTTCATATGCGGAGCCAAATTCATCAAAAGGGTTCACTCTTAATACTTCAATATTTTCAATATTCGCAATGCCGTCATCGGCATATTTATCTAATAGAGCTTCAAGTATCTGCTTTGCCTGTTCCCCATATTTGGTAAAATAATTACGCTTTTTAACCTTGTTTGCTCGTTCTTTTCGAGTTAATGGAGGTTGGTCAAATGCTAAATGGCAAATCAAATCAAATAAATCAACCTCTCTATTTACAGCCTCATAAAGTGCGTCTACAATTATGCCCTGTTCTCGCAATTCTAATATTATTGTCTCTTTGCGTTCGGCATTATTCCATTTATTCAAAAACTCATCAAGCGACCTAAAATTACCTTTTATGATGTCTTTAGTATGATCTTTCAAACTCACAGTAATGGGTTTACCATTGTGGTCAAAGTACATTTCGCGACTAATCAATATTGATACGTCAACGCCATTCACATAAACTTTCTCTCGCTTAATATGTTCTGGTCTTGGATTAGAGAAATCCCTTACTTGAGGTTTGATAATGATTTCTTCTCCAGATATTTCATCTATGACAGGAGTACTATCCTCCTCTTCTTCATCTATAATATGGAACAAATCCGAATCCTGCGAAATGGGTTTGACTCTGATGGGATCACCATCAAAATCTTTATCAGCAAATAAGTCTGTTGCATTCCTAAAATCAAGAATTGTGAAATACAATTTTCCGTATTCCTCATTGATTCTCGTCCCACGTCCTATAATCTGTTTAAATTTGGTCATAGACGAAATATTGCTATCTAGGACTATGACCTTGCAGGTCTGAGCATCTACGCCAGTCGTCATTAGCTCTGAAGTGGTTGCAATGACGGGATAGGCCTCTTCAGGATTAATGAAATTATCTAATTCTCGCTTGCCCTCTTCGTTGTCGCCCGTGATCTGCATTATATATTTGTAGTTATTCGCGACCAGGTCAGCATTATATTTTGCGAGTGCAGTTCGCATGCGCTCCGCGTGATCTATATCGCTACAAAAGACAATCGTTTTAGCAAATCGATCATATCCCCTTAAAAACTCAGTAAGTTTTAATGCCACTAACTCCGTTCGCTCATCAATTACTAAATTTTTGTCAAAATCTTGTCTATTATAAATCCGATCTTCTATCTCATCACCATTTTTATCTTTTTTACCTTGCTCTGGGCGCCACCCTTCGTGGTCTATGTCCAATCCGATTCGAATAACTCTATAGGGCGCAAGAAAACCGTCATCGATTCCTTGCTTTAATGAATAGGTGTAAATGGGTTCACCAAAATATTCTAGATTACTTGTTTCTTTTGTTTCCTTTGGTGTAGCAGTAAGTCCTACATGGGTAGCCTTTTTGAAATATGATAAAATTTCTCTCCAGGAACTATCTTCTTTTGCACTTCCTCGATGACACTCGTCAATGACAATAAGATCAAAAAATTCAGGAGAAAATTGGGTATAGACATTAGCGTCGGCGTCACTACCTGAGAGGCCTTGATAAAGTGCTAAATAAATCTCGTAACTTTTATCAATTTGGCGGTGTTTTACTACAGTCATCTTATCTTTGAAATGCTTAAAGTCACCTCTACGCGTTTGGTCGATCAGGGCATTACGGTCCGCTAAGAATAATATTCGCTTTTTTGCGCCGCTTTTCCAAAGTCGATGGATAATTTGAAATGCTGTATAAGTTTTGCCCGTACCCGTCGCCATTACCAGCATCAAGCGATGCTGTCCTTTGGCGATAGCTTCAACCGTTCGATTGACCGCGATTTGCTGATAATATCTGGGCTTACGATTTGTTCCATCAAAATAATAGTCTTGTGTAATAATCTTTTCAGCAGAAGTTGTCGTTATGCCTTTATATCTTTTGTACTTTTCCCATAATTGGAATGGGGTAGGGAACTGATCTATTCCCAATTCAGTTTCAATTTGATTATCGTCGGCTGTGCGATCATGAAACAGAAACCCATCGCCATTACTACTGAACACAGAAGGAATATCCAATATCCTAGCATATTCCAAAGCTTGCTGGATACCGGATCGAATAGAATGTTTGTTGTCTTTTGCCTCAATAATCGCGATAGGAATGTTGGGCTTAAAATACAAGATATAATCTGCGCGCTTTTGCTTTCCCCTTGCTGTAAGTTTACCACGAACATAGATTTTTCCATCTGTGAAAGAAACTTCCTCTAATACTTGGGTCAACATATTCCATCCAGCTTTTTCGATTGCCGGATTGATAAACTTGGTGCAAATATCGCGCTCAGAGAAACTTTTTTTGTCAGGCATAGATTGCGGGAAGCTTTACAAGATAAAAATATATATGCTCCTATTAGTCGACCAGTTAAAGTTACTTTAATCTGCGTCGTACTATATATTAATTTCTTGCTATCGATTTAATATGATTTATGATTTGGGGATATTGATCTTTAATGATAGGGTTTTCCGACTGTGTGTCCATTTCCTGAGTTAGTCGAGCACTGTCTGATTTCGTTAGTTGTTTTAAATCCAGTATTATTTCTATTGCGTTCATCAATTCATCGTCCTGTTGAAGCTTAGTTAAAATTACTTTCAACAGTTTTTTTATATGCTGGTTGTTACCATTTGCTGCAATAACTTTCAGAAAATTTATGTTGTTGGCGTAGTCAAAAATTGAATCCCCTTGGAGTATTGTATCTATTGCTAACGATTGCAAGTCTGGTGATAACTTTAATATTTCATCCTTTGAATGATTGGTGATCCTCTGAATTATTACTTGAATGACATTATTAAGATCGGACAGCTTTTTTAGAAATTCTTCCAATAGTTGTTTTCGTTCATTGTCAACAAAAATTAGATTTAGCATATGGTCAATTTTTGATTCTAACTGATCATCTGAAATTAGATCATTTTGATTCGAATTTAAGCGAATAACATAATCCAATAACTTCAAACTAGTCTCGCTGTAACTTTCGTCAGTCATAATAAATGTAATCAACGGAGATATAGAAATACTCTCAACAATGAGTTGAGATATTTTATTATTAACCGTTTCTCTATATTCGTTTGAGCCCGCTATAGTTTGTAGAATATCAGCGCTAGTTATTTTTCCTTTTGTTAGTTTATAAATTGTCATACAAAAAGAAATCAAGTCGTCAATTCCGCTATTACTGGCAATACATTCACTGACATAATTTCCATTTGTATCGTAAGCTCGCTGAGTCGGATAATTAGGATTAGGAACAGTACGATTATTTAATAGATTATTGGCCAGTACTTCTAAATCACTGTAATCAGTACTAAAATCATGTATAAACTTCAATATAAGGTTATTTATCGAATACAATATTGGGGTAATTTCATCTCGGCCTTTCCCATTAAAATTCGGATTAATATTATTAATTCTCTGAATTAATGTGTGCTCTGACACAAATGAACTAGCGTCTTTTGATAATAGAAATAGGATATCAATATAATATGGGTCTGAGTCGTTTATACTTGCTATCCGGTCGATAATAAACATTGACAAATCATCTGAATTAAGATTAATTACTTTTTCCTTCGACAATTCGTTCTTATCTAAAATTGATGCATCGAGTTTATAGTATTCAAAAAATGCTTTTTTTAATCTTTTCAAAATTTGAGGGTTATCAAATATTGATATAACCATTTTGAAAGCATCACGCATCTTTTGCGGAGGATTATCTAGCATGAAAATATTATTCAAAGAACTAATTATAAAATCTAAAAGGTAATTTCTCTTATATGTCTGTAACATTTTACTGTATTGAACGAGGTCTGAAAAATTACCTTTTTGATTAAATATTTCTTGCAATTCAGATGTGATAATCTCTTCGATTCTTTTATTGTTTGTCAGAGATATTTCCTTGAAGGCATTTAACTGAACTAATAAGTCTAAATTGTTGATGAAGGTGCTTCCTATTAGTTTGCGATCCTTATATGATTCAAGTTCCCTAATCAGAAAATCGATTACCATATTAAATTTATCGTTGTCCTCACCGATAAATTCTTTAATCTTATCGACTTGTAGATTATCGATGTAGGAGCCGATTTCTTCCGGCATCGAATTATATATCGTTGAATTAGATAATATCGTATTGATGTCTTTGAGTAACGTATTTTCAGTGATAACTTTCGTCTTATTTATGAAAATCGCCAACTCTTCACTCCACATTTTGTCATTGTTATATGTCTCAATGGGCATCTTAAGGATATAAGGGTTTTTAGCTAGTCTATGATAGTATGCGGGAAATTCTTCTCTCAATATTAATAGCTTGCAAATCGCTGTTTCGTTTCGATCTATAAATTTTTTATCTGTAAAGCATTCTAGTTCTGTCGATAAATTATTAAAAATCTGAATTATTCTACGAGGATTTGAGGCGTATTCCTTTGAGACCAAATCAATAGTGTAGTCAGAAAAACCCAGCTCATATTTCTGATTGATTTGTTTAGCAAAAAAATATATTTCACTAGAATTATATGGTTTAATCTTCAACGTTGTGTTAAAGAATTTTCTTAAAAACTCATCTGCTTCCTTATCACCAGCATTGTAAGACTCTCTCACATGTCTTTTCAATGCAGTTTCATCGACCGGGAGAACGAATAACACCTTTTCTTTGCTTTCCAAAAAACCTTTAATTGTACTAAGTAATTCTGTAGTATATTGTCTTTCACACCTATCTATGTTGTCAATAACAATTACAAGTCGCTGATATTTTGGCGTCACCTTATCAACTATAAAATCAAATGCAGTCGAAAACTGTTCGGGAGAGAACATTAGGGGCCTCTCTTCATCGTATTTTGAATGGATTAAGGTTTGAATAACTCCAAGAAATTTAGTCAGCAATTCTTTATCAATGATTTTTTTTAAGAAAATGATGAATGTCGACGTTGCTAAAAAAAGGGTGACGGTAGACATCAATTTCAATGAATTATCGCGAAACCATGGACAGGTTAAATAGCTTACAATCAAGCCAATGCTTACGATGCCTAGTACTACATAAACCCATGTAGGAATTTTTATTTTGATCTCATTGATTTGCTGTGTGTGATTCGCGTACAAATTGAATTCGCGCTTATTTAATTCTACACCAACTTGTTTAGATAATGCCAATATAAAACTGCGCCTGAATGCATCTTCAGAATACTTCCAAGCATCAAATACCACAAATTTCGTTTTGAAATCGTTCGACGCTTCCAAACTGCTTTGCGCTGTTTTTATAATCGATGATTTACCACTTCCCCATTCTCCAAATAATCCGATAGTAAATGGTTTATCATTTGGGGAATTGCGAATCATTTTTTGGAGAATATCCGCATATACTTTGGTATTTAAAAAATCTGTTTCATCCAGTAATTTAACTTCCTGGTCAACGATAAAATTTCTTTTCATCCAGTTTAGGTCATCTAAAGGTTAAAGGAGGTATTGTCGCAAAAAGCTAAGGTACAGACTATAAAAAAATTATTTATGTCAAATTGCTTTTATTTTTAATTCTTTATAATCTCCAATAATTTGCCATCCCAAGCTACTTTTGCTTTCGTTATATTCGTGACTGTCACGCCATAAGCATTGTTGCCTCTAAATTTCATTACGACTGTTGCGTGGTCACCATTGTTCCAAAAAATTGTTTCAACATGCTCAAAGCTGTCGGGATCGTCCATATTCTTTTTTACATATTCAACAAGTGGGCGATAAGACCCGTCCCATCCACTTAAGTATTTTTCTTTAAATTCTTTGTTTTGCTCTAGTCTTCTTTTTTGAACCTCCACTAATGGCCTTTCATCTTCTGCTAACTTATTCAATGAATCAGTTGGAATGCTGTCACTTTCAGAATTCGTGGTATCAGTCAACTTGATTACATTTGTTTTAACAGTCTTTGGTAGATTGACAGTTTTTGCACTAGAATCGGCTTGTTTGCCTTGCAATTTGCTTTTTCCTGAACCTTCAATGAGCTTATAGAGTGATATAATTAAACTCACCTGTACAAGTAATACAATTGTGATGTAGCGAACGGTGCGATTTAAAGTTACTTTAATGCCACTTTCAATCATGTTGAGAGTAGCAGGGAATAATAATAGCCCTGCTATGATTCGCATTGACCCGCTCAAGACCGAGTTAAATATTAGGACTGAAAGCAAGCCACTAGCTATCAGTAAGACGGCCAGAATGCATTTAATGACAAATTTTGAATCGTTCTGTGGTTTAGGGAAACTTCTGAATTCGGGAGTTTGGTTTAAGGTCGGTTTCATGGTTAAAAATTATGGCGTGAATCTTAGCGACACTTTCAACTCAGGTACTCCCATACCCACGAAAAAGATGAAGTAAGACCACGCCACGTCGGGCCGTCTTACAATCATTCTTTTTCGTTTTCAAGTGGGAGTTTTGAGTTGAAAAATGACTGTAAACAGTATGTTATTAAGCTATGTAGTTTTGTTTTTCTTTAAATCATTAACGTTATTTTAGTTTATTAATCAACCGTAAAGTTATGCTATTTTATTGTATCTGTCGTAAAGCCTCTGGACTTGCATTACTCTGAACATACAGTTCCGTCTTGTTCTGAATCCTAGAGAATTGACCTCACTAGTGATCTCTGCAAACGTTTTACCAGTGCTCTTCATTGATACGATCAACGCACCAGCTTTGCGATTATTCTCATTGTTTGCAGCATTCATTTGCATTGTTGATCGACCTTTATCAATAGCTTCCCTTGTCAGGTTTTCAGGATTCCCCAATTTGAAGCCTTGCTTCTTCTTTTCTTGTAATGCCAGCTTGGTGCGTTGGCTAATCATCTCAGCCTCTTGCTCTGCCAGGGCTGCAAAAATGTGAATTGTGAACTTATTTGCAGATGGCATGTCACAAGCGATGAAGTCTATTCCGCTTTCCATTAAACTGGTAATAAATCTAACATTTCTTGCTAACCTGTCGAGTTTGGCTATCACCAACGTACTATTTGTAGATTTTGACACCCTTATAGCCTGCTGGAGAGCGTCTCGATTGTTTCCCTTATTTGTTCCTGTCTCGACATCGGTAAATTCCTGACGGGGCTGTATTCCTTTTAGGAAATTTAAGATCGTTGTACGTTGTGCCTCCAGCCCCAAACCGGAGTTCCCTTGTCTTGCAGTACTTACCCGGTAATATGCCACGTAAGTTTTTTCTATTTCGATAGTTGGTATTGTGTTGCTCATTGTTTAGAGGTTGGTATAAAGAATGTGAACGTTCTGGAAAATAAAAAAAACCTGCTCAATCGAACAGGCTTAGGTCTTCTGCGTGAATATGTTTTTCTAATCGACCGATCTTGTTTATGTGAAACACATCAATCCCCTGAATTGAAAATTCATCAGCAATCATGTGTTTTCGATGGCATTGGTTCTGATCCGCTTCGGAGCAGACTAAAGTTACTTTAATCCCATCTCTAATTAACTCTTCGACCTGCGTTATTCCACTTTGAAATAATTTGGTCTGTTTGATGGCTTTGTAATTTGCTTTGCCATCGTAATAAAAATTCTTGTCTTTGGGTCTGCCACCTAGTTCTTCTCCGAGATATAAATATTCAATCCCAGATGATTTCAGGTCTGCTGCAAATTGCTCTTTGCGGAATTGTGGATTGAAACGGGAATTGGGATATGTTCTTACATCAACTACTACCTCAATGCTGTACTTTTTCAACAAATGAATAAATTCATCTGCTCCTCGGCTGCCGTGGCCTATTGTAAATAGCTGTTTATCAATTGTTTGCATATATAAATCTATTGAAATCAGCTTGTTAACACAATATTACAGAAGGAAATTTTACGATTTTTACAGCAAGGTTTGCAACTTTTGGACTTACCCTTTCAAGAATTTTTCAAAAGTAGGAATCAACTAAGACCTCGAAATCGTTTTTACTTATTACACCATGAAATAAGATATTTTGATACTTCCTCTTCGCGGTGTCATTGTACCATTCTCTTAAATAGCCAAATTCAAATCCGTTAATTATTGCGCCTTGAAAAACTTTTTTAATTAGCTTCGATAATTCTTTCGTTCGATACGGATATTGATTATAGATATTGACGTTAATCAATGCGGTTACTTCATCCGTCCTTATCATTAGCTTGCCCAATAGGTTGATTTCAACCAAATCGTCATTCAATGGCAAGCGCCTGTCTTTAATGTAAATCCCACCTTTGGGGCGATAATCCTCATCAGAATAAAGGACACTTTCCAAAAGGTATGTCTTTACCATTTCCATAACCATGATATCCCAATCGTCGTAGTGCATTGCAAGGTTTTGTTTTAAAAATACAATATGTTGCTCATTTAATTGATAATCCGATTCGGAACCTCAATGATGTTTCCCAATATCCTAAAAATCGAAAAATACAGTATTGACGAAAATGTGTTATGAGTGGAATTTAACTTAATATGTTAATTATGAGTTATTTATACTATTTATCGAGTTCTTCTCCTATCAAGCGAGTACTGCAAAAAAAGATTTTTGGTGCTAAATACTGCAAAATTTCGACATGCGTAAAAGCAATTACGACACAGTATGAGATAACTTGCAGTATATTAATATATTACAGTGCTACACGGGCGCAACTTTGTTGCTTATTCTGTCTATGCTTTGTTTCCTATCTCAGTACTTTGTTTCCTATGCATCTCTTTCCTATTAACTAACCTATAGTTAAGCTTACTGTAGTTATAGGTCAGGGAAAGATATATAATGATATTGTGGTTTAATAATACTATGGGAGGTCTGCAAGCATAACGCAATTAAACAGCTTTTCGCTTATCGTGAGTTTGCAATGGCTCAATCTTTATAAATTCACTTAGCTCATAGATTTTAGCCATATCTTCTCTTAACTGGTTCGATAATAAAGTAGTAAGGGGAGCAAAAGGCCTTGCATGTCCGCAAGGCCTTTTTAGTTTCATTAAATTTTATATCTCACGCAGGGAAATTATCATGGATCAGTCCGAAAATTTGTGGGGAAAAGAAAATAGGATAATCTTTGCGGGAGAATAAAAGCATACGAATACCCGTGAATAAGGCCTACGAAACACTTGTCAGATTACTACTACCCCAGGG
>Ga0310811_10003430_pt1 | contig 19911 bp, 18 predicted proteins | sample YCmetagenome_FD_207642 | JGI IMG/M metagenome (GOLD analysis project Ga0310811, IMG submission 207642) | Soil microbial communities from experimental microcosm in Duke University, North Carolina, United States - YC | ecosystem: Engineered > Artificial ecosystem > Soil microcosm > Unclassified ...
CGGGGCGGCATGACGGCGCCGCCGTCGAAGGCGCCGCCGCAGTCGGGGCACCTCGCCAGCGACGGATACACGCCCTGCAGGCGCAACAGCCAGAACTCGAAATACCGCGCCAGCGGTGCGACGGGCGCGTTCGAGGCCAGCGCATCGATCACCGACGCGCCCAACCGGTACAGCCGTTCGTCCGTGTGCGATTCCGGCGCCCACTCGTCGATCAATTCGGCAAAGTACTCCGCGTGTCCGAGCGCAGCCGCATCCTGTCCTTCGCGTCCCACGGCCGCCAGCGGGCTCTGCTGCGGCTCCACGTAATTGATCCGGACGAGATCGCGCTGCTCCCGCTCGTAATACGCGACGCCCGCGCGCGTCAGCGGTTCGAGCGTGCCGACGAACCTGGACCGTGCACGTCTCGCTCCCTTGGCCACGCCGCGCTTCTTGCCGCGTTCTTTCGTCAGGAAGACAACGATGCGATCCGCCTCACCCAGCTTGTAGGTGCGGAGAATCAGCGCATCGTCGGTATAAACGGGCATCGGATCTGTTCATATTACCCCGGATGCACCGTCATTCTCAGGTAGATGGCCGCCAGCCCGAGGAACGACGCGAAGCCGCAGACGTCGGTGAATGTCGTGATGAACACCGTCGACGCCAGCGCCGGATCGATCTTCAGCGCCTTCAACCCCAGCGGAATCAGCGTGCCTGCCGCGCCGGCGACGAACAGGTTGATCACCATCGCGCCGCACAGAAGCAGTCCGATCCATGGCTGCCCCGCGATCACCCAGGTCGCGAGCGCCGCCACAATCCCGGTCGCCACGCCGTTGCCGATGCCGACGAGCACCTCTTTGAAGAGCGCCTTCCGCGAATTCGCCCACGTGAGTTCGCCGAGCGCGAGACCGCGGACGATCACCGTGAGCGTCTGCGTCGCGGCGTTCCCGCCCATGCCGGGGACGATCGGCATGAACTTCACGAGCGCCACCCATGCGGCGATCGTGCGATCGAAGAGCGCGACGACGCCGGTGGCGATGAACGCGGTTACGAGGTTGATCAGCAGCCACGGGAATCGTTTGGAGAGCGACTCGCGCGCCGGTGTGAATACCCGCTCGTCGGTCGAGACGCCGGCCAGGCGGTAGATGTCCTCTGTCGCCTCGTCCTTGATGACGTCGATGACGTCGTCGACGGTGATGATGCCGACCAGCTTGTTCTCTTCGTCGACGACGGGAATGGCCAGCAGGTTGTACGAGGCGACCTGGCGCGCCACTTCTTCCTGGTCCATGTCCGCGCGAACGCTGATGATGTCCGCGGTCATGATCCGTTTCAACGGCGTGGCCGGCGGGACCAGCAGCAGCCGCCGGAGGGAGACGACTCCGACCAGATGCCGGCGGGAATCGACCACGTAGAGATAGAAGACCATCTCGACGTCGCGCGAGCCCTGAAGCGCCGCGATGGCCTCGCTGACCGTCATGTCTTCGGCGAGCGCGAAGACCTTCGGGTTCATGATGCGGCCGGCGGTCTGCTCGGCGTACTCGAGGAGTTCGCCGACTTCGTCGCCCGGCCGCTTTTCGATCAAATCGAGTACTGCGGCGGACAGGTCTTCCGGCAGGTGATCGATGATGGCGACGGCATCGTCGGACGGGAGGTCGTGGACGTAGCGGGCGATCTCCTCCGCCGATCGGCCGGCGAGCAGCGCGGCGCCGGCTTCCGGTCCGAGTTCGCTGAGGCCCTCCATCGCCAGACGGCTGTTGCGTTCGAGCAGGAGCGCAAACGCCGACGCGCGATCCCTGTCGCCCAGCTCCGAGAACACCTGCGCCAGGTCGGCGGGGTGCTGTTTCTGGAGCAGATTGACGAGATTCGCCGTTGCGCCCATGCGAAGCAGGCGCTTCACGGAGTCGAGGACGACGTCAATCCTGCGCTGGGCCATGGAAACAGAACATTGTAAAAGACAGACGACGGACGGCGGAAGACTGAAATGAGCTGGAGGAAGAAGGAAACGGAAGCCGACGACGAAAAGGCGCCCCCGAATCGAGGGGCGCCTTCGACCGGCCGCGGGCAGCTGAGAAGGGGAACCGAGCGCTACTTCTGCTCGCGCCGGACTCCGCTTTCGCGAATCTCGTATCCGGCGGGCACGGCGAACAGCGTGGCATCGGGTTCGCCACGGACGATGTTGGTGAGCTGATACCTCGATTCTCCCGTTCTCGGATCGCTGTGATGCGTCATCACCAGCACCTTCAGGTCCGGCGACGTCCATTGTTCGTTCACGATCGTAATCGGCCGTTCGTTGCCGATCTCTCCGGCCGGAATCGTCTTGGTCATCGAGCGGCCCTCGACGGCGATGCCGTCGATCGTGCGGTGCTCGAGCGACCCCTCGGACATTTTCTCGAGCGTGTTTTCACGCGCGATGACATATCCGCCGGAGGCGCCGGCGCGCGCGATCGCCTCCCTCTTTTCTGCCACTCCGCGTTCGAGTTCGGCGCGCTGCTGCTCGTTGTCCGAGGCGCTCTTCATGAGCGAGACGACCGCGGTCAAAGGCGTCTTCCACGCGATGCGTGTCTCGGGGTCGAGCCGGTAAGATGCTCCCGCGATGGGGTCGACGATCGATATTCCAACGGACCCGTCCTGCCGATCCTCTTCGCGGCGGATACGACCAGCGCCGTCCCGGTAAACCCGCCCGGTGACCCGCCGGCTGATGCGGTTGCCATCGCCCAACGTCTGCGCAGTTTCCGTGACCGTCTGCGCCGAGTACGGCGCACCGGTGGTAATGGAGTCGAGCGCGACTCGTGCGCTGACGGGGCTTCGCTCGAGCATCGCCTTGGCCTCGGCGAGCTGCGGATCCTGTGCGAGCACCGGGGCAGCCATCGCCGCGATGACCCCGGCGATCGCGATGTGCTTCATCATCTGCGTTCTCCTCTTCGACGTGCGACCTAGTTACCCACGAAACGGACGGCGCGCGCGAGACCGTCCTGTCCGAATACGACGTCGGCCTTCACTGCCGTCACGTGGCCCGCCGGCGGCACGACGCCGAGGGACGGCAATATCGAGACCGGCAAATCCAGCCTGACCAGCTCGCCGCTTTCGAGCGGCGGCAGCGTGGCGGCGCCGGGCCACGGAATGAAATCTCCGACCGGGAAAGAAGCGTTGACGCTTTTCGAAGCGGAACTTTCCTGTCCGCGCGACCGCTGACCGGCAACGGATGACGAGCGGCTCCCGGAGAACCCGGGTCCGGCGGCGAACGCAATGAGCACCGCCGTCGCACCGGCGAGCGCCGTCAACCACCACCGCCCGCTCTGCCGTCGTACCGTGCGTTCAACGATCCGCGGCTTCGCAATCCTTGTATCGAACGCGCGCATCAGCGCAGCTTCGCGGTTCGACGGGGCCGGCGGGACCTGAATTTCGCGGGCCATCCGTCGGAGCGCCGCTACGACATCGTCGTTCGCTTCGGGCTCTCGCGTCATAAGATCCACTTCGGCACCACGGTACGTGATTCGCGCGCGGGAGGGCACCGTAGCTGGCCCGCAAGCCGTGCCCGCGCCCGGTGCAGCCGCGAGCGGACGGTGCCGACGGCGCACCCGATCGCGCTGGCGGCGTCCGCGTACGAGAGTTCCTGCAGATCGCACAGCACCAGCGGTTCACGGTATCGACGCGGCAGCGCCAGCAACGCCGCGCGCAGGCGCATCATCTCTTCATCCCGAACAACCGGATCGCCCGGTACGACGGGCGGTTCGTGGGCCGCCTCGAGCGGTTCCCAGCCTCGCTGCGCGCCGTGCCGGCGCACGAGGTTGCGCGCGATTCCCAGCAGCCAGGGGACGACACCTGACGTCCCGGCGCGATACCGTCCGGCCTCGCGCATGACGATCAGGAACACCTCCTGCGCGATGTCCTCTGCTGCCGCGCGGCTGCCGGTCATGTGGTACGCGAACCGATAGATGTCGGGCCGCCGCCGGCGATACAGCGCGCCGAACGCATCACGGTCGCCCAGGGCAGAGGCGGCCATCAGATCGTCGTCACTGGGCTCCATCGCTGCCCGCTTTGACGCACACACTGACTATTCAGTCTTGAACGGGGAAAAGTTCCCGATGAGGACGTTATCTGCCGCGCTTGCGTCGCGGCAGCCCTATCTGGTCGAGTGTCCTCTCGTCGTCGCGCCAGGAGGGTTTCACCTTCACCCGCAGGTCGAGAAAGACCTTGCAGGCAAAAAATTGTTCGAGGTCCTGCCGCGCGTCCGTGCCGATGCGTTTGATCATGTCGCCGGCGCGGCCGATGACGATTGGCTTTTGTGATTCCTGCTCGACGTAGATCGTGCAGAAGAGGCGCAGGAGCCCGCCAGGACGGTCGGGTTCTTCGAACTGATCGACCACGACGGCGGTGGAGAACGGAATCTCGGCGTGCGTGTGCTGCAGCAGCTTCTCGCGGACGGTTTCGCCGGCAAGCGTCCGCTCCGGCTGGTCCGTGAGGTAATCATCCGGATACAGGGGCTCCCCTTCCGGCATTCGCTCGACGATGAGCCGTTCGAGCCGATCCACGCCGTCGCCGCTGACCGCAGAAATCGGAACGATTTCAGCGAAATCGTACATGCCTCGAACGCGCTCGATGAGCGGGAGCAGCCTGGGCTTGGCCACGAGGTCAATCTTCGACAGGGCGAGGAGCACGGGCACGTGCACCCTCGTCAGCAGCTTCGCGACGTATTCGTCGCCGTGCCCCGGAGCCGTCGATGCATCGTGGACGAGCAGGACGACGTCGACTTCAGTAAGACTGTCGACCGCGGCGTCCACCATGCGCACGTTCATGCGATGCAGCGGACGGTGGATACCAGGGGTATCAACGAACACGACCTGCGTCGCGCCAGCGCCGGGATAGTTCTTCACGCCCACAATCCGCGTGCGCGTCGTCTGCGGCTTGTCGGAGACGATCGCGATCTTCTCGCCGACGATGCGGTTGAGGAGCGTGGACTTGCCGGCGTTGGGCCGGCCGACGATGGCTACGAACCCGGCGCGGGGCACTCCATCACTATACAAGCGGCTGTCACACCGCCTGGAGCATCACACCTCCGCGCGGGCGGGCTGGGCTTTTCGGAAACGGACCTTGTGGATGCGGCGGCGCTCTGCGTCGAGCACTTCGACGTGCATCCCGTCGAGTTCGAACGTTTCACCGACGCTCGGGACGCGGCCGAGGCGTGTCAGCACGTATCCGCCGACCGTTTCGAAGCCGTCCGGCTCGACGTCGACGCCGAGCCGCTCCCGCACTTCGTCGAAGCTCACCTTTGCACTGAACACATATGAGCCGTTGCCTTCGTCGACGATCGGCTCCGTTTCGACGTCGTACTCGTCGCGGATCTCGCCGACGATCTCCTCGAGCAGGTCCTCGATCGTGACGAGGCCGGCGGTGCCGCCGTACTCGTCGACGACGATCGCGAACTGCACCTGTTTGCGCTGGAACTCCTTCAGCAGCTCGGGCACGCGCTTGGTCTCGGGCACGAACGTCGCGGGCCGGACGAGCGGGACGATCGGACCCGAGTCCGACGCGTCCTTCAGCACGATCAAGTCCTTCACGAAGATCACGCCGACGATGTTGTCGAGGTTGACCGTGTACACCGGAAAGCGTGAATACTCCTGCCCGGAGAACAACGCGCGCAGGGCGCCGATCGTGGCATCCGATTCGATGGCGACGATGTCCGGGCGCGGCGTCATGACCTCGCGGACGAGCGTGTCGCCGAAGTCGACGATCGATTGCAGCAGCCGCCGTTCGTCGCGTTCGATCAGGCCCTGCTCTTCGCCCGCTTCGAGGTATGCGTGCGCCACGTCGCCCGCCGCGTCTTCCGTCGCTGGAGCCGGGAGCTGGTCGCGGTCGCCGTCTGCCGAGATGCGGCGAAGCAGGCGTTTCGAGATTGGCGACAGCGCGCGGGCGACCAGCGAGAACGGCGGCAGCAATGCCGAGAGCACCGCTTCCGGATTGCGCCGGACGATGAGCGACGGCAGCAGGTGCTCGCAGACGAGGATGTAGACGGCCACACACGCCAGCAGCAAGGACACGGATGCGATGCTGATGCCCGACCGACCGGTCAGCACGGCGAGCAGCACCGTTGCGCACGAGAAGATGATTCCGAGCAGCAGGCGGGCGGGAACGAACAGCTGAATCGGATCGTCGAGGTAGTACCGCAGGCGGTCTTCGCCGCTCCGCTCCGCCATGAGGCGCAGCGACAGCTTCATGAGCGCGCTGAAGGCCGTCTCGATGGTGCCGACGTAAACGGCGGCCGCGCCGAGCAGAAACAGCAGCAGCGGAATCACGACGTTCGTTCGATCAAACCCGATGACAGCCCGCCGCGGGCCCGTAGCCGGCGTTCGACCCGCGCCATGCGGCCGGCGTCGCCGGGATCGTCATGATCGTACCCCAGCAGGTGGAGCAGGCCATGGAGCGCGAGGACTTTGAGCTCCGTCGCATACGAGTGTCCCTCGGCTCGCGCCTGACGGCGGGCCACGCCAGTCGCGATCGCGATGTCGCCCACGGGCCGTCGGCCGGCGGCCGGCGGCCGGCGGCCGGGGATTCGTGGTTCGTCGTCGGTTGGGAACGAGAGAACGTCGGTCGCGGTGTCTTTGCCGCGATACGCGCGGTTGAGCGCGCGGATCCGGGCGTCGCTGACGAGCGCGATGGCCACAGCGCCGCGCACGGTTGGCGGTGCGACGCGCCGCAGCCAGGCGGCGAGGCCGGGCACGCGGACGCGGCGGCCCGCCCCGTCCGTGATCGTGACCTCAAACCACCTATCGGGATCCGCCACCGTAGGCTTCGTACGCCTTCACGATTGCCTGTACGAGTGAATGGCGGACGACGTCCTTGTCGTCGAAGTGAATGAAGGCGATGCCGTCCACGTGTCCGATCACCTTCATGGCTTCCACGAGCCCCGACGTGCGGCCCGTCGGAAGATCGATCTGCGTGATGTCGCCGGTGATCACGGCCTTGGAGCCGAACCCGAGCCGCGTCAGGAACATCTTCATCTGCTCGGACGTGGTGTTCTGCGCTTCGTCGAGGATCACGAACGCGTCGTTCAGCGTGCGACCGCGCATGAACGCGATCGGCGCAACTTCGATCGTGCCGCGCTCGATCAGACGTTCGACACGATCGAGCTCCATCATGTCGTACAGCGCATCGTACAGCGGCCGCAGATACGGATTCACCTTCTCCTGCAGATCGCCCGGGAGAAAGCCCAGTTTTTCGCCCGCCTCCACCGCCGGACGCGCCAGGATGATCCGGTTGACGCGCTTCGCGAGCAGATAGGACACGGCCTGCGCCATCGCGAGATACGTCTTGCCGGTTCCCGCAGGACCGATCCCGAAGACGATGTCGTGCTGCTCGATGGCGTCGAGGTATTTCTTCTGCGTGACGCTCTTGGGGACGACCTGACGCTTGCCGGACGTCCGTGTGGCGGATTTGAGGAAGTAGTCGGCCAGTTCGACGGAGTCGTCCTGCGCGACGAGCTGCGACGCGGTCTTGACGTCGCCCTTCGCGAGGCGGTACCCGCCCCTGATCAAAGTGGAGAGCTGATCCAGCACCTTCTCCGCGCGGGCGACGTCCGCGGTGTCGCCTTCCACGATGAGCTCGTTGCCCGTCGTACGGATGCGGACATTGAAGAGGTTTTCGAGGTGCTTCAGGTTCTCGTCGAAGGTGCCGAAGAGGGATTCGACCCCCTCGTCGGGGATCGCAATCTTGCGCATGGCGGAGGTAGGAATACGAATAACTCCTTCTATGCCGTTGAGTTACGCAGCAGCGATCGTAGCATAGGCGGCGCTTTCGCGCGGCGCGACGTCAACCCGGCTGCCGCAATGGGGGACCGTACACCGCGTCGACCGGAGACATTTCACCATCCCGGCCCCATTTCCAGGCCCCGGCCCTCGGCGCTCCGGCCGCTTAGGCGGGCGGCAGAGTGCGAATTTTCAGCTCACGCAACTGTTTCGCGTCGACGGTCGAGGGCGCGCCGGCCATCAGGTCGACCGCCTGGGCTGTCTTCGGGAACGCGATGACCTCGCGGATAGACGACTCGCCTGCCAGGATCGCGATCGTGCGATCGAGACCGATGGCGATGCCGCCGTGCGGGGGTGTGCCGTACTCCAGCGCGTCGACGAAGAAGCCGAAGCGCAGCTTTGCCTCTTCGTCGCTCATGCCGAGCAGCTTGAAAATGAGCCGCTGCAGCCGTTGATCGTGGATCCGGATGCTGCCGCCCGCGATTTCGCTGCCGTTCAGCACGAGGTCGTACGCGCGGGCCCGCACGCTGCCGGGATCGGTTTCCAGCCGCGACGCGTCCGATTCGAGGGGTGACGTGAACGGATGGTGCATGAATTCCCACCGCCGTTCGTCGTCAAGCCATTCGAACATCGGAAAGTCGACGACCCACAGGAACTCGAACCGATCCGGGTCGAGCAGGTTTTCGCGCCTGGCTACGTTCAGGCGCAGCGTTCCGAGCAGGCGCGCGGTCGGATCGTGCCTGCCCGCGGACATCACCAACAAGTCCGCGGCGCCGGCGCCGCTCAGTTCCAGCGCACTGCCGATCACGTCCTCGCCGGCGGCCTTCAGTGCCGGGCTCTGGATTGCGCCGTCCGACCGCCGCGCCCACACGATCCCGCCGCCTCCGAGCTGCTTCGCCTCGTCGCTGAGACGATCGAGCTCCTTTCGCGAGTAGCGCGCCGCGTTTGGAATCACGAACCCGCGCACTTCTCCACCAGCGTCGAGCGCGCTGCGAAACACCGAGAAGCCCGATTCGCGGAACGGCTCGGACAGGTCCCTCAGCTCCATGCCGGCGCGCAGGTCGGGCTTGTCCGACCCGTAGCTCGCGATAGCCTCCGCGTACGGCATCCTGCGAAACGGTCCCGGCGCCCGGCGGCCAATCAGCCCGAGCAATCGATCCATGAGCGGCTCGAGCGTCGAGAACACGATGTTCTCGGTCGCAAACGAGATTTCCAGGTCGACCTGCGTGAATTCCGGCTGGCGATCGGCGCGAAGGTCCTCGTCCCGGAAGCACCGGACGATCTGCACGTAACGGTCCATCCCGGCGATCATCAGGATCTGCTTGAAGATCTGCGGCGACTGGGGCAGCGCGTAGAACTCGCCGGGATGCACGCGGCTCGGCACGAGGTAGTCGCGGGCGCCCTCGGGCGTCGATTTCGTCAGAATCGGCGTTTCGATTTCGACGAAACCCTGTTCGTCGAAGTAGCGCCGGATCTCGAGCATCGCCTTGTGCCGCAGGATCAGGTTCTGTTGCAGCTTGGGACGCCGCAGGTCGAGATAGCGATATCGGAGACGGGTCTCTTCGGCAACGGCCGTGTCCTCGTTGATCGGAAACGGCGGCACCTTGGCGTCGTTGAGCAGGCGGATTTCGCGCGCGACGACCTCGATCTCGCCCGTCTTCACCTTCGCATTGACCGCGTCTTTCGCGCGCCGCACGACGGTGCCGATCACCGCGACGACGTATTCGCTCCGCAGCCGCTTGGCGTCTTCCACGAGCGCCGGAGAGTCCTCCCGCGCAACCACCTGCGTGAGCCCGTGGCGATCGCGCAAATCAAAGAAGACGAGCGCGCCGAGATCCCGGACGCGATGGATCCATCCCATGAGGACGACGTCGGCGCCGGCGTCCGCGGCGGTCAGCTCGCCGCAGGTGTGCGTGCGGACGAGGTCTCGAAGGGGCTGGATCTGCATAAGGAATAGTAGTCAGAATCGAAATGCTGGGGGCGGAATACAGGATTCACGCGGGTTCGGGGGGTCGGCGTTCAGGGTTCGAGGGTTCGGGGTTCTACGTTTGGTGCGCGCGGATCCACGATGCGATTCGCGAGCGCGGTACCGATTCCTGCGATCCAGTCGACAGCTGCTTGAGCGTCACTTCGCCGCGGGCGAGTTCATCGCTGCCAACGATCGCGGCGAAGGCCGCGGCGCGCGCGGCGGCGTATTTGAACTGCTTTCCGAGTTTGTCGGGCTCGGGATACAACTCGACGCGCAGGCCCGCCTGGCGCAGCTCGGAGGCGAGCGCGAGCGACTGCTCCTGCGCTTGCGCGCTTCGGGCCGGGTCGCGATCTTCGAACACCGTGACCAGCACGTCGGGCGCTGATGCGTTCGCCGACGGCGGAAACATGTCGCGCTCCGCCATCACCACGAGAATCCGCTCCAGGCCGAGCGAAAACCCGCACGCGGGAATCTGCTCGCCGGAGAAGATGCCGATGAGGCCGTCGTAGCGGCCCCCGCCACCCAGGCTGCCGGCCAGATCCGCAACCGCGATTTCCATGATTGCGCCCGTGTAGTACGACAGCCCGCGGGCGAGACTCGGATCGAGCCGCAGCGCCGGACCCGCGCTGGTTGGCGCGGCCAACTGCAGGATGGCGGCAAGGTTCTCGACGCCCGCCCGCCCGCCGTCGTCCGTGATCGTCGCGCGCAACCGATCCAGCGTCAGGTCGTTCGACCCTCGCTCCGTGAACCCGTCGAGCAGGCGGCCGGCTGTCGCAGGCGGAATCTGGCGCACGCCGAGTTCGGCGATCACACCATCGCGTCCGATCTTGTCCAGTTTGTCGAGTACCACCAGCGCGTCGCCGTGACGGGCGGGCTCGACGCCGGCCGCGTCGAGCAGGCCGGTCAAAACCGCCCGATGATTCAGCCGTAACGAGAAATCCTGGAACCCCAGCTCGCGCATGACGTCGCTGACGGCAGCGCAGAGTTCGACTTCCACCAGCGGCGAGCGCGATCCGATAGCGTCGACGTCGCACTGATAGAACTCGCGAAACCGCCCGCGTGCCGGACGGTCGGCACGCCAGACGGGTTGGATCTGGTACCGCTTGAAGAATTTCGGGAGGTCCGAGCGATGTTCGGCAACGACGCGCGCGAGCGGCACGGTCAGGTCGTACCGCAGCGCCAGATCCGTCTCGCCAGACGACTCGTGCTCGCCCCGGCGGAGCACTTTGAAAATGAGCTTGTTACCCTCTTCACCGTACTTGCCTGTGAGCGTTTCGATGTTCTCGAGCGCCGGCGTCTCCAGCGGCTCGAACCCGTACCGCTCGTACGTGCGGCGCACGACGTCGATCACGAACTGCCGACGCCGGACGTCGCCGGGGAGGAAATCGCGCATTCCCCGCGCCGGGTGGGTGTTGGGCACACCAAATCTTATCAAGGCGCGGTCAGGTCGCGAACCCGAACCCGCTCACGATCGATAATGGGACCAGGTCCCATGCGTCCTGTCGATCGTTTCGAACGCCCGCTCCGCAGCCTCCGCATATCGGTCACCGACCGGTGCAATCTCCGCTGCCAGTACTGCATGCCGGAGCCGGACTACGTCTGGCTGCCGCGCGAGAGCATCCTGACCTTCGAAGAAACCGCGACGCTGACAGGCGCGTTCGCGGCATGCGGCGTCGACCGCGTCCGGCTGACAGGGGGCGAGCCGCTCCTTCGCCGCAACCTGCCGGACCTCGTCTCGCGGCTGGCCGCCATGCCGGCCGTCGCCGATCTTGCGCTCACGACCAATGGCGTGCTCCTTGCCGCGCAGGCGCAATCTTTGCGCGCTGCAGGACTCCGGCGCCTCACGATCAGCCTGGACACGCTCGACCGCGAGCGCTTTCGTCAGCTCGCGCGGTTCGACGAGCTGCCTTCCGTGCTGCGCGGGATCGACGCGGCGGTCCACGCGGGCTTCGATGCGCTGAAAATCGATACGGTCGTCATCCGCGGACGCAATGACGACGAAATCCCCGCGCTCCTCGAGTTCGGTCGCTCCGTCGGCGCGGAAGTGCGTTTCATCGAATACATGGATGTGGGCGGCGCCACCCGCTGGTCGATGGACGCGGTGGTGCCGCGGGCGGAAGTCATCGCGCGTCTCGAAACGTTGTACGGCGCCGTCGAGCCCGTGGGCGGCCGCGGCTCGGCGCCGGCCGAGCGGTTTCGTCTGCCAGACGGCACGACGTTCGGGATCATCGCATCGACAACGGAACCGTTCTGCGCGGACTGCGACCGCAGCCGGCTGACGGCGGACGGTCTCTGGCTCCTGTGCCTCTACGCACGCGGCGGCCTGGATCTGCGGCGCCCGCTGCGCGAAGGCGCGTCCGCCGAGGACCTCGAGCGCCTCATCGAGGCCGTCTGGACGATGCGCGCGGATCGCGGCGCAGAGGAGCGCCGCTTATCGGCGTCCCGCGACGCATTCGTGCCGATTGCAGCGCTCAGAAAGGACTCGCATCTCGAGATGCACACGCGCGGCGGCTGACCTTTCTGGCTTGCTGATACTGTACGCCAGTATATATGATGGGCTTCCTTGGACAACCCGCTCTCCCCCGCCGCCGAACGCTTCCTCACGGACTGCATCTCGTCGGCGCTGCAGCTCGACGCGCTCAGCGTATTGACGAGCGACCGAAACCGCTGGTGGACGACGCCGGCGATGGCGACCGCGTTGCGGGCCACCGAGGCGGCGGCCGCCGCCGCTCTCGAAGCGCTCGGACGTTCGAACGTCGTGGACGTGCGGGTCGGAGCGCATCTCTCCTATCGGTATGCGCCGGTCGACGCCGCCCTCGCGCGAGTGGTGGATGAAATCACCGACGCGCACTATCATTCGCGCGACGATTTGATCGCACGCGTCACTGGTCTTCGACGCACCAGCGACGCCGCCCGGCGCATTGCGGACGCCTTCAGGATTGGCAGGAAGCCCGATGCCTAGCATCGTCTACGGCCTGTGTGCGGCCGCAAGCCTGTTCTGCGCCGCGCTCGTGCTCTCGCATTACCGCAGGAGCGGAGGGCGTGTCCTGCTCTGGGTCGCCCTCGCGTTCTGCGGTCTCGTCGTCAACAACCTGCTGCTGTTCTACGATCTCGTCGTCGCGCCGGCGCTGGACTTCTCGCTGTTACGCAGCATCTCGGCCGCCGCAGCACTCGTGCTGCTGCTCTTTGGCCTCATCTGGGACGGGGTTTGATGGGCGCCTCCCTCAACGACTTCCTCGCCGGCATCACCGTCTGTGGCTGCTGGGGCGCAGCCGTGTTCTTTCTCCGGTTCTGGCGGGACACGCGCGATCGATTGTTCCTGATGTTCGCGCTCGGACTGTTCGTGCTGTCGCTCAACTGGGTCGCGCTCGAACTGATCCGGCCCGTCGCCGAGACCCGCCACTACTTCTACGTCATTCGTCTGGTCGCGTTCGTCTGCATCATCGCAGGGATCTGGGACAAGAACAGGCGGCGCTGACCGCGCGCCGCCCGGTCACGCGACGGCGTTGCCCACGCGATACAACCGGAGCACGTCGTCGAGTGTCAGGAGGCCAACGACGCGTCCGGGATCCGCGCGATGAACGACCGGCAGCAGTGGGCGCTCTTGCAGTGCACGCAGCGCGGACTCGATGGACTGATCCGGGTAAAGATACGGCCGCGCAAACGGAGCCACGGCAGATGTGAGCGGACGGGCTCCGTCCGCCGAGGAATGCAGGGCCAGCAGCGCGGCGCGCGAGATCCCGCCCCACGCTCCTCCGCCCAGGCGGACGAGAAAGAATTCGCCCGACGCTTGCTCCGCCGCGGCAATCGCGCGCTCGATCGGCTCTGCGCCGTTCAGCATGATGCCGTCCACGGTGCGCATCGCATCCTCGACGGTGTGGACCTCCGCTTCACGCTCCTCTTCCATCGACGGCAGGTCGGTGCCGTCCTGACGGCTCAGCACGTCGAAGAGTGGATGACGCTGGAACTGGCGCGACACGACGTAGGCCAGGGTGTTCGAAATCATCACCGGAAGGATGATCGAATAGTTGCCGCTGACTTCCACGATCATGAACACTGATGTCATCGGCGCTCGCAGAATCCCGGCGAACAGCGTCCCCATTCCGATGAGCGCATACGAGCCGATCGGTCCGGTCATTCCCGGAGCGACCTGCCGTTCGACGGCGCAGACAGCTGCGCCCAGCATTGCGCCCATGAACAGTGTCGGGGCGAACAGCCCGCCTGGTGTGCCGGCGACGAACGACGCTGTCGTCGCGAGCAGCTTCAGCACGCACAGGGCGACGAGCATTCGCCAGCCGAATGCGTCGTGCATCGCCTGATCCATCGCGTCGTACCCTGCCCCGAGGACCTGCGGGAACCACAGCGCGACGATCCCGATCAACACGCCGGCAATCGCGGGCTGGAGATACCAGGTCCACGGAGGCAGCGCGCGCAGGCGTGGACGGAGCGTGGCCACCAGCTTGACGAACACGATCGACACGCCGCCGCCGATCACGCCGAGGATTGCGTACGCGAGGAGTTCCGACGAGTGTTCCAGGTGATACGGCGGCACGCGGAAGAGCGGCTGATCGCCGAGGAACCACTGCTCGGTCACAACGCTGGAGACAGCTGCCAGCACTACGGCTCCGAGCACGCCGGCGGTCCATCGCCCGATGACCTCCTCGATGACGAACAGCACCGCCGTAATCGGCGCGTTGAAGGCGGCAGCGAGCCCGGCGGCTGCGCCGACTGGCGCGACGTACCGAAGCCGCGAGCGCGAGAGCTTCAGCCGGCGGCCGAGCGCGGACGCGATACCCGCGCCGATCTGCAGTGCCGGATCTTCCGGCCCGAGTGACTGGCCGCTGCCGATCGCGAGCGCAGAGGTGATGAACTTCCCCACGACGGTCCGGAACGATATGAATCCATCGTAGATGTACAACGCTGCCTTCGTCTGATTGACGCCGCTCCCCCGGACCGCGGGGAAGAAACGGATGACCAGCAACGCCACGACGAGGCCGACGCCCCCCGGAACGACAACGACGCGCGGGAACGAAGGTACGAGCGTCGAACCGAGCGCGCGCAGATGGAACCACTCGATCGCAATCCTGAAGCAGACGACCGCAAGGCCTGAATAGATGCCGACGATGACGGCAACGATCAGCAGGACTTGTTCCTCGCTGAGCGATGGCCGGAGACGAAGGTTCACTACCGGACTCCCCGTTGCGCCAGGATGAGGAGCGCGCGGTCGCGGGCGTCCAGCGGACCGCATTCCGCGTCCTGGATCTTCTCGATATCGAACGCGAGCGTCATGACGTCGTCCAGTGCCTCGGCGTCGCGCGTCAGCTGCCGTACTGAAAGCTTGCGTGCAGCCTCCAACCGCGCCGCCTGATCCGGATATCGCAGCGGAGCGCCCGGCGGTGCCGTCGCCGGCAGCTGACACCGATGCAGCCGTTCAGCGGCGATCTCGAGGCATTCACGTGCGCGGCTTACGCGATCGGTATGGACGAGGCCGCGCGCGAAGGGATCCAGGGCGATGACGTCTTCCGATATCGCAAGCATCTCCTTCGACTCGGCGTCCGACACCTCGGCGACGCGAAAGTACTCTCGAGCTCCGTGGTAATCGCCGCTTCGGAACGCTATCTGCCCGGCGAGCCGCGCCGCGTCGCGGTTGCCCGGGTCCAGTGCGAGGGCCCGGTCGAGCAGCGCTCGCGCACGCGAGTCCGCGCCGGCACTGACGAGGAGCGCGGCGACGCTCGTGATCGTTCCGCTGTCGGAAGGCAGGTCGCTGATGATTCCGATCAGCTCCGACTGCGCCCGCACCAGCTGGCCGTGAGCGAGGAGCAGTTTCGCTGATTCGATGCGGGCTTCGCGTCGCGCGGCCTGTGCGCCGCTGTCCCAGGAACCGTCGACGGCTGCGTGGTAGTAGCGCACCGCGTGCCCGACATCGCCATCTTCCGCCGCGAGTCGCGCGAGCGCGAGATTGATGCGTCCGTTCCCTGGCTGCTCCGCCCAGAGGGTGAGTAATTGCGCCCGCGCCTCGGCTGGATGATGCGCCTGCATCAGCGCCTCAGCCAGACGCAGCCGATCGTCGTTCCGATCGGGACTGAACGACAGCGCCGTCTGGAAATCGACCACGGCGGCTTCCGGGGCATCGGACAGATCGCGTTCGCCGCGTGCGCTCCATTCCTCGGCAAGCCGATGGCGCGAAACGCGATAGCGTGCGACCACGGTGTGGGTCAGGGCGAAGGCGGGGATCAGCGCGCCGATCGAGAGACCGACAATCGTCCGGCGGTCGAACGACGGGAACTCCACGGATACACGATTGTATCAGGTACCCGGCCCGAGTATCGTCGGAGGGCCGAATCGATATAGTGAACGACGTGGCCACCGCAGAAGACCTCCGTCTCGATGAATCACGTCGTCGCACACGCCACTGGAACCGGTGGGGACCGTATCTCAGCGAGCGCGCGTGGGGAACCGTGCGGGAGGACTACAGCGCAAACGGCGACGCCTGGCACTACTTTCCGCACGATCACGCACGTTCGCGGGCGTATCGCTGGAACGAGGACGGGCTCGCCGGCTTCTCCGATCGCCATCAGAAAATCTGTTTCGCCATTGCGCTCTGGAACGGACGCGATGCGATCCTGAAGGAGCGCCTGTTCGGCCTCTCGAACGCGGAGGGCAACCATGGAGAGGACGTCAAGGAGTCTTACTTCTACCTCGACAGCACGCCCACGCACTCGTATTCGCGGTTCCTCTACAAATATCCACAGGCCGCGTTTCCGTACGACGCGCTCGTGCTGGAGAACGCGCGGCGCACCCGGCACGATCCCGAATTCGAGCTCGCCGACACGGGCGTGTTCGCCGACGGCCGCTACTTCGACGTCGAGGCGGAGTACGCGAAGGCAGACCCTGAAGACATCCTCATTCGCATCACGATCGCGAATCGCGGACGCGACGCCGCGCCGCTCCACATCCTGCCGACCATCTGGTTTCGGAACATCTGGGCGTGGCACCCGGGATTCGAACGCCCGAACGCGCGCGCGACGGATTCGGCAATCGCGCTGACCGAGCGGGCGTACGGGCACCGCTGGCTCCATTTCGAGGGCACGCCCGACGGGTGGTTCACCGACAACGAGTCGAATGCCGAACGCCTGTTCGGAAAGACGTCTGCGTCACGATTCACCAAGGATGCGTTCCACCGGTTCCTGATTGGCGGCGAGCAGGATGCGATCAACCCGGCGCGCGAGGGCACCAAGGCCGCGATCCATGTGCCACTGACGATCGGCCCGGGCGAGACGGTCACGCTGAAACTGAGGCTCAACGATCGCGAGCCGCGCACGACCGGGTTGCTGGGTCCTGAATTCGATTCCGTATTCGACGCGCGCCGGCGGGAGGCCGATGAATTCTACGCGTCGGTGATTCCGGCCTCGCTTTCTCCCGATGCCAGGAACGTGATGCGGCAGGCGCTCGCGGGACTGCTCTGGTCGAAGCAGTACTACCACTACATCGTCAAGACGTGGCTCGATGGCGATCCCGGCCAGCCCCCGCCTCCCGCCGAACGGCGTCTGGGTCGGAACGCGCAGTGGATGAACATCTACAACGCGGACGTGATCTCGATGCCGGACAAGTGGGAGTACCCATGGTACGCGGCATGGGATCTCGGGTTTCACTGCGTGGCGCTGGCGGTGGTCGATCCGGACTTCGCCAAGGAACAGCTCCTGCTGCTGCTGCGCGAGTGGTACATGCACCCGAACGGCCAGCTGCCGGCGTACGAGTGGGCGCTCGGCGACGTCAATCCACCGGTGCACGCGTGGGCCGCGCTTCGCGTCTTCCAGATCGAGCGGAAACGCCGCGGATCCGGCGACCGCGGATTCCTGGAGCGCGTGTTTCAGAAGCTGCTGCTCAATTTCACGTGGTGGGTGAATCGGAAAGATGCCGACGGGATGAACGTCTTCCAGGGCGGATTTCTCGGCCTCGACAACATCGGCGTGTTCGATCGCAGCAAGCCGCTCCCCACGGGCGGCTACCTCGAACAGTCGGACGGCACGAGCTGGATGGCGATGTACTGCCTGAACATGCTCGCCATCGCGATGGAGCTGGCGTCGGGCAACCACGTCTACGAAGACGTCGCGAGCAAGTTCTGGGAGCACTTCCTCGGCATCGCGCACGCGATGGCGGGCGGGCGCATGCACGGCGACAGTGCTCCCGACCTGTGGGACGACGACGACGGGTTCTTCTACGACGTGCTGCACGGCGCCGACGGCAGCCGGTCGCCGCTGCGCGTGCGATCGCTCGTCGGCCTCATTCCGCTGCTCGCGGTGCAGACCCTCGAGCCGGACCTGATCGAGCGGCTCTCGGGATTTCACCGCCGTATGGACTGGTTCATCCGTCATCGCACGGACCTGACCGCCAACGTCGCGTGCATGGAAACGCGAGGCCGGAGCGATCGCCGCCTCCTCGCGATCCTCGACCGTGACCGTCTCGCGCGCGTCCTGGAAGTGATGCTCGACGAACGCGAGTTCCTCTCGCCGCACGGCATCCGCTCGATCTCCGCCATTCACCGCGACCGTCCGTACACCCTCCTGGCAAACGGCGTCGAATATCGCGTCGACTACGAGCCTGCCGAATCCACCACGAGTCTGTTCGGCGGCAATTCGAACTGGCGCGGACCGGTGTGGTTTCCGATCAACTTCCTGCTGATCGAGGCACTCCAGCGCTTCCACTACTACTACGGTGCGGATTTCACCGTGGAATGTCCGACCGGTTCAGGCGTGCACATGACGCTTGACGAGGTCGCCGCCGAAATTTCGCGCCGCCTCGTGACGATCTTCCTCCAGGACGATACGGGACGCCGACCCCTGCACGGCGCATCGACGCTGTTCCAGCGGGATCCGTACTGGCGGCAGCTCCTCGAGTTCCACGAATATTTCGATGGCGACACCGGCGCCGGCCTCGGCGCCCGGCATCAGACCGGATGGACCGCACTGGTCGCGAAACTGCTGCAGCAGGGAGGATGGAGGGGCGAGGATGGAGGGTAGCAGGGACCCGCCATCGCGCCACGTTGCTGTATGCTGGCGCCGTGACCGGGACCGCGTCGGGAACACATAGCCACCGCCACCCCTTCTCCGCGCCGATAACCCGTAGCTTTCGCCTTACGCCGCCGGGGGCGCCGAAGGACACCTTCCATCACGTGGTCTCACTCGCCGGCTCGGGACTGACGTTCAAGCCGGGCGACTCGCTCGGAGTGTTTCCCAGGAACCATCCTGATCTGGTGGCGGCGGTGCTGCGCCGTCTCGAGGCGAGCGGCGAGGAACCCGTCGCCGGCCGATACGGGGAAACCGTCCCGCTGCTCGAGGCCCTCACGTCCCACTTCGATCTCTGCATGCCGAGCCGGCGCCTGCTCGAGGCGTGCGTCGCCGCTCATCCCGATCGGTTCGCTCCACTGCTCGAAAAAGGAAATGAGGAGGCGCTGAAGCACTACCTGCGTGCGTGGGACGACGTCCACGATGTGCTCGACGTGCTGGAAGACGCGCCCGCGACCCGGCTCACGCCCGCCGAGTTCGCGGCGTCGATGCGGACCGTGCAGCCGCGCCAGTACTCGATCGCGTCGAGCCTGCTCGCGGCGCCCGACGAGGCGCAGCTGCTCGTGCTGTCGGTCGAGTACCCGTCGCGGCAGCGGCGGCGCTACGGCATCTGCTCGACCTTCATCAACGATCGCTGGCCGGTTGGCGAGACCGCACCCGTCTACATCCACGATGCACAGCGTCACTTCGCGATGCCGCACGATCCGTCGGTGGCGATGATCATGATCGGTCCGGGCACGGGCCTGGCGCCGTTCCGCGCGTTCCTGCAGGAGCGCGAAGCCACCGGCGCGCGCGGTCGTAACTGGCTGTTCTTCGGCGAGCAATCCCGCGCCTGGGGTTTCTATTACGGCGACGAAATGACGGCGTGGCAGCGAAACGGATTCCTGCGCCTCGACCTGGCGTTCTCCCGCGATCAAGCTCACAAGATCTACGTTCAGCACCGCATGCGCGAGAACGCGCGCGACCTCCACGAGTGGATCCGGGACGGCGCGGAGGTCTTCATCTGCGGCGACAAGGGCAAGATGGCGGCAGACGTGCAGCAAGAGCTGCTCAACATCCTGCAAACCGAGGGTGGGCTCCCCGCCGACGCCGCAGCGGCGTATCTTGCCGAGATGAAGAAAACCCACCGGTTGAAACTCGACGTGTACTGATCAGTTCC
>Ga0310811_10003431_pt1 | contig 19911 bp, 20 predicted proteins | sample YCmetagenome_FD_207642 | JGI IMG/M metagenome (GOLD analysis project Ga0310811, IMG submission 207642) | Soil microbial communities from experimental microcosm in Duke University, North Carolina, United States - YC | ecosystem: Engineered > Artificial ecosystem > Soil microcosm > Unclassified ...
CGAGGGATCGCGGCCGACTTGGTTTGACTACGAATCACTCGTCGCTGCGGCAGCGCCGACGTTCAAGAGCGTGCCGATCAGCGAGCGGGATCTGTTAACGATCAATTACACAAGCGGCACCACATCACGTCCCAAGGGCGTGATGATCACCCATCGCAACGCTTACATGAACGTCGTCGGCACGCTCGTCCATCTGCCGATGACGCCGGCCGATCGGTATCTGTGGACGCTGCCGATGTTTCACGCGAACGGATGGACCTACACGTGGACGGTGACGGCGGTGGGGGCGGTGCATGTCTGCCTGCGAAAGGTCGATCCCATCCAGGCCTTCCGGCTGATTCGAGAGGAGTCGATTACGTCGCTGTGCGCGGCGCCGACGGTACTCATCTCGCTCGCCAACGCACCGGACGACGTGCGACACGACGCGCCGAAGGGCATTCGTGTGGTTACGGCCGGTGCGCCGCCGGCCGCGGCGACCATTCAACGGATGGAAGGGGAGCTGGGCTGGCACGTGACGCAGGTGTACGGGCTGACCGAGACGGCACCGTTCATCACCGTCTGCGAACCGCGGCCCGAGCATGCGACGCTGGCGCTCGAGCAGCGCTGCATCATCAAGGCCCGGCAAGGCGTGGAGCTGGTGACGTCGGGGGATTTGCGTGTTCTTGACGACAACCTCAACGAAGTCGCGCACGACGGCCAGACGCTCGGCGAGATCTGTGTGCGCGGCAACGTCGTCATGGAAGGGTATTACAACGATCCGAAGGCGACCGAGGAGGCGATGCGCGGCGGCTGGTTCCATAGCGGCGACGCGGCGGTCGTGCACCCGGACGGATACGTCGAGATTCGCGATCGGTTCAAGGACGTGATCATCAGCGGCGGCGAGAACATTTCGTCGGTCGAAGTCGAAGGCACGCTGATGCGGCATCCGGCGGTGCAGGAAGTCGGGGTTGTCGGCGTGAAGCACGACAAATGGGGTGAAGCACCGCACGCGTTCGTCGTGCTGAAGCCTGGCGCGTCAGCCACCGCTCTCGAGTTGATCGAGTTTGTGCGCGATCGCCTCGCACATTTCAAAGCGCCGCACGCCGTCACCTTCGTCAACGAACTGCCGAAGACGGCCACCGGCAAGATCCAGAAATACGTCCTGCGCGGCGGCAAGTCCGCAATTTCAGCTCAGTAGGCCCGGCTGTAGCCGGATCTCAGATCTTGAGGACAATCTTGCCGAACTGATCTCCGGCCTCCATGCGGATGTGGGCATCGCCGGCCTGTTCGAGCGGGAAGACCTTGTCGATGACCGGCTTCAATCCTTCTTCATACAGCCTCAGCATCGCGGCGAAATCGGACGGCGATCCCATCGTGCTGCCGAGCACGCTCAGTTGTTTCCAGAAGATACGGCGCACTTCGACGTTCTGCGCCGCGCCGAGCGTCGAGCCGTAGCTGACAAGGCGGCCGCCCGGCTTGAGAGCATCAAGTGCGCGGTTGAATGTTTCGCCACCGGCCCCGTCGACGATCACATCTGGTCGCGAGCCGATGACCGCAACCAGCGCCTTCACCCAGTCGTCCTTGCGGTGATTGACACCGCCCATGGCGCCGAGCCGTTTGGCGGCGGCAATCTTCGACTCGTGTCCCGAGGTGACGAACACCTTCGCGCCGAGGTGTCGCGCGATCTGCAGTGCACAGGTCGCCACACCGCCACCTATTCCGGTGACGAGCACGGTCTCGCCGGCTTGCACGTTCGCACGCGTCACGAGTGCGCGGTAGGCGGTCACCGATGCGAGCGGCACCGCCGCCGCTTCCTCCCACGACAGGCCCGCGGGCTTGGGATATAGATTCGCGGCGGGCACCGTCACCATCTCCGCGTATGTGCCGTCAACGGGCAGACCGAGAATATTGAACGCGCTGTCCTGCGCGCGCTCGTCGGATCCCCAGTTGAACGACGGATCGATGACCACCTCGCGTCCCTTCCACACGCGATCGACCCGCTCGCCGACTTCGACGACCTCACCTGCACCGTCGGAGCCGAGGATGATCGGCACTTTGATCCCTGCGTACTGACCCTTGCGGATCCATACGTCGCGACGGTTCAGCGCCGCCGCATGCAGACGAACGAGCGCTTCGCCAGCACCGGGATGCGGGTCCGGTCGCTCTTCGAGGCGGAGGTTGTCAGGATCTCCAAGGGCGGTGAGGACGACTGCGCGCATAACGGCGTATTGTACCGACGGTGCGGCTGAAGCCGGACCCCACGCACATGCAAAAGCTATTTGACCTTTCCGGACGGGTAGCGATCGTGACCGGCGGATCGCGCGGTCTCGGCGCGGAGTTCGCCGAAGGCCTTGCCGAAGCAGGCGCATCGTTGATGCTATGCGCGCGGCGTGACGAATGGCTCGTTCCCGGCGCCGAATCCCTGCGCGCGCGCGGCTTTATCGTGCACGCCATGCGCTGCGACGTCTCCAACGCCATGGAGGTGCAGGCTGTCGTCGACGCGACGCTCGAGCGATTCGGCGCCGTCGACATCCTGGTTAACAACGCCGGAGTGTCATGGGGCGAGCGGCCGGAGGAGATGACACTGGCGCAGTGGCAGAAGGTCCTTGACGTCAACCTCACCGGCGCTTTCATCTGTGCGCAGGCCGTCGGCCGCGAAATGATCAAGCGCCGGTACGGCCGCATCATCAACGTCGCGTCAATCGCCGGCCTGCAGGGGAATGTCAACGGACCGTTTTACGCGGGATACGCTGCCAGCAAGGCGGGCTTGATGGGGCTGACGCGCGAGCTGGCGGCGTCATGGGGTCGGCACAACATCCGTGTGAACGCCATTGCCCCCGGCTTCTTTCATACGCGGCTGTCCGATTCTTCCATCGCACAGGTCGAGGACAGCCTCAACAAGGTGACGCCGCTCGGACGTGTCGGGCTACCGGGCGAGCTGAAAGGCGTCGCCGTGTTCCTGGCGTCCGATGCATCCAACTACATCACCGGTCAAACGATCATCGTCGACGGCGGCGGAACCATCGCCACGGGATTCGCGTAACATCAGCGCAGATGGGCGTTCTCGAATGGATCCAGAACCTCCCGCTCTCAACGTCAATCGCCGAGTCTGATTCGCTCTGGTGGGGCTACGCGTGGTGGCTCTTCGTTCACGCCCTGGGCATGGGGCTGACCGCCGGCATCGGTTTCATCCTGTGCCTGCGCCTGCTCGGCGTCGGACGTCAGATCCCGCTCTCGTCCTTTCGCGTCCTGTTCCGGCTGTTCTGGATTGGTTTCTACCTGAATCTGCTGTCGGGCACGCTGCTGTTCATGACGGATGCAACCGGAATCGCCCGCGTGTGGGAGCTCTACGCCAAGCTTGCGTGCCTCGGCGTTGTACTCGCGCTGATGGTGCGACTGCGTCAGTTCGTGGACAGCGACCAGAGCGACGGGGTGATTCCGCCGAGGATCACGAACATGGCGTATGCCTGCATTGTCCTGTGGCTGGCGGTCATCACGTCGGGTCGGCTGATTGCCTACGCGGTTGAAGCGAATGGTGCCAAGCTCTGACCTCGTTCATCTTCACCTGCTGCTGAACCACTTCCCAACGGTCGGCATGATTGTCGGCTTCGGTGTGTTTCTGCTGGCGCTGGTCAAGAAGAGCGAGGATTTGAAGCGCGGCGGGCTTGCCGTGATGTTCGTCATCGCGCTGCTGTCGCTGCCGACGTATATGACCGGGTACTCCGCGCAGAAGGCGGTGCGCGGAATGGCCGGCGTGTCGCAGGGCGTCGTCAACCTGCATCAGCGATCGGCGTTGATGGCGCTCATCTTCATGGAGGCGACCGGCGTGGCGGCCTGGTATGGGCTGTGGCATTCACGGCGGCGGTCAGCGTTGGGCACGAGGAACACGGCCGTCGTGCTGCTGCTGGGCGCGCTGACGATCGGCTTGATGTCGAGCGCGGCGAACGTCGGCGGCGAAATCCGGCACCCGGAGATTCTCAGCAGCCCGGAGACAGTTGCAGCGACTGAAGGCTTGTTCGCACCGCGCTGGCTCGGCAGCGATTTCATCACTACGTATCAGTACTCGCATCCCTGGGCGTGGAAGACGCTCGAGACGATTCACTTCATGGGGCTGTGCCTGCTGTTCGGCGTGGTGCTCGTCGGCAACATGCGGCTGCTTGGCTGGATGCGCAACGCGTCGCTCGAAGGCTTCCATCGTTTGCTGCCATGGGGTGTGTGGGGCTTTGTTGCGAACTCCGTCACGGGAATGTTGTTCTTCATCGGCCAGGCCTTTCAGTACATTGACAATGCCGCCTTCCACTGGAAGATCCTCTGCATCCTGCTCGCGGGCGCCGACGTGCTGTATCTGACGTGGCACGACGAGGTGTGGGATCTCGGGCCCGGTGACAGCGCGCCGGCAATGGTCAAGGTGCTCGCCGCGTCGCAGATCTTTCTCTGGATCGGCGTCATCTACTTCGGCCGCATGCTGCCGTATCTCGGCAACGCGTTCTAGAGGAGACGACTCTTAGTTTGTCGGCGTCGACTGGCCGTAAAAGCGAGCGATCTCGGCGCGAATCGCCGGCGGAACGTCCTTCTTGTCTTTCAACCGGGACGCGAGTTCCGCATAGGTTTCATCGGCAAGCTTGTACTCGCCGCGGCGAGTCGGCTGGCCAGTATCGAAATCGGTGTTGCGGAGATCGAGGCGGTTGCCGCGGATGGCGAGCAGCAGCATTCGATATCTGTCACGTGAGGTCTTGAAGCTTTCGGTGAACAGCCGCTCGGCTTCCGGCGTCGGCGTCTTGAACGCCAGCGCGCTGAACGGTCCGACCTTCGGTATGACGCGCACGACCCAGACGAAGAAACGCGCGAAGATGCCAGGCCGCTGATATTTCGTGCCGAATTCCTTCTCGTACTGCTGCCGCGTGAACGTGTAGACGAACGCGCTTCGCTGCACGTGCGGCGAGAGCTTCTCGATCTCGTCGCGTTTCTTCTCCCACGCAACCTGCGTCATCTGAGGGATCGTCGTGCCAACGGCGTAGCGGAACGTGCCGACGGCGAGATCGGTGCTCGCGAACACATCCTTCACCTCGATGCCATAGGTCTCCCGAAAAGCGCGCTGCACGAGGTCCATCGCCACGTCGAAGCCGATGAAATTGTGGTAGGCCTGCGGCAGATACGCGCCGTTGGCGACCTGGACGACGTCGAAAGCGAATTCGACCATGATGTGCCGCTTCGGATCGTCGATGTAGGTGACCTGGTCGCCGAATTTGGCGCGCAGCTTCGGGTACTGGAGCGGAACGGCGCGATTGGTGCCGAGTGGATGCCCGGTTGAATCCGAGACGTAATGCGCCAGCGCACCGAGCGCGAACGCATACTCGTTGACGTCGTGGGCGTCGCGAATCAGCGCCTCCACGAAATCGCCCGAACGCGTGTAGTGGAGCAGGTTGGTGAAGAAGTGGCTGCCGAACGGGTAGTAGCCCATGTCCGGCATCACGGATCCACCGTACGCATACGCGCGGGCGCTGCTGATGGCATCGGCATCGGCGCCCGGGAAGCGTGCCTTCAGTATCGGCGCGATCACGTCGTCCCACACTGCGTCGACCATCGATTCGTGCGCGAGGACGGAATAGGCCGATGCGGGGCGCGCGAGGGTAAGCGCCCCGATGAAGAGAAGGATCCCGACTCGTGCCGTGGGAAGTCGAAAAATCCTACAGCGCTGCGTGCTGTACGAACGACGCGCTCGGCTCAGCAGTATGCACTCTCGCACTCTGCGCCAGTTGCTGTGCAATCAAAGCGCCGCGCGCGGCTTCAGTGGCCGAGTGACACGAAAACCGGAGGAGGCGCCGGCTGTCCTGCAACGAGACAACGACTTCGCGAACGACGCGCTGAACGTCCGCAACTTCGCTCCACGTCACGCTGAGATCGAGAGTGCCACGGAATTTCAGCCAGCCACTTGTCAGCAGCAGATGGCCGTACTGGTCGACGCGCCGGCGGCCAAAGCGGACCGGCGTTGCAAAATGGCATTGGTCGCCGGGCGCCAGCGGGTCTGGCGCTTTGACGACCGGCAGATCCCCCTGTCGGATGCGGTCGGCAAGCTCGGATAGGTCGAAGGCGCTTGTTTCGTCCTGTGGATGTGAACCGTTCATGTAAACCCCACTGTCACGGGCACGGCCCTTCCGTATCGGTTTTGAGCAGTCGCGAGCGGAAAAGCCCTCAAAATGAGCGGATGAGCAAGAGCGTTGCCTTTTGGCGGCCGGTCTATACGGTTGAGGTCGTCGTTGCCGCGGTCGCCGCGACTCTAGCTGTTGCGCCGCTCCCTGCGGCCCGGGTTGAGGCGTGGTACTCGACGTCCCTCTATCCCTACATTGAACGGGTCCTGACCCCCGCCTCTAACTACCTGCCGTTTGCTCTCCTCGACCTGCTCTTGATCGCAACTGTGGTAGCAGTCGCCGTGGCGGTCGGCAGGGCAGTGCGCGACGCGCGCCGCACGCGGAAGGTCCGCGGCGTCGTGCTGACGCTCGCGCATCTCACCGCTGCCGCGGCGGCGCTCTATGTGCTGTTTCTCTTGCTGTGGGGGTTCAATTACCGGCGCGTGCGGATGCCGGAGCGCCTGGTGCTGGAGCGTGCGGCGCCGACCTCGAGTCAGGTGATTGAACTCGGTCTCACAGCGGTGAGTCAGATGAATTCGCTGTATTCCGCCGCGCACGCGCAACAGCCGGCAGTTCCCGAATGGCAGGACACCGAGCTGCGAACTGCGTTTGGCGAAGTCCAACATGCGTTGAGTGATGCGCGCCAGGTCGAACCAGGTCGGCTGAAACACAGCCTCCTCGGACCCTATTTCCGGTGGACGGGCGTTGACGGGATGGTCAATCCGTTTGGTCTCGAGGTGATCGCGAACCCCGATCTGCTGCCATTCGAGCGACCATTTGTCGCGGCGCACGAATGGGGGCATCTCGCCGGCTATGCGAACGAGGCTGAAGCGAACTTCATCGGCTGGCTGACATGCGTTCGCGCGTTGCCGCCTCACCAGTACAGCGGCTGGATGTTTCTCTACTGGCAGATCAACGGCGAGGTCAACGCGCAGGAACGCGGGCGGCTGAACGCTGCGCTCGCTGAAGGACCGCGGCGCGACATCACCGCGATCGTCGCGCGACTGCGCCGCGGCGAGATTCCCGCGCTGCAGCAGGCAAGCTGGCGCGTCTACGACAAGTACCTGAAGGCGAACCGCGTCGAGTCCGGCCTGCGCAGCTACGGCGAGGTCGTTACTCTTCTGCTGCGCGCTCGGTTCGAGCCTGGTTGGGTGCCGGTGCGGCGCCCTTCGCCGGCGAGTGCCTCGACGCGCTGAACTTGCGGCGCGTATCCGACATGTAGATCTCACGCGCCCGCTCGCGCGCCATGTCGTCCGGCGTCAATCGGCCCGCCTGATCGTAATTGCTCTTGTTCACCTTGTTGTGTTTGCTCATGGGGTCACCCTGGGCGGGTCTGACGACCCGCCCCTACACTTTGAAGCGGAGGAGCGCGCCGATGCCGCCGACGTCGGCAAGCAGCTTGTCGTCTTCGATGAAACGGATGCGCGCGCTGTTCTGCTGCGCCTTGGCGATCAGTTCGTCCGTCGCGCCTTTCAGCCGATCGGGCCGCGCCGCGATTAGCAGCTCTTCTACCTGACGCATGTCGAGCGCGCGGATCGTCGCCTCGATGCCGGCGACCGCGAGACCACCTGCCCGCCACGCATCCAGCATCCGCTCTACGTGCTCGGCATCGGTTTCCGCGTCCTTACGCCGCAGCGCTTCCATCGTCTCCTTCAGCAGGTGATGCTGTTCAATCGACTTCACGTCGACTTGCACGACGTCGATTACCTTGTCCGCAAGGTGCTTCGGCAGCTGCGCCATCAGGAACGGCTTCGCGACCTCATCGGATGCAACGACGATGTGATTGAGACGCTCCTGCGTGACGACCTTGTCGAGCAGGTCGACGACTTCCTTCATGTGCTGCTTATGAAAGTTGTCGGCACGCCGCTGGTAACGCGCCTGCGACCATCCGCCCATCTGTGTCCGCCGCGTCTTCTCGTTGGTGATTGCGTCATGTCGCATTGTTGCGCCGAGGGCGAAGACGTAGAGATCCGCACTGTTGGTGTCGACGAGCAAAGCGGCGTACCTCGGGTACTGATCGTTCAGTCGCGCGAGCGGGTAGAGGTGCGGCACCGAGCCGACGTGCATCGACGGCTGGCCCAGCGGCACGTCCAGCGGAATCGATTCGAAGAAGTCGCCCGTTGTTGACGCGAATATCGCGATCGCCTTGGAGGAGGCGTCCCGCGCCGTGAGGTGCTCGCGCATGCGCTTGAGCACGTCATCGAATGCGCGGCGCGTCTCGCCGGTCATCGATCGCGTCTGTTCGTCGAAACTGTTCTTCAGAAATGTGTCGATGTGGCTCCTCTGACCGTTCTGGTCCGGTCGGAGGTCCAGGTAAACGCTGACAAACGACCCCGGATCGACCGAAGCCAGACGGTCCAGCTGATCGCGGAGTGGAGTTTCAAGGGCAGTTGTGCTTTTCTCGGCCATGCCTCACGTTTTCGCAAGGCAGATGCCTACCTCGCCGCTGCGCGGCGAAGGCGATCGTGAATGGCTGCGCTCAGCGGATGCTCGGTGTTCATCGAGCGCACCAGAATCGCGGTCGCGCCAAGCTCGTCGCTCTCACGCAGGGCCGCGTACAGCCGCGCGGCAACAGCCGGCGGGTCGGCCTCGCTTCCGAGCTCGACAACCTGAACGGGAAGCGACCCGAGCTCTTTCACGTCTCCCGTGTAGGCGAGGACCACAATCCGCTCGCCGCGGTCGAGGCGTTCCTGCGCGTCGCGCTGCAGCGCACGCAGCGCGCGGCCGCGCTCCCCGGCGTACAGAACGACCGGGGTTCGCGGCGAGTAATGTCTTGCGAGCATGCCTGGTGCTGGCATGGCATCAGTCGGCTGCGTTATCGAGCGCTGAATGCGGACGTCCGGCAGGAGCTCTCGGAGGTGCTCTGTACTGATGGCACCCGGTCGCAGGATAGTGGCAGCCGGCCCCGACAGATCCACCACTGTTGACTCCAGCCCAACATGGGTCGCACCGCCGTCCACGATCATGTCGATCCGGTCCTCGAGATCCGCCAGGACATGCGATGCCTGCGTTGGACTCGGCCGCGAAAACAGATTGGCGCTCGGTGCCGCTACTGGTATGCCTGCTGTCTCGATCAATGCACGCGCCACCGGATGCGATGGCACCCGCACAGCCACTGTGTCGAGTCCAGCGGTCACTTCGCGTGGTACTGCAGCTGACCGTTTCAGCACCATCGTCAATGGACCCGGCCAGAACTTCGACGCAAGTTGGCGAGCTGCATCAGGGATGTCGGCGACGAGCGATGCAGCCTCATCGAGCGACGCGACATGAACGATCAGCGGGTCGTTCGCGGGGCGCTCCTTCGCAGCGAAGACGCGCTGGATGGCTGCGCGATCGAGCGCGTGCGCACCGAGGCCGTAGACCGTTTCGGTAGGGAAGGCCACGAGTCCTCCACGGCGAAGACACGCGGCGGCACGTGCAATCACGGTCCGATCGGGATTCTCGGGATCAACCCGTAGTACTTCGGTCACGAGTTGGTTTATTCTCGCATCGGATGCAATTGGCCCTTCCTCTCGAACCCACTGATCCCACTGAACCCGCATATTTCGTTCGTCACCGCCGCGCCAGACGATACGTCATTCGCGTCGATGCGGATGGCCGCGTGCGTGTGACGATTCCACGCGGCGGCTCGCGCCGCGAGGCGGAGGCGTTCGCAACGCGCCAGGCGGATTGGATCGCCCGGCAGCGCGCGCGGCTGCCGCAGCAACGCCGGTCGTTCGACGATCGCCGCGCGCTTCGCGAGCAGGCCGCTCGTGAACTTCCGCCACGACTGCTCGCGCTCGCCGCGGCTCACGGTCTCACGGTGTCGCGCATCAGCATCCGCAACCAGCGCTCGCGCTGGGGCTCATGCGGCCGCGACGGCCATATCTGCCTGAACTGGCGCCTGGTCGTAATGCCACCCTCTATCAGCGAGTACGTTCTCATCCACGAGTTGATGCACTTGCGGCGCATGGACCATTCCCCGGCGTACTGGCGTCTGGTGGCGGAAGCCTGTCCCGACTACCGCGCCGCGCGCGAATGGCTGCGGCGACACGGTCCTGCACTGCGGTAGGAGCCACGCCGCACGGCGAGGTTGTGACCTGACCGCACAGGGCACAAGCGGACAATTGCGTCGTCGGGTGTCCTGCCACACCTAAAGCCTCTCCGAAGTTCCGTCGATACAGCAGGTTAAACCCGGTGCCCGAATGCGTGCGCGCAGGCGGGCGGTTTAGACCCGCACATTTCTGACATGCAGAACCAACGTCCCAGGTTGCTCGTCGTCGACGATGACCGCGCCATTCTCACGCTCATAGGCACGATTGCGATCGCGGAAGGCTTCGACGTTGCCACGACAACGAACGGCGAAGATGCGATGAAGCAACTGCGCCAACGTCCGGCGGAGCTGGTTCTTCTCGATTTGCGGATGCCTGGCATCACGGGCCTCGACGTGCTGCGTTCTGTGCGCGAGGTCAGCCCGAAATGCAAAGTGGTGCTAATGACGGGATTTGCCACGATCGACAGCGCGGTCGAAGCCGTAAAGCTCGGCGCCCTCGATTACCTCACCAAGCCATTCGATCTGCAGCGTCTCCGGCATCTCCTGTCCACGGTTCGTGAAGAAGCCGCACACCGCCGCGAGGTCCTCACGATGGAAGGCGACCTGGCGCAGCGGCTGGAGTTCTGCGGCATGGTCGGCCGCGGTCCGGCAATGCAGGAGGTGTTCGAATTAATCCGCCGCCTCGCCCCGCACGTTCGGGTTGCGTTGGTCTCCGGCGAGACCGGCACCGGCAAGGAGCTGGTCGCGCGCGCGTTGCACAAGCTGGGGCCGCGCAGCGCCAAGCGGTTTGTCACGGTCAACTGCTCCGCGGTCGTCGAGACGCTCTTCGAAAGCGAGCTGTTCGGCCACGTTCGAGGTGCATTCACCGGCGCGACCGAGCACAAGGCCGGGCTGTTTGAAACAGCGGACGGCGGCACGCTGTTCCTCGACGAAGTCGGCGAGCTTCCGCCGCCCGTCCAGGCAAAACTGCTGCGCGTCCTCGAAGAGGGCGAAGTGCAGCGCGTGGGATCCCTCGAGCCGCGGAAAGTAGACGTGCGTCTAATCGCCGCGACGAACCGCGATCTCCTCGCGGAAGTTGCCGCTGGACGGTTCCGCAACGATCTCTACTATCGCCTCAACATCGTCGAAATTCGCCTGCCGCGGCTCAGCGAGCGACGCGAGGACATTCCATATCTCACCGCCGCGTTCGTCCGCGGGTTCTCACAGCGTTTCAGCAAGCTGCTGGTCGGACTCACGCCAGGAGCTGAGCGGATGCTCCAGGAAGCGAGCTGGGATGGCAACGTGCGTCAGCTTCGCAATGTGATCGAACGTGCCTGCATCCTCGCCGAAGGCGATTTTGTGGCCGAGGGCGATCTTGCCGGCAGCATGCATGAGCAGCGGCTTGCTCCGGCGGCATCATCCTTTTCGCCGGCTGCGGCGGCAACGCCGCGGGCCGATGGCAGTCCTGCGCCGCTTGTGGAAGTGGAACGCGAGCACATCATCCGCACGTTGCAGCAGGTTCGCGGCAACAAGGCCGTCGCCGCGCGGTTGCTCGGCATCAGTCGCCGCGCGTTCTACCGTCAGCTTGAGCGTCACGGTCTCCATCAGCGCGTGCCGATGTCGGCGCGCGCAAACCAGAGCGCCTCGTCGTAACGTCGCAGGCACAACGTGATCGAATTCGAATCGCAGTCGCCCTCTCCGCGCCATAGTCGCATCCTCGTCGCCGACGATACCGACAGCATTCGTGCGCTGTTCCGGAAGCTGCTCGCCACGGATGGCCATGAAGTCATCGATGTTGGCGACGGCGAAGCTGCGCTGGCCGCTGTTCGAGACTTTCATCCAGACGTCGTCTTACTCGATGTGACGATGCCGCAGCTTGACGGGCTCGAGGTGTGCCGGCGCCTGAAGTCGGATCCAGCGACACGCCTGACTCCCGTCGTGCTGGTGACCGGTCTGAGCGATCTGCAGGATCGGATCAAGGGCATTGAAGCCGGTGCAGACGAATTCCTGTCTAAGCCCGTGCATCCCCTCGAGCTCCGCGCCCGCGTCAACTCGCTGACGCGCATGAAGCACCTGCTCGACGCGCTCGATTCGGCGGAAGCGGCGTTCATGACGCTTGCACTGACGATCGAGGCGCGCGATCCGACGACGGGCGGACATTGTGAGCGTCTCGCGGGCCACGCGGTCGCGCTGGGCAAGGCGCTTGGCGTCGGCGAAAAAGATCTCCAGGCGCTGCATCGCGGTGGATACCTGCACGACGTAGGGAAGGTGGGCATTCCGGATGCGGTGCTGTTGAAGCGCGGTCCACTTACGGCGGCGGAATTCGAATTGATGAAGAAGCACCCGGATATTGGTGACTCGCTGTGCGCGCCACTGCAGTCGCTGCGCAGCGTCAGGCCGATCATCCGGTGTCACCACGAACGGCTGGACGGCTCCGGCTATCCGCAAGGGCTGCGTGGAGCCGAGGTGCCGCTGCTGGCGCAAATCGTGGGTATCTGCGACGTGTACGACGCGTTGACGTCGCACCGGCCGTATCGTCCGGCGCTGACTGCGGAGGACGCGGCGCGTCACCTCGTTCAGGACGCCGCGGGAGGCAAGTTCAGCCGTGACCACGTCGAAGTGTTTCTCGCGCTGGCGGGAGTTGCGCCGGTGCCGACGCTGTGAACATGTCGATGGGGTCGACCACATCCGATCCCATCCGCCTCCGTGTCGTCGATGCTGACGCTGAAACGCGGACGCTGATTGCGTCGCTGCTCCGTTCGCACACGGGACGTGAGTACGTTGTCGAGGCGGCGGCGCAGCTTGCGGCGGTGCTCGCGGATCGTGAGCGGCTCGAGAAGCAGTTCTACCAGGCGCAGAAGATGGAGACCGTCGGCCAGCTTGCCGGCGGTATCGCCCACGACTTCAACAACATCCTCACCGCCATCGTCGGCTTCGGGACGCTCGTCGCCGAACAGGTCGCCGACAACGATGCCGCGTCCCGCAACGTTCTCGAGATTCTCGCCGCCGCCAATCGCGCTTCGGCGCTGACGCGACAGCTGCTCGCGTTCGGCCGGCGGCAGGTGCTGCACCCGTCGAAAGTAAATCTGAACGACACCGTCACGGCGCTCGCGGGCATGCTGCGGCAGCTGATCGGCGAGAACATCGACCTCCGCATCGTTTGCGCCACCGAGCTGCCGCCGATCCGCGCCGACCTCAGCCAGCTCGAGTCGGCGCTGGCCAATCTCGTGGTCAATGCACGCGATGCGATGCCGCGAGGAGGCCGCCTGACGATCGAAACTGCGGACGTCACACTGGATGACGACTACTGCACGACGCACATCGGCGCGAGGCCCGGCCGATACGCGCGGCTGTCGGTGAGCGACACCGGCGTCGGCATGTCGCAGGATGTGCAGGCGCGCATCTTCGAGCCGTTCTTCACGACGAAGGAACCGGGCAAAGGGTCGGGCCTCGGACTTGCGACGGTATACGGCATCGTGAAACAGAGCGGCGGCAACATCTGGGTGTACAGCGAAGAAGGCGTCGGAACGACGTTCAAGGTGTATCTGCCAGTGGACGCTTCCGATCGCGGGACAGCGTCAAACAACGAGACTGCGCGTAATGAGTGGTCAAAGGGAACCGAGACCGTGCTGCTCGTCGAAGATGCACCGATGATTCGCCGGCTGGCGCGGGAAATCATGGAACGTGCCGGTTACACGGTTGTCGAGGCCGCGGACGGGGAGCAGGCGATCGCGTGCGCGGAGCAGCATCCCTACATCGACGTGCTGTTGACCGATCTGATCATGCCTGGCCCGAGCGGTGTCGAGCTCGCCGATCGGCTGCGCCTCGATCGGCCGAATCTGCGCGTGCTCTATATGTCCGGCTATACGGACAACGCCATCGTCCGCAACGGAATGCTGGGGGAAAGCGCTGCGTTCCTGCAGAAGCCGTTCACGCCGGAAGAACTTCTACGCAAGCTGCGCCAGGTCGTCGAGTCGTAATTTGCGCTGCGCGATCTACAATCGCGGGCATGCCCTATCCTGAACAATTCATCGCGCCGATGCGGGCCGAGCTTACGCGTCTCGGCGTGCGCGAGCTGCGAACGGCCGCAGATGTCGATACCGCCGTTGCATCTCCCGGCGTCACAATGATCGTCGTCAACTCGATATGCGGCTGCGCAGCGGGCAAGGCGCGGCCGGGCGTTGCGCTCGCGCTGCAGCATGCCTGTCGCCCGCAATTGGTCGGGACCGTGTTCGCAGGCGCCGACATCGAAGCGACCGATCGCGCGCGCGGGTACTTTGCGCCGTACCCGCCCTCCTCGCCGTCGATCGGGATTCTTCGCAATGGCGAACTCGTGTTCATGCTGCAGCGGAGCGATATCGAGAACCGCGACGCACGGCAGATTGCCGAGCGCCTCACCGCGGCGTTCGACGACATTTGTGATTCGTGATTAGCGATTTGTGATTTCCCCGGGTTCGGGCCAATCACCAATCACCAATCACAAATCACAAATCACTTCGCACTATCCGCCACGCGTGTGCATCTCGAGGTGTGGATCGCGGCGCAGGCGATCGAGCGGGATGAGCGGAGTGCGTGCACCCGTGGCGAGCCGCTCTTCTGCACCCCGATCGCGCCGGCCTTGCCACACGGAACGAATCAGCGACGCGATCTCCACGCGCGACGCGCCTGATCGAAGCGCCCGCCGAAGATCCCTGCCCTCGGACGCGTAGAGGCACAGGTACCACATGCCGTCGGCGGTCAGGCGGCTCCGGTCGCAATCGCTGCAGAACGGCGCCGTCGTCGACGCGATGATCCCGAACACCGTTCCGTCCGGAAGCCGGTAGCGCCTTGCGGGTGCCGACGAGTCCTCGACAATCGGCGTCGCCGTGCCGTAGCGCGCAGCCAGCGCATCGAGCATTTCGGCCTTCGAGACGACGCGATCCATCGACCATTGGGTCGCGCCGCCGACATCCATGTATTCGATGAATCGGATTTCGGCGTGGCGGCCGCGGCCGAACTCGATGAGGTCTACCAGTTCGTCCTCGTTGACACCGCGAATGACGACGGTATCGATTTTCAATTCGCCGAAAGCCTTTGCGGCGGCGTCGATGCCGGAAACGACGCGATCCAGCTCGTCGAATCGGGCGAGCTTCGCGAACCGATCGTGGCGAAGCGTATCGAGGCTTACGGTGACGCGATGCAGACCGGCGTCCTTCAGCGCCCATACATGGTCGGCGAGAAGGACGCCATTGGTCGTCATCGCAAGGTCGCGAATGCGCGATTTCGCCGCGAGCCCTTTGACAAGCACAGGGAGATCGCGACGCAGCAACGGCTCGCCACCGGTGAGGCGCACTTTGTCCACGCCTTCATCGAGGAAGAGGTCGACAAGCGCTTCAATCTCCTCGAACTGCAGCAGGTCGTTTTTTGGCAACCAGACGTAGTCCTGCTCCGGCATGCAGTAGGCACAGCGGAGATTGCAACGGTCGGTGACCGACACCCGGAGATTGCGCAGCGGGCGTCCGTAGACGTCCTGAGTCACACCCGGTTTCATATCACGGAAAGGCGAGTACGGTCGTGCGGAAGGAAAGGGAAAGCCGTGCGCTGTCCCTCGAACGTGTGGCTCCAGATCCCCGGAATCTTGGCGTGGCACCGCGGACATCCGCCGTCGCGTGTCAGCCGGTATTCCTGGATGAAGTAACCGTAACGGCCGATCAAGCGCTCCCCACAGGTCGCGCAATCGGTATGTTCGAGCTCGCCGACCCGTCCTGGCTGATTGCCCGCGTAGACGTAGCGGAGACCCGAGCGGCGCGCGATCGTGGCCGCGCGCAGGAGCATCGCGGGCGTCGTATTCTCGGGGCCGGTCATTTTGTAGTCCTGATGGAACGCCGTCACGTGCCACGGGATGTCTGGCGAGACGCTCGCGATGAACCTCGTTAATTCCGCGAGCTCTTCGTCGCTGTCATTGAACCCCGGTACGAGCAACGTAACGATCTCCACCCAGACGCCGGCGCCGTGCAGCCACCTGATGGTGTCGACGATCGGCTGAAGGCGACCGCCAAGCTCCCGGTATCGCCGATCATCAAAGCTCTTGAGATCGACCTTGTATGCGTCGATATGCGGTCGCAGGTATTCGAGCACGCGCGCCGTGCCGTTGCCGTTGGAGACGAAGGCCGTCGCCAGCCCGTGCTCGCGCGCTTCCTTGAAAATTGCCGTCGCCCACTCCGCCGTTATCAGCGGCTCGTTGTACGTCGACACGACCAGCTTCGCGCCTTGACGCAGCGCGTCCTGCACCAGCAATTGTGGCGTGGTGTCTTGTGGCGGGGCGCCCGCGTGCGGATCGCGCAGCGCCTGCGACGTCACCCAGTTCTGGCAATAACTGCAGTGCAGGTCGCAGCCGAGCATCCCGAAGCTGTAGGCGAGCGCACCGGGATGGACGTGGAAGAATGGCTTCTTCTCGACCGGGTCACACTGCACTCCGCCGACATAGCCCCATGGCACCTGCAGTTGTCCGCCGCGGTTGTAGCGAACTTTGCAGACGCCCATGGCGCCCGTGGGAATCGGGCATTGATGGCCGCACGCATAACACCGCAGCCGTTCCCCGCCGAGCTGTTGCACCAGTTCGGGCGCGGCCTCGCGCGTGCGAGCGGAGAGAACATCCTGCAGTGTGGGCATGTCTGATCTGATCGTAAGGTACCGACCTCGATGACTCCAGAATCGGCCCAAAAAAGAGAGATTCCGCGACCCGTCTGGTTCCTTGGGTGGACCAGCCTGTTCACCGATGCCGCGACAGAAATGATCTATCCCTTGCTGCCGGTCTACCTGTCAGGCGTCCTTGGCGCAAGCGCTGTGTCGCTCGGCATCATCGAGGGCGTTGCCGAGGGGGTCAACAGCTTTCTCAAGGTAATCTCCGGTTACTGGTCGGATCGCGTAAGCCGCCGCCGGCCGATCGTCATCGGCGGCTACGCGTTGTCCTCAATCGCGCGTCCGTTCATCGCCATCACCACGTCGTGGCCACAGGTGCTGGTCATTCGTGCGCTCGACCGCGTGGGCAAGGGGATTAGGGGCGCTCCGCGCGACGTGCTGCTGGCGAGGTTTGCGACGCCTACGACGCGCGGCCGCATCTATGGATTCCACCGCGCCATGGATCACTCGGGCGCGATCGTGGGTCCGCTGCTCGCCACGGTCATCCTGCTCTTCGCGCCGGAGCAGTATCGATTGCTGTTCGGCCTCACCGTGGTTCCCGGGGCCATCGCCGTCGTGCTGTTGTTCTTTGTCGACGAAAGTGCGGCGATCGAACCCCGAACCACCGCACCACTCACCACCGAAGCTCGCCCCGCCGAACCAGCCAACTACCGACGACTCCCGCGCCGCGTCGTCGCGCTCCTCGGCGTGTTGCTGGTGTTCGGACTTGGCAACTCGGCGGACGCGTTTCTCCTACTGCGTCTCTCGGACGCGCTCGGCGGCGCAACCTATGTGCCGCTCCTCTGGTCTGCGATTCACGTTGTCAAGGCGTCGCTGTCTACGTGGGGCGGAGGATTATCCGATCGGTTCGGACGAAAGCGGATGATCATCAGCGGCTGGATGATCTACGCGCTCGTCTACTTCGGATTCGCGATGTCGACGAGCGCGGCGGCGTTCATCTCGTGGTTCCTGTTCTACGGTGTCTACTTCGCATTGGCCGAAGGCGCGGAGAAGGCGCTCGTCGCGGACCTGACGCCCGCCGACCGACGCGGCGCGGCATTCGGGTGGTACAACGCCGTCACGGGCATCGGCGCGCTGATCGCGAGCGTGCTCTTCGGCGAGCTTTACGAACACTTCGGTGCACCTGTCGCCTTCATGACCGGAGCAGCGCTGGCCGGCGTAGCTGCGGTGTTGCTGCTGTTCATTCGCACCGATACAATCAAAGATTCCGATGCCCGAAATTCTGGTCACCAATGACGACGGCGTTCACTCCGACGGCATTAAAGCGCTGGCTGCGGCGCTGCACCATCTCGGCAATGTAACTATCGTGGCGCCCATGCAGGAGGCGAGTGCAATCGGTCATGCCCTCACGCTTCGTCGTCCGCTGCGCATCGAGACGATTGCGCCGAAGACGTTCGGTATTGACGGGACACCAACGGATTGCGTGAATCTGGCCATTTCGCACGTCATCAAGCGGAAGCCCGACTTGATCGTCTCAGGCATCAACAAAGGGTGGAATCTGGGTGACGATGTGACGTATTCGGGTACCGTATCGGGCGCGCTCGAGGGCGCACTGCTCGGCATTCCCGCGATTGCCGTGTCGACGCAGAACTTTCATCGACGTAACGAGTTCGAGTTTGAATCAGCCGCACGCGCGGCGGCGGTGGTCGCCGAGCTGGTGCTCGAGCGCGGCATGCCGAAGTTCACATTCCTGAACATCAACGTCCCGCACGGGTCGAACAAGGGCTTCCGTGTGACCGTTCAGGCCAAGCGCAATCACATCACCGTGGTCGACGAGCGCATCGATCCGCGGAAGCGGCCGTACTACTGGATTGAAGAAGGGGAGAACGAGTGGGAGCCGCACGACCGCTCCGATTACCAGGCGGTGCGCGACGGTTACATCTCGATCACGCCGCTGCAGCCGGATATGACGGCGCATGACGCGCTGGCATACCTGGAGACACTGCCGCTCGACGCGCCAACGCCGGCGCGGTAGTCCGCCGGCACGGACGTGTCGGGTTCTTCCGAACCCGCCGGATTGTCTGATAGGCTAGACGGGTTGTCGGGGCGTGGCTCAGCCTGGTAGAGCACTCGGTTCGGGACCGAGGGGTCGCTGGTTCAAATCCAGTCGCCCCGACCAATTCTTGAGGGATTTTGTTCGGAGAAGCGAGAGGTTGGCAACTTCTGACCACTCGACCACCACCGACAACCCCAGGTAGGAAGGTTTTAGACAGGAGAAGGCCGGGAGCGATCCCGGCCCTTTCCTTGCTCTGTTCGCGGCACCTCACCGAGCCCGCGCACCCAGACGCACCTCCGTCGCTCCGGTGGCTCAGATATCAACGACAACCTCTCGCACCTCCACGGAGGTGAACGTGACCCCGTGTGGGGAACTCCGGTTGATCGAGTGCGTCGCACCGCATACCATCCGCTTTTCTCGTGGAGGTTGCACATGCGATTCCTTGTGACATCAACACCGAAGTTTCAAATTCCCCCGCAGCTCGCCCCGACGATGATCACCGCGATGGAGGAGTGGGTGAAGCGGCACACCGCCGCCAAGAAGCTCGAACAGACGTGGGGGTTCGCCCGTGGCGGTGGGGGCGGCATCCTCAACGTCGCCTCCCACGAAGAATTGAGTGAAATCCTGACGCAGATGCCCTTCATGCCGTTCTCGGACATGCACATCGAGCCGCTCGTTCCCATCGAAGTTGGGCTGAACAACTTCAAGCAGGCGGTGGCGCGAATGTCGCAGCCGATGTAGGCGGTTCTCACGCACCCACCGAAGGCCGGGAGCAATCCCGGCCGTTCATCTACCACGGCACCCAATCGGCGGTGTTCGAGCCGAACGAGCATTGATGACCCAAGCGACATCGACAATGGGCGTTCCACCTACGTGGTCGGTGTGGCTGCGCTGAGGCCCGCCGAGTTCGTGATCTTCCGTAAGGGCTGTTGGGTGTGCCTAAGAGCCGTTGTCATTGAACAACCACAACGTGCCGCACCCAGATGTAGGATCCCCCCCTCGGAGGAGGCTCAACATGTTTGCACGCATGACGACATTGCAGGGTTCGCCAGCGAAAGTTGCGGACGGCATCAAGTCGGTTCAGGAACAGATTATTCCCGCTGCACAGAAGATGC
>Ga0310811_10003432_pt1 | contig 19910 bp, 12 predicted proteins | sample YCmetagenome_FD_207642 | JGI IMG/M metagenome (GOLD analysis project Ga0310811, IMG submission 207642) | Soil microbial communities from experimental microcosm in Duke University, North Carolina, United States - YC | ecosystem: Engineered > Artificial ecosystem > Soil microcosm > Unclassified ...
CAGGAAAGTGCGCACGTCGGCCATCAACCCGAGAGCCACGGGATAGTTGCGGCCAATCTCCTCGGGGTCGATGTCGACATGGATCAATTTGGTCGGCGGAATGGTGAAGGAATAACCCGGAATCCATGAGCTCGAAGTGCGGTCGTCGAAACGCATGCCAAGCGCGAGCAGCACATCGGCCTGCCGCGTGGCGTGATTGGCCTGGTAGTGGCCGGCGCGGGCGACGAGCCCGAGCGCGAGCGGATGGTTGACGTCGAGCGCCCCGAGCCCGCTCGCAGATGACGCCACCGGAATCTGCAAACGCTCGGCAAGCCGCTTCAGCTCATCCGCCGCGCCGCCATACCGCACGCCCTGCCCCACGATGATCACCGGCTGCTCGGCGGAGAGCAGCATATCGACGGCCTTCACTACGCCCTCCGGATCGGCGCCGCAGCGGCTGGAAATGTTGGCGTTCCAGGCGATCGCGTTCGGCGCCTCTTCGGCTGCCGACTCCATGAACACATCAAAGGGCACATCGAGCACGACCGGCCCCGGCCGCCCCGTCACCATGGTCTTCCAGGCCTGCCGCACCGCGAGCGGCACCATCTCGCCGCGGGTCGGCTGGAACACCTTCTTGCAGATGGTGCGCACGGTCGATGGGAAATCGGCCTGATGGTGCCGATACATTTCCTGGAATGCGCCGCGATTGAACTGGCTGGTCGGCACGTTGCCGGTCACCGCCATGAACGGCACGGAGTCGAGGAACGCGTTCGCGAGAGAAATTGGCAAATTCGCAGAGCCCGGGCCGCAGGACGTGAAGGTCGCGGTCGGCCGGCCGGAGACGCGGTAATAGACGTCGGCCATGAAGCCGGCGACGCTCTCATGGTGCACCGAGATCGTCTTGATCTCATGGCTGCGCTCATAGAGCGCGTCGATGAACTGGATGTTGCCGTGGCCGCAGAGGCCGAACACCTGCGGCACCTTCTCCTGGATCAGATAGTCGACAATGACCTGGGCGCCATTGAGTGTGTTTCCTGCCATTGTCGTTCTCCTCACTGGACGTTTCGTAGGGTGGGCAAAGCGCAGCTTGCCCACCTTCACGAGCACGCCACTTGACAGTGGGTACGCTTCGCTTTGCCCACCCTACGGCAGTCAGTAGGCGGCGACCCTATTTCTCATAATACTGCACGTCAATTGCTATTGTAGTATGCTATCCGGCGTAAAGACGTGGCGAACTCTTCCCCTGCGCAGCCTGCCTGCTAGAGTTCACCCTCTCGAAGCGGAGACCGACTGAAGTGAAAGCGCGCGCCAAGCCGAAAGCAGCCGAAAAACCTTCGACGCGACGGACGGCCATCGCGCGGCTGGTTCCTTCGAGCGAGCCCAACATCGATGACGAGGCCGAAGAGCGCCAGCGCGCCGGCGTACAATCGCTCTTGCGTGCCTTTGCAATTCTGGAAGAGATCGCCCGCCACCGCGAAGGTATTGGCCTTGCGGAACTCTCAAAACTCGTCGGCCTGCACAATTCCACCACGTTTCATCTCGCCAAAACCATGGTGTCGCTTGGCTATATCCGCCAGGAGCGCGACTCCAAGCGCTACCGCGTCGGCCGGCCGCTGTTTGCGCTCGCGGCAAGCGCACTCGACGAGATCGAGATGGTCAATCTCGCGACGCCCATTCTGGAAGATCTGTCGCGGGAAACCGGCGAAAGCGGCCATTTTGCCGTGCGGATGGGCGATGCGGTCATCGTGATCGCGCGCACCTCGGGCCCCGGCGCGTTCCAGCTCACCGACCGCGTCGGCGTGGTGCGCCCGGCCCATTGCACCGCGCTTGGCAAGATCATCCTGGCTTCGCTGCGGCCCGACCAGCTCAAGCGCTTTCTCGAACGCGTCGAGCTGAAGCCGTCGACCAAGAAGTCGATCACCGATCCCTCGGTCCTGCTCAAGGAAATCGCCGAGATCCGGCGCAGCGCGATCGCTTTCGATGACGGCGAATTCAATCCAGAGGTCCGCTGCGTCGCCGTGCCCGTCTATAATTTTACCGGCGATGTCGTTGGAGCACTCGGCATTTCCGGCCCGATCTGGCGCATGACCGACCAGGCGATCCATGCCCGCGCCAAGATCGTGAAAGCAGCAGCGAATCGGCTTTCCGCCGAATTCGGGGCCAGCAGCATCTCGAAATCGACCTGACGCTACTTAAGGCGAAGGTGATCGGCGCTTTTGGCGTTGACAGGGTCGGCCGCGTCCGGAAATACTATCCGACAATAAAAGAATGCCTCTCACATTCTCGCATGACCGAAGTCATGCGCGGGAAATCAAGGGAGGCGCCGCACGACAGCCAGGGGAAGGCCTAGGGGAGGATGACCATCATGACCCGATACAACAGGCGCACTTTGTTGAAGGCGAGCGCGGCTTTTGCCGGAGCCTCCGCGCTCGGCTTCCCCGCGATCTCCTACGGCCAAAGCGACAAGATCAAGATCGGCCACCTGACGCCGCTCACCGGCTTTCTCGGCGCGCTCGGCGCCTATGCCCAGCTCGGCATCCGCATAGCGGCGGAGGAGATCAATGCCTCAGGCGGCGTCATGGGCCGCCAGCTCGACGTGCTCTCGGAAGATTCCGTCAACCCGGCGACAGCATCAACCAAGGCGCAGCGCATGCTGGACCAGGATGGCGTCGCCTTCCTGATGGGCGAGATCAATTCAGCCTCGGCACTGACGATCATGCAGGTCGCCGCGCGCAACAAGCGGCTGTACATGCAGATCGGCGCGCGCTCGGATGCGCTGCGCGGCAAGAACTGCAACAGATACACTTTCCACGTCGACATTCCGAACACGGTGATGGTGAACGCGGTCGGCAAGGCGCTGGTGCGTGAGAAGATGGTGAAGGACAAGAAGTTCTTCACGCTGACCGCCGACTACATCTTCGGCCATGACCTGCTCAATGCAGCCAAGCGCTTCTTCGCCGCCAATCAGGGCAATCTGATCGGCGACGAATTGATCGGCACCGACGTCACCGACTTCAGCCCGTATCTCCTCAAAATCCGACAAGCCAAGCCCGACGTGGTCTGCTCCAACCTCGCGGGTAACCAGGTCACGACGCTGATCAAGCAATATGCCGAGTTCGGCCTGCCCTATCCGATCGTCGGCTTCAATCTCAACACCGCCGATGCCTGGGCCGCCGGCGACGGCAACCTTTCCGGCACCTGGCCGACCGTCTGGTACCACACCCTCGATGTGCCGGCGTCGAAGACCTTCGTCGCCAATTTCATCAAGAAGAACGGCAAGCCGCCGGAGAACCACGCCTGGATCGAATACATCTCGCTGAAGATCATGGCGCAGGCGATCGGAGAGACCAAGTCGACCGATACCGACAAGCTGATCGCCTATCTCGAAAAGGAAACCGAGTTCGACATCCTGAAAGCGCGCAAAGCCCATTTCCGCAATTGGGATCATCAGCTGATGCAGGAAGCTTATCCCTTCACAGTGAAGCCCAAGGGCCAGGCCAAGGACCAGTGGGATTTCATTGAACTTGGCGCTGCCGTTCCCGACGCCAACGAGCCGCTGGAATCGCTGGCGCCGACGCGCGAACAGAATCCCTGCTCCCTGTAATCGAGGTCACGTGCCTCTCTCTGCACCTCCTGGAGCGCCAGCATGCAGTTCGAATTCCTGCTGGAACAGGTGGTCAATGGCCTCGTGCTCGGGGGCTACTACCTCCTGATCGCGCTTGGCCTGTCGTTGATCTTTTCCGTCGGCGGCGTCGTCAATCTCGCTCATGGCGCGTTCTATGCGCTCGGCGCCTATATCTCGGTCGAGATCACGAAATATCTCGGCTTTGGACCTGCGGTCGTGCTGTCGCCGGTCGCCGTCGCGCTGCTCGGCATCTTCTTCGAGCGCTTCATGCTGCGCCGCTTCTATACCGCTGATCCGATCCTGAGCCTGCTTGTCACTTTTGCGCTCGCCATGGTCACCGAGCAGGCGATCCGCATCATCTGGGGCGCGGCGCCGTTGTCGGCCGCGATCCCGCCGGCCTTTCGCGGCTCGGTCATTGTCGGCGACTTCCTGTTCTCACGCTATCGGCTGTTGATCCTCGCCGTGGTCGCGGCGGTGCTAACAGGCGTCAGGCTTCTGCTGCACAAGACCTCGTTCGGCCGCGTCGTGCGCGCCGGCATCCAAAGGCCGGATATGGTTGCCGCGCTCGGCATCCGCCTGCAGCCCTATATGACGGCGATTGTCATGCTCGGCGTCGGCATGGCCGCGCTTGGCGGGGCCTTCTTCGCGCCGATCACCATCGTGCATCCGGCGATGGGCGCCGAGATCATCACCGTCGCCTTTGTCGTGGTGGTCATTGGCGGGCTTGGCAGTTTCTGGGGCGTCGTGCTGGCAGCCATGCTGGTCGGAGTCGTGCGCGGCATCACCATTAATTTCGTTCCGGCCGCTGGCGAGGCCTCCATCTACATCCTCATGTTCCTGGTGCTCATGGTGCGCCCGCGCGGGCTGCTTGGCGAGCGCATCGAGAAATTCGAATGAGGACGTCCGCTGCGCAAAAATACCGGCCGCTCGTCATCGCGGCGCTTGCGATGATCGTGCTGCCGCTTGTCCTGCAAGCGCTCGGACTGTCGCTCAACACCGGCATTGCCGTCGTGGTGCTGGCGATCGCAGCCATGGGGCTCAACCTCTGCATCGGCTATACCGGCCTCGTCTCCTTCGGCCATAGCACCTGGTTCGGGCTCGGCGCCTATGCCGCCGGCCTGATCCAGCTCAACTGGTTCCCGGGCGAGATCTGGCTGCCGATCCTGCTCTCGATGCTGGTCGTGGCCATCACTGCGGGGATCATCGGCGCCATCATCCTGCGCCGCCGCGGCGTTTATTTTTCCCTGCTGACGCTGGCACTTGCGGCGCTCACCTACACTATCGCTTTCCGCTGGAGCGAGGTCACCGGCGGCGAGGACGGCCTCGGCGGGCTCAAGCGCGGCAGCATCGGACCGTTCAGCCTCGATAGCGCCATCACCTATTATGTCGTGGTCGCGATAACAGCGCTTGCGGTGCTCTATGGGCTGGTGCGCCTGGTGCGCTCCCCGTTCGGTCATGTGCTGGTCGCAATCCGCGAGAACCAGCTCCGCGCGACGTTCCAGGGCTATCCGGTCGAACGCTACAAGCTAGCGGTGTTTGTGATCTCGGCGGTCGTCACCGGGCTCGCCGGCGCGCTGCTCGGCTTCCAGAATTATCTGGTTTCGGCGGAGGCGGTGTCGGTGCCCTTGGCAGGCGAGCTGCTGGCCATGGTGGTGATCGGCGGCATGCGCGGCATATTGGGCCCGGCGTTTGGTGCATTGTTCTTCATCCTGTTTCGAGAGCTGTTTTCGATCTGGACCGCGAACTGGCTGCTCTGGTTCGGGATCATCTTCATGACCTTCGTGATGTTCTCGCCGGAGGGCCTTGCCGGCATCGGCAAGAAGCTTTGGCGTCGGCTTTACCCACCCGAGGTGGAAGCGGCGGCCATGAGCAAACGCAAGATTTACAACGACTTGCCGCTGCCTTCTTGCCTGAGGCCGGAACGGCTTGAACGAACGGTGCTCGAGGTCAACCGCGTTTCCAAGCAGTTCGGTGGCATCCATGCGGTCACGGATGCGAGCCTCAAGGTCGGCGCCGGCGAAATCCACGCACTGATCGGGCCGAACGGCGCCGGCAAGACCACGCTGTTCAATCTCATCTCCGGCCTGTTCCCCACCGACCGCGGCACCATCCGGCTCAATGGCCAACAAATCCAGGATGTGCCGTCGGATCAGATCTGCCACCGGGGTCTTTCGCGGTCGTTCCAGATCACCAATCTGTTCAAGGGCCTTTCGATCTACGAGAACCTTCGCCTTTCGCTGCAAGCGCGAAGCGCGGGCCGATTCAACATCTGGCGCGACATTGATCATTTCGCGCAAGTCCATGCCGAGACGACGGAACTCGTAAAATTCCTTGGGCTCGAGGGGATCGAAGCCACCGAAGGCGGCGACCTCTCCTATGGCGGGCAGCGGCTGGTCGATCTCGGCATTGCGCTCGGCTCCAAGCCGCAGGTGCTGCTGCTCGATGAGCCGTTGGCAGGGCTTGCTGCGGCCGAACGCGAACGCGTCTCAAATCTCGTCCAGAACATCGCCGCCAACATCCCGGTCCTGATCGTCGAGCACGACATCGACCGCGTGCTCGGCTTCTCCAGGACCGTCACGGTCATGAACCAGGGCGAAGTCCTGATGAGCGACACGCCCTCCGCGGTGCGAGCCGACCAGCGGGTGCAGGAGATTTATACCGGCAAGGGTATCCCGGCGGTCACGCATCAAAGGACCGATGCGAGCCGGGCCGACGCCGCGCCGCTGCTACGCTTTGAGGCCGTCAACACCTTCTACGGCAAGAGCCATATCCTCCACGACGCCGCGCTCGACGTCCGTCAGGGCGAAATCGTCGCCCTGCTCGGCCGCAACGGCGCCGGCAAATCGACACTTCTGAAGACGTTGGCCGGTCTGGTGCCGGCCGCCTCCGGCGGCATTCGTTATGACGGCCGCGACATCGCACGCCTTCCTGCGCCGGATATCGCCCGGCTCGGCATCGGCTATGTGCCGCAGGGCCGCGGCCTGTTCGCCGGCCTCACGGTGCGGGAAATCCTCGCGCTCGGGCGGCTCGCGCGCAAGACCGACGGCTCGACCGGCGTGGTCTGGGATGAAGCCCAGGTTTTCGACTATTTCCCGCGCCTGAAGGAGCGGATGGATGTCGCCGCCGACTATCTCTCCGGCGGCGAGCAACAGATGGTCGCGGTCGCCCGTGCGATGTCGGGCAATGTGAAGCTGTTGCTGCTCGACGAACCATTCGAGGGCCTGGCGCCGGCCGTAACGCTGGAACTGTTTTCCGTGTTCGACCGGCTGCGGCAGCACATGGGCATCGTCATCGTCGAGCACAATCTCGATCTGGTGCTGGCGCTCGCCGACCGCGTGTTCGCGCTGGAGCGCGGCGCCGTATTCCACGAAGGTCCTGCTCAGCCGCTGTTGACCGATCTCGACTATCGCAAGAAAATCCTGTGGCTTTGACCCGGGAGACCTTAATGCGACGAATGGCGGTGGCGTTGGCGATGGCCTTGTTGGCCGGCCAAGCGAATGCGGCTGAAAGCTCTATCACCATCGCCGTCTTTACCAAGAACACGACCAACCCGGCCTATGCCGCCTTCCGCCGCGCCGCCGACCAGATCGGGCAACTGAATGGCGCGCAGATCCGGCACTTCGTGCCGAAACGGCCCGACAATGTCGAGGAGCAGAAGGCCGAGGTCGCCGAGGTCCTGAAGAGCCGTCCGGATGCGGTGGTGTTCATCCCCGTCGACGACGTCGCCATGGCCGCGTCCGTGCAAAAGCTCAACGACGCCGAGATTCCCATCGTGCTCGCATCCAATCCGCTGCCCGGCCGTTTCGTCAGCTATGTCGGCGCTGACGATTACGACATCGGCTACCGCGAGGCGCGCTATCTTTTCGATCACCTCGGCGGCAAGGGCAAGATCGTCATCCTCGAAGGCACCGCGGGCGCGCCGACCAACCGCGAGCGCCTGCGCGGCTACAAGCAGGCGCTGTCGGAAACACCCGGTATCGAAGTGCTGGCTTCCGCTCCCGGCAATTATCAAGAGACCGACGGCAAGCGCGTGATGGCGGGCTTCCTCAAGGATTACCCGCAGGTCGACGCCTTGTTGTCCGCCAATGACAGCATGGCGCTCGGCGCGCTGGAGGCGATGAAGGAGGCCGGCCGCACCATGACGGTGATGGGCATCAACGGCATCCTGCCGGCGGTGAAGGAGATCGAGAGCGGCAACATGCTCGCGACCGTCGATTTCAACATGTTCAAGATCGGCTGCACCGCAACGCTGGCCGCCGTGCGCTACCTCCATCACCAGCCGCTGCCCGAAAAGGTCCTGCTGCCAGCCGATATCATCGACAAGAGCAACTACAGGGATTGGCTGGTCCCGGTGGAAAAGCGAACCTGCCCGGACTGGGCGGGACTGGTGAAGTGATCGCGTTGTAGCCCGCATGGGCGCAGCGATATGCGGGATGTTTCCCCGGGTATCGCTTCGCTCACCCGGGCTACGAGGCCAACTTCAGCTAGTCACGCTTTAATCGTACGACGGCGCCCCGCCGTCGTGATACGCCCAGCACGCCTCCTTCGGCAGGCAGATCGGCGTATCAACGCCGACCGCGTGGCGTGCTGCGGTGCCGAGTTCGAGTGCCTCGAGCTTGTGGCCGAACAGGTCGATGTCATAAACCGTCTGCGTGCCCTGATAACGGCGGTCGGTCACCCTCGCGGTGAAGGAATTGCCGCCGTCGGTCTTGCCGAGCGCGATGTTTTCCGGCCGCAGCGCAACCCGTACCTTGTCGCCGATTTCCAGCGCATGCAGCAGCGCCGCCTCCCCGCGCCGGCCCTCGCCGAAATCGACCACACCGAACGGGCCGTTGCGGCCGACCAGCGTACCGGCGAGCTCATTGGTGGCGCCGGTGAAATTCGCGACAAACAGATCCGCCGGACGATTATAGATTTCATCCGGCGAGCCGATCTGCAACAGCTTGCCGTCGCGCATGACGCCGATGCGGTCGCCGAGCACGACTGCTTCGGCCTGGTCGTGGGTGACGTAGAGCGCCGTCATCCCGGTCTGCTTCAGGATCACGCGGAGATCGTCGCGCAGCCGCAGGCGTAGTTTGGCATCGAGATTGGAGAGCGGCTCGTCGAGCAGGAGCAGCTGCGGCCGGTAGACGATGCTGCGCGCCAGCGCCACGCGTTGCATCTGGCCGCCCGACAGCGCCACCACCGGCCGGTCGGCATATTCGGACAGACCGACCAGCGCCAGCGCTTCCTCGACCTTGCGGCCGGCATCCGCGCGCGACATCTTCCGATGCTTCAACGGATAGACCACGTTCTGCCGCACCGTCATGTGCGGCCACACCGCATAGGATTGGAACACCATGCCGAGATCGCGCGAGCGCGGCGGCACCAGAATGCCGCGCCCGGGCGACGACACGGTTCGGCCGCCGATCGAAATCTCGCCGCCGGTCGGATGCTCGAGCCCGGCAACGCAGCGCAGCGTCGTGGTCTTGCCGCAGCCCGAGGGCCCGAGCAACACCACGATCTCACCGGCCGGCACGTTGAAGCTGACGCCGTCGATCGCCGGCCGGCCGATCGCGAACTGTTTGTGGAGGTCGGTGACCTCGAGCGTTGCCGTCATGATGCCACCGATCTCTTCAACGCCTCGCTCACTGGCGATAGCCGTAGGTCTTGTTCCAATCCGCGACCCAGTCGGCATGCAACTTGATGTATTGGTCCATGTTCGGATACCAGACCTTGACCACCTTGGGGTCAAAGCCCTCGGGATAGACCGGCGCGACCTTCAGCGAGGTCAGGTTGCCCTGCTCCTTGATCATGAAGGTCTGTCCTTCCTTCGACATGCACCAGTTCAGATAGAGCTTTGCCGCATTGGGATGCGCGGCGGTCTTCGGAATGCCGCTGGCATAGGGGTTGGCCGGCACGCCTTCGGGCGGGAAGATCATCTTCACCGGCGCGCCTTCCTTCTGCTTCGGATAGATCGCGTTATAGAGCAGCGGACCCACGCCAAACTCGCCGCGCACCAGCGCGTCCGACATCGGCGCGCCCGAGGGATACAGGATCGGATGGGTCGCGGCCTGGTTCTTCCAGTAATCCTCACCCAGCACCTGGCGCTCGAACATGATGCGGGTCCAGGTCGTGCCGCCGGAAGCCGCGAACACCTGAGCGGTCTGCTTGTCATATTCGGGCTTGGTCAGGTCTTTCCAGGTCTTGGGCGGATTCTTCAGGACCTCGGTATTGTAGGCGATCGACCACACCACGGTGACGCGCGGCCAGAATTTGGGCGACACCAGCGCGGCCGGATCGTAATCGGCCGCGTTGGGCGGCGTGTAATCCTGGAACAGGTCGGCGAGCGGCAGCATCAAGGCACGGTCGGAATGGTCGACCACGTCGGCGATCAGCTTGCCGGCCGCGGCTTCCGTCTTCACGCGGGTGATGAGCTGGCCGCCCGGTGCGCGCACCATCTCGACCTTGATCTCGGGAAAGCGCTTGTTGAACTCCTTGATGACGTCCTGCTCCACCTCGGCGAAATTGGCGGTATAGAGCACCATCTTGCCCTCGGCCTTCGCCGCGGCGATCAGCTCGGGCGAGCCGAAATTCTCTTCGGCCTGCGCGGGCATGCCGAGCGCCAGAGCGAGCGAGACGCCCGCAAGCGCAGCAATAAACTTTCCGTTCATGAACACACCTCCCTTTGGTCTCTTTATTATTTGATCCGTTGCGCAATGCCGCCTTGCGAGGCACTGCGCGCGAGCCAGTTGGCGCCCCCGATGAGAACACCGAGCAGCACTGTCTGCACCAGACTGAACGCTGCGGTCTTGCCGATATTGCCGCCCTCGTAATAGTCGAGCAGCAGCACCGACATCACCATGGTGTTGCTGGTGTAGAGGAACAGCGACGAGCCGAGCTCACGGATCGCGAGCACGAACAGCAGCGTCATCGAGGCGATCACCCCAGGACGCGCCAGCGGCAGCACCACCGTTCGGATGGTGGCCAGCGGTCCCTTGCCGCAAACCCAGGCGGCCTCCTCCAGCTCGCGGTGGATCTGCATGAACGATGTCGAGAGCGATTTGACGGTATCCGGCATGAAGCGCGCGATGAAGGCGAGCGCCAGAATCCAGATCGTGCCGTAAAGCCCGCCGGGAATGCCAATCCAGGCCCAGAGATAGCCGACGCCGATCACGAGGCCCGGAATCGCCACCGGCATCGTCGAGATCAGGTCGATGGCACGGCGACCGGGCAAGCGGGTGCGATGGATGGTGTAGCCCATCGCGAAGGCGAGCGTGCCGCCGATCACAGCCGTGATGATGCCGACCTCGACCGCGTTATAGATCGAGTTAATGGTCAGAGGGTTGTCGAAGATCGCGTTGAAATGCATCAGCGAATAGGCGCGCATGTCGAACAACGAGGCGACATCGCGGATGAACATGAATTTGCGGAAGGCGGCCACGATCAGCGCCAGCAGCGGCAGCACGACGACCACGAGGAGATAGACGAGCCCGAGCACGAAGGTGAGCCAGCGCCACGGCCCGAGATCGAGACTGCGCGGCCGGAATGCCTTTCCCGCGACGGTCGTGTAGCTGCGTCCGCTCAAAACCTTTTGCTGCAGATAGACCAGCCCGCCCGTCACCACCATCAGGATGATCGCAACCGCGGCAGCCGTGTTGTAGAGCGGCGGCGACCAGTTGGTGAGCTTGAAGATATAGGTCGTCAGCACGTTGATATTGGCCGGCGCGCCCAGCACCGCCGGCACGCCATAGATACCGAGCATCACGATGAAAGACAGCAGCATGCCGGAGACGATCGCCGGCATGATCAAGGGGAACGTCACGGTGAACAACGTCGAGACCGCACTGGCGCCGGAAATCTCGGCGGCCTCCTCCAGGCTCGGATCCATGTTGCGCAGGGCAGACGCCGTGAACATGTAGACGTAGGGCGCGTAATAAATGCCGAAGACGAAGACGAGGCCCGAGAGCGAATAGAAATCGACATGCCAGTTGAGGCCCGCCCATTTGAAGGCGGTGTTGATCAGCCCCGTTTTCGGCGAGCCCAAAATGGACCATGCGACGCCAGCGACCAGCGGCGGCGCGAACAGCGGCAGGACGCTGGCGGCGGCAATGAAGCCGCGGAACGGCGTGTTGGTGCGAACCACGATCCAGGAGAACAACAGCCCGATGGTGACCGCGATCAATGTCCCGCCGCCGCAGGCGACCAGGGTGTTGAACAACGCCTCAGCCACGTTCGTATTGGTGAGCACCGTCAGGAAATTGCCGACCGACAGATGTTTCAGGCTCAGCCCATCGACCACCGGATTGGTGTCGGTCAGCGCGCCGAGTAGCAGCGTCAGGACGGGATAGATGACGAGAAAGCCGAGAATCGCGAGTAAAAAGGTGATCCAGACGCCAGCGAGCAGGCCACGGCGCCTTCCCTCAACGCCGCTCTGCGCGGCCTCGATGCGCCGGTCAAAGACTTGAGCGTCCAACGCGTTTCCCCTGGCGACGGAACTTACTTTGTATTTGTGACCGTCTTGCCAAGGGAGATTAGTCGATCGTTCCGGAAGCGGGAAGTAGCAGAAAGTCGCCAGAACTCGCTTGCGACGTATTGCCCATCCCCTGTGCAGGCGCGAAGGCCAGCCCGAAAGCCAAGCTGGTTTTACGGCACGCTGCATCGCATACGCATCATGCATCCGGATGGCTGGGGGTGTTCTGTTCCACGTAGTACATCGCTCCGACGTGGCGCGTCGGTGCGCCGGAGACGTTCTGGATGCTCGAAAAGACCGCCACGACCGCGCCCGTCGCGGACGGCCTGACTGATGGTTTACCTTGGGAAAAACGACGCTGGGCGATCGCAGCGCTCTTCACCGCGCTGGCCATGGCTTCGCTCGACACGGCGATTGCCAACATCGCGCTGCCGGCGATCTCGACCGATCTTCATGTCAGCCCGGCTGATGTGGTCTGGGTCGTCAACGTCTACCAGATCGCGCTGGTGGCAACGCTGCTGCCGCTCGGCGCGCTTGGCGAGATCGTGGGCCATGAGCGCATCTATCTCAGCGGTCTGTTACTGTTCACGCTGGCGTCGGTCGGCTGCGCGCTGGCCTGGTCGCTGCCGAGCCTGCTTGTCGCGCGGACGCTGCAAGGCTTGGGTGCCAGTGGCTGCATGAGCGTGAACACGGCGTTGGTGCGCTTCGTCTATCCGAGCCGGATGCAGGGTCGCGGCTTCGGCCATAACGCGATGGTGGTCGCGACCGCCTTTACGTTGGGGCCAAGCATCGCTTCGGGCATCCTGTCGCTCGGACCGTGGCCGTGGCTGTTCGCGATCAATCTACCGTTTGGCGTCATCGCGTTCCTGATCGGCATCAAGACCCTACCCTCGCTGCCGCGCCTGAAGCATTCGTTCGACTTCCTCGGCGCGGCGCTCGCCGCCGCCTGCCTCGGTCTCTTCATTGTCGGGATCGGCGGCGCCGGGCATCGGGCCCCGCCGGCGCTGGTGCTGGGTGCGCTGATCGCGGCTCTTGCGATCGGCTGGATACTAACCCGCCGGCATGCCGATCATCCCGCGCCGATCTTGCCGATCGACCTGTTCCGCCGGCCGCTGTTTGCGCTGTCAGCGGCGACAGCGATCTGCTCATTCGGTGTGCAGGGGCTCTCCTTTGTCGCCCTCCCCTTCTATTTCGAGGACGTGCTCGGGCGCTCACAGGTCGAGACCGGCTTCTTCATGACGCCCTGGCCACTGGTGGTCGCGATCATGGCCCCGATCGGCGGCCGGCTCGCCGACCGCTTTCCTGCCGGCATCCTGGGCGGCATCGGCCTGATCCTGCTCGGCCTTGGGATGGCGCTGCTGGCAATGCTGCCCGCCAATCCGTCGGTCGCCGATATCGTCTGGCGCACGATGGTCTGCGGCTTCGGCTTCGGCTTTTTCCAGACGCCGAACCTGAAGGCGATCATGTCGAGCGCGCCGCCGCATCGCTCCGGCTCCGCCAGCGGCATTGTCGCAACGGCGCGGCTGATCGGACAGACCACAGGAGCAGCACTCGCCGCGCTTTGCTTCATTCTTGCAGGGCGCGGTGGCGCGGTACTTGCTTTGGCGCTGGGCGCGGGGTTTGCCGGCGTTGGCAGCGTCATGAGCTTTTTGCGCTTGACGGTTGCGCCACGCGCGTAGCCGTGATCGCGGAAGGCGGTCTACTCCCTCGCCCCGCTCTTCGCGGGGCGAGGTGACCGGCACTCAGTTCGTGTTGAAGTCGTCGGTCACGATCGGCCCGAACAGAACCCAGCGCTGGCCGTCGAACTTCATCATCTGGAATTGCTTGTTGATGCGCCAGTCATCCGGCGTGGTCGAGGTGGTCATGCCGGGCAACGACAGATCGGCAGTGAACCCCTTGATGTTGGTCGCCTGCTTCATGATGTTGGCGCGCGTCAGATCATCGCCGCATTGCTTGAGAATCTGAACGAACAGCTGAGCAGTTCCGTAGCCGTAGGTCGCAATCCCGCTGTTGGCGTCCTCGCCCGGCGCGTATTTCGCCATGAAGGCCTTGTAGCGCTTCATCCCCTCATCATTGGCCCATTGCGGATCAAGCGGGTCCTTGCCGTAATTGACCGAGATGATGCCCTTGGCATTCTCAAGGCCTGCCGGAATCAGGGTCTGGCTGACCGGGGTTGCATTGATGTCGAGAATCTGGACCGGCTTCCAGCCGAGCTCGGCGGCCTTCTTGATCGCCTGCGCGCCGAATTTCGGCGTTGTGATGTTGTAGAACAGATCGGCGCCGGATGACTTCAGTTGCACCATCTGCGAGTCGACCGTCGGATCGGACAATTCGTAGGAAGCTTCCGAGACGATCATGTTGGCTTTCGCACCCAGCGCATCCTTCAGCCCCTTGACGTAATCCTTCCCGAGGTCGTCGTTCTGATAGAGGATCGCGATCTTCGCGTTCGGATAATTGGCGAGAATGTATTTCGCGTAGATATGCCCTTCCGACTGGTAGTTGGGATTGAAGGCAATCGTCCACGGGAAATGCTTCGGATCGGTGAAGCGCGTCGCGCCGGTCGAAGCGAGCAGCTGGGGCACCTTCTTCTCATTCAGATATTTCTGAACCGCGGCGTTGGGCGGCGTTCCGATGATCTGGAAGGTGGTCAGAACCTCGTCACTTTCGACGAGCTTGCGCACCTGCTCGACCGTCTTCGGCGGGCTGTAGGCGTCGTCATATTGAATGAGATTGATCTTGCGTCCGTTGACCCCGCCCTGCTCGTTGATCATGCGGATATAGGCGGCCTGCACCCTGCCGATGCCGCCATAGGCGGAAGCCGGTCCGCTGAGCGGGATGGTCTGACCAACCTTGATTTCGGTATCGCTCGCGCCGGTGTCGTATTTTTTCTGTGCAAATGAAGGCGTTGCGATCATCGCACCGAGCGCCAAGACGACAGCCGCCGTTGACCTGAACAGGCTCATGCATTCCCTCCCGATATGCGGTCGCGGTGCTTTGCCGCGCCGTCATCGGTGAGGCTATACCAGAACAAGGCGGGATGAAAACGCGCCGAGAGTCTCGCACGCGATCAGGTTCCCGCTGGCGAGCGGAGCCGCCGCCCGCTAACGCTCATCGTGCCAGCATCGCCTTGAGCACCGCGGCCGAGTCGGTAACCCAGCCGAAGATGCCGCCCTGGGCCTTGATCATCTTCAATCCCGCCTCGTGGAATTCGGGGAAGTAGGAGGCGCAACCGTCCGCGATGACGACGCAGCGGTAGCCACGGTCGTTGGCCTCGCGCACGGTGGTGTTGACGCAAACCTCCGTGGTCACCCCGCATACCAGCAGATTCTCGATGCCGTATTTGGTCAGCACGTCGCCCATCTCGGTGGCGTAGAACGCGCCCTTGCCGGGCTTGTCGATCACGATCTCGCTGTCGCGCGGATAGAGCTCGGGGATGATGTCGTGACCCGCCTCGCCGCGGATCAGGATGCGGCCCATCGGGCCGGGATCGCCAATGCGCAAGCACGGTGCGCCGCGCTCAACCTTGGCCGGCGGCGCATCCGACAGATCGGGCAGATGGCCCTCGCGGGTGTGGATGACCAGCATGCCCATGTCGCGCGCGGCTTTGAGCACCGCGCCAATCGGCTTCACCGCGCACGCGAGCTGGCTGACGTCATTGCCGAGCGTCTCGCCAAAACCGCCCGGCTCCAGGAAGTCGCGCTGCATGTCGATGATCACAAGCGCCGTGCTCGACCAATCGAGCGCGATGGGCTCCGGCTCGGCGATGATGATCCCCGTTAATGTGTAGCTTGAGCTCATTCTCAAAATGCTCCCGGCGATCGACCTTTTCCAGAAAAGTTCTGCAAGCACCATGCCATTACACATCCAACATCGTCATTCCGGGGCGGTCCGGCAGGACCGAACCTCAGATGCGCAATTGCGCATTGGGGAATCTCGAGATTCTCAGGGGCGCAATTTCGCCCCATAGTTCGCCTCTGCGAGGCGTCCCGGAATGACGGAGCAGGGCTGCTATTCCGGCGTCCCCCGCATCAACCACCGATATTGACATTGGCGGCCCATTTTCCTCCACTTGCCCGCTGCTTCGACGAACGACGCCTGCCAGCTGCCGTCCGCCAAGAAGACTTCCGGGAGTAACGAAATGACGCTGATGCAGGTGGGGCTGGACGACAAATACGACCTCAAAGCCCGACGAATCTATCTTTCCGGCGTGCAAGCGCTGGTCCGGCTTCCCATGTTGCAGCGCGAACGCGATCGCGCGGCCGGCCTCAACACCGGCGGCTTCATCTCCGGCTACCGCGGCTCGCCGCTCGGCATGTACGACCACGCGCTGTGGCGTGCGAAGAGCTTCCTGCAAGCCCAAGATATCAATTTCGTTTCCGGCCTGAACGAAGACCTTGCCGCTACCGCGGTCTGGGGCAGCCAGCAGGTCGGAATGTTCCCGGGCGCCAAGGTCGATGGCGTGTTCGGCATCTGGTACGGCAAGGGCCCTGGCGTCGATCGTTCGGTGGACGCTCTGAAACACGCCAATTCGGCCGGCACCTCGCGCCATGGCGGCGTGCTGGCCCTCGCCGGTGATGATCATGGCTGCCAGTCCTCCACGCTGGCCCATCAGAGCGAGCAGGTGTTTGCCGCCGCCTTGATCCCGGTGATCAATCCCTCGACCTTGCAGGAATATCTCGACCTCGGCCTCTATGGCTTTGCGCTGTCGCGCTATTCCGGTTGCTGGGTCGGCTTCAAGGCGATCGGCGAGACCGTCGAAAGCTCGGCCTCGATTGTTTCCGATCCGTCGCGGATCCAGGTCGTGTTGCCGACCGATTTCGAGATGCCGCCCGGCGGCCTCAACATCCGCTGGCCCGATCCGCCGATGGAAGCCGAGAAGCGGCTGTTCGGTCCGAAGATGGACGCGGTGAAGGCTTTCGCGCGCGCCAACCAGCTCGACAGGATCATGCTCGACAGCAAGCCGGCGCGGCTTGGCATCATCGCAACCGGCAAGGCCTATCTCGACCTGCGGCAGGCGATGGCCGATCTCGGCATCTCTGACCGCGACGCTGAGCAGCTCGGCCTTCGCATCTACAAGGTCGCGCTGACCTGGCCCTTGGAAGAAAGCGGCGCCAAACACTTCGCCGAAGGTCTTCAGGACGTTCTTGTGGTCGAGGAGAAGCGTGGCTTCATCGAAGACCAGCTGATGCGCATTCTTTACAATGTCGACGCGTGGAAGCGGCCGAGCATCGCCGGAAAGCGCGACGAGACCGGCGCGCCGCTGCTCCCGAGCGAAGGCGAGCTCAATCCGACCATCGTGGCGTCCGCGCTGGTGGCGCGGCTGCGCCGGCTCGGCCACCAGAGCCCTCTGCTCGAACAGCGCCTCGCCCGCCTCGTCGCCTTCGATCAGCCCGCGCAAGGCCACGCGCCGATCACGTTGCAGCGGACGCCGTTCTTCTGCTCGGGCTGTCCGCACAACACCTCAACCAAATTGCCCGAAGGCAGCCGGGCCATGGCCGGCATCGGCTGCCACGGCATGGCGCTCTCGATCCCCTCACGCCGCACCGATACCATCACCCATATGGGCGCCGAGGGCGCGAACTGGATCGGGCAAGTGCCCTTCACCAGCGAGCAGCACATCTTCCAGAATCTCGGCGACGGTACCTATACCCATTCCGGCCTGCTCGCGATCCGCGCCGCCGCCGTGAGCGGCGTCAACATCACCTACAAGATCCTCTATAATGACGCGGTCGCGATGACCGGCGGCCAGCCGGCCGAAGGCGGCTTCAACGTCGCGCAGATCGCCCATCAGGTCTGGGCCGAAGGCGCCAAGCGTCTTGCCATCGTCTCCGACGATCCCGGCAAATATCCCGTCAACTATTTCCCGGCTGGCGCGACCATCCACCACCGCCGTGACATGGATGCCGTGCAGCGCGACCTGCGCGAGGTGAAGGGCCTATCCGTCCTGATCTACGACCAGACCTGCGCCGCCGAGAAGCGTCGGCGCCGCAAGCGCGGGCTCTATCCCGATCCGCCCAAGCGCGTCTTTATCAACGATCTCGTCTGCGAAGGCTGCGGCGACTGCTCGCAAACCTCGAATTGCGTCTCGGTGCAGCCGCTCGACACTGAATTCGGCCGCAAGCGCCAGATCGACCAGTCGAACTGCAACAAGGACTATTCCTGCGTCGAGGGCTTTTGCCCGAGCTTCGTTACCGTGCATGGCGGCTCGCTCAAGCGGCTCAAGAATGCCGCGATCGATTCCGGCCAGTTGTTTGCCGACCTGCCGCTGCCGACGCCACCGGCGCTCGACAAGCCCTACAACATCCTTGTCACCGGCATCGGCGGCACGGGCGTCATTACGGTCGGCGCGCTGCTCGGCATGGCCGCGCATGTCGACGGCAAGGGCTGCTCGGCGCTCGACTTCACCGGGTTGTCGCAGAAGAACGGCGCGGTGATGAGTCACGTCCGCATCGCGGCGAAGCCGGAACAGCTTTCCGCTGTCCGCATCACCAATGGCGGCGCCGACCTCATCCTCGGTTGCGACATGGTGGTGTCGGCCGGCACCACCGCCCTCTCCCGCGTCGACCGCGGCCTGACCAAAGCTTTCGTCAATGCCGATTTGCAACCGACCGCGAGCTTCGTCCAGAACCCCGACATCGATTTCGAGCTGGGCGCGATGCAGACCACGCTGCGCGACGCCATCGGCGAGCGCAATCTGGAAATCATTGACGCCACCGGGATCGCCTCGGCGTTGATGGGTGACAGCATCGCGACCAATCCCTTCATGCTCGGCTTCGCCTTCCAGAACGGCGCGATCCCGCTGTCGCTGGAAGCGCTCCTCTGCGCCATCGAGATCAATGGTGCCGCGATCGAGATGAACAAGCAGGCTTTCGCCTGGGGCCGGCTTGCAGCGCATGACATGTCGCGCGTCAGGAGCGTGATCCAGTTCAAGAGCCGCGCCGGCGCACCGACAAGGACGCTGGACGAGCAGATCGCGTTACGTGCCGATTTCCTGACCTCGTATCAGGACAAGGCCTATGCCGATCGTTATCGCGCTGCCGTTAGCAAGGTGCGCAACGCCGAAAGCGCTGCGGCCCCCGCCTCCACCGAGTTCACCGAGGCAGTTGCGAAAAATCTGTTCAAGCTGATGGCCTACAAGGACGAATACGAGGTCGCGCGGCTCTATACCGACGGCGTGTTCGCAAAAAAGCTGTCGGAAAAGTTCGACGGCGACTTCAAGCTCAAATTCCATCTCGCCCCGCCGCTCTTCGCGCAGCGCGACAGGAACGGCCGCCTGATGAAGAAGGAATATGGCGGCTGGATGCTCAAGGCGTTTGGCTTGCTTGCGAAACTGAAGTTCCTGCGTGGCACGGCCTTCGATCCGTTCGGCCGCACGGCGGAGCGCAAGACCGAGCGCCAACTGGTCGAGGACTACTTTGCGATGATCGAGCAGCGCATCGCGGTTCTGAAGGCCGAACAAATTCCGCTGCTGGCGAAAATCGCCCGCATCCCCGAGACAATTCGCGGCTACGGCCATATCAAGGAAGAGAACATCAAGAAGGCGGCCGCCGAGAAGGCACGGCTAGAAGCTGATCTCGAGAACAGCCGATTTGCCGCCGCGGCCGAATAACGCCGACGCAGCGGCGAACTCGCATTTGTTCCTATTTGTACGAATGTACAAATGAAATGGTCCTGTCAACAAAAAAAGCTTGTTGTGGACCAGATCAAAGATCAGCGATTGGACGGCGTTTCGAAGGACGAAATGTCCTTCAAATAGACATCCTTAAAGGTCACCCCTGTAATACCGATGCCAATGCCCTTGCGCACCCGCCATATCCTGACGATTGCCGTCCTGGCACTGCCCAGCCTTTGTCT
>Ga0310811_10003433_pt1 | contig 19903 bp, 13 predicted proteins | sample YCmetagenome_FD_207642 | JGI IMG/M metagenome (GOLD analysis project Ga0310811, IMG submission 207642) | Soil microbial communities from experimental microcosm in Duke University, North Carolina, United States - YC | ecosystem: Engineered > Artificial ecosystem > Soil microcosm > Unclassified ...
GCGGCCAGGTCGCGGTCAGCCGGCTGGCCGATACACAGCCAGTCGGGACCTCACGTGACTATGCGCCGGCGGCAAAAGCGATGGCTGCCGACTGGCATGCCGTTACCGAGGCCGAATTCGAAAATGTCGCCTTCGACCGCCTGCCGCCGGACCAGGGCATCGTCTCGCCGGTGTCGCGCAGCGACGAGGTGCCTGACCCCGCTATCGTTCCGCTGCTGGACCAGATTCGCGACGGCCTGCCGGACTGGCCGCCGGGCAATGTTGCCGATCCGGTACAACGGACGCGCAATCTGCTGGCCGTTGCGGCAGTGCCGGACATTCTGGAGATGGAGCAGGTCGAGCGTTTTGTGCCACGGCTGGTTTTTGCCCGGCTGCAGGCGGTGATCCCGCCGCAGGATCTACCCAAAATTCTTTACTGGATCGCCATGCATCCCGATGCCGGCAACGATGCCGCCATCCACCAGCTTGGCATTTTGGGCCTTCCGGATATCAGCGGCGCCACCAAACCCGTCCATGGCCGCATCATGATCTATGCGTTCAAGCTGCTGGGCCGGCTGACGGGAAAAATACCACCTCTTTGATTCTTTAACGGTCGCCCCGGCTCACGCCTACGCTCATAGCGTCGCGCTGATGCCACCGCGCACGATCGCGCCCGGCGTGGGAAAACCCACTACATCCTCGTAATGCGTGTCGAAAAGGTTATCCACGCCCAGCTTCAGCGCCAGGTTGGGCAACACTTTATAGGAAACCGCCACGTCCACGCGCTGATGGCCGGGCAGGGTGACATCGCCGGTGGGAACACTGTTGTCCACCATCCGTCCCACATGATTGAGGTCCAGGCTCACATCCCAGTCCGGCGTGGGGCGCCACAGCAAGGTGCCGCCAGCGAGCCAGTCCGGCACATCGCGCAAGGCGGCGCCGGTCGCCTGGTTGCGGGCGTTGGTATAGGAGAGGCGCGGGGTGAAAGTGAAGGTCTGCCAGGTCAGATCGAACGAGGTCTCGATGCCGCGCGTGTGCACGGTGGAAAGATTGACCAGCTTTGGCGCCGCGCCGGGACGGAAATCGATCAGGTCGCGATAGTTGGTGGCATAGGCTTCCAGCTTCCAGCGCCCAAAATCCCACAAGGACTGGGTGAAGCCGGCTTCCACATTCTCCGCTTCCTCGGGCTTGAGGGTGGGATCGCCAACGATGGGATTGCCCAAAGAATAGAAGCTGGGCAGCTTGAATGCCTTGCCCCAGGAAAGCTGCAGATGCGTGCCCCAGTCGGGCAGGGCGTAATCGGCGCGGGCCTGGGGGCTGACATGATCGGTGCCGCTGGTCGCGTCATAGCGTGTGCTGCCCGACAGGGAGAGCGCCGGCGTCACCTGGTAGCGCGCTTCGGCAAATCCGGCCCAGATGGTGCGATTGAGCGCAAAATGGGTCGGCAGCTTGGCGGGTCCGAACTGAAGATAGCCGTCGTCCAGGCCATGCTCGGCCTGCACATCCATGCCGATGGCCGCGTCAAGCCTGGGAAGCGGGGTGAGACGGTTGGTGAAGGTGATTTCGTGGCGGGTGAAGCGCGCCTTGTCGCCATTGGCGGGAATGCCGGTGGGCGTCTGGGCGCTGGGCGCGACGCCGGGCGAGGTGACATCGGCGCCGCGCTGATAGAAGCCATAATCCAGCGCCGCCTGCCACCAATCGGTCACGCCGCGGCGGGCATGGGCGCCCAGCACGCCTTCGTCGATGTCGCGGTGATCCAGGCGGCGCAGAGTGGCAAGGCGCGGACCGCCGCTGGAATCGGGAAAAGATGTGGCGATGCTGCTGTTGTAACGGCCGGTGAAATCAAAGCTGGCGCCCGCAATCTCCGGCAACGACAATGCGCCGTCCAGATTGGCGCCTTTCACGTTGCTACCTTCCACCGGCATGCCACCGTCGGTGTAGGAAAGGCCCAGATTGGCGGTGGCGCCGCCCACCGGTCCGCTGACATGGCCGGCCACGCGGGCGTAGCCGAAGCTGCCGCCTTCGGCGCTGAGGCCCGCTTGGGGTGTAGCGCTGCCGTGGCGCGTGATGATGTTGATCACCCCGCCCACCGCGTCGGAGCCATAGATCGCCGAGGCCGGTCCACGGACGAATTCGATGCGCTCGATATCGTTCAGGTCCAGGGTGGAAAAATCATAGGAGCCGCCGCGGGTGTTGGTGGGATCGTTCGCCTTGACTCCATCCAGCAGCACCAAGGTGAAGTTCGGCTTGGCGCCGCGGGTGAACAACGACACCACACTGCCGCGCCCGCCAGACTGCTGCACGAACACGCCCGGCAGATCGCGCAGCAGGTCCACGGCGCTGGCTGGATCGCGGGCGGCAATGGTGCCGACATCGATCACGGACACATTGCTGTCGCTCTCCTGGCCCGCCAGGCGTGTGCCGGTGACGATCACATGTTCGGTGTTTTCGGATTGTGCGCCGGCGGCGCGGGGCAACAAAAGTAAAAGCCCGCAGACAAGTGCGGGAGCTGAAAGATTTTTCATGCAAGACCGGTGCTAAAGCGGCCGGGAAGCTAGCGGCGCCGCACCCTCAAGGCAAACGGCATTATTGGGGCAAGGCGAAAACATAGACCATGTTACCGCCGCTGGGCTCGTCCAGATCAGGACGAATCTGTATCGGTCCGTTGTTAAAGCCGCCGCCCGCGGCCACCGCGATATATTGCCGCCCCGCAATGCGGTACGTCACCGTCGCGCCAAACACCTGCGATCCCAGCCGCGTCTGCCACAAGACTTTACCGTCGCTCTGGTCGAATGCCCGCAGATAACGGTCCATAGAACCATTGAACAGAATGCCGCCGGCGGTCGCCAGCACGGGAGAATAGTTGGAGGCTGGCGTCTCCCAGCTCCACAAAGTGCGGCCGGTCTCTACAGAGATGGCGTCCAGCCTTCCTATATTGGTAGCGCCGGGAGACAGGACCTGCGGGCCGACGGTGTTGTACTGATCGCTGGGCTTGCTGGGGATGTTGTCGGCCCGCACGCGATAGTTGGCGCAAAGATTCTGCAGTTCGACATACATGACATTGGTCTGTGGACTGTAGGCGGAGAAAGGCCAGTCACGCCCGCCCGCATGGGTGGGGCATTGGTGATAGGTCTTGGTCAGGTCCGTCATGAACATGTCGGGGTTCGCTGTGACCTGACCCTTGGTGTCGATGTCCTTGACCAGATTCTGGAAGACGGTGGACTTGGCCCAGAGGAAGTCTCCCTTGGCGGCATCAAAGCTCCACATGATGGAGGTTTTGCACGGCACACCGGTTAGGGTCCGGCGGCTGGCAGATGCGGCGCCGCGGCCTGTCGCCATCATGCCTTTGGCCTTCGGGTCGGGATGCACCGGCGTGGTGATCGGCATCATCTCGAAGGTGCATTCCTGATCGCCATTATCCTGCGTCAACACCTGGTGTTTCCAGGCGATCTTTCCGGTCTTCGGATCGACGGCAAAACGCGTATTGGTCCCCGCCAGGGTAGCGACGCCCTTCACGCCGCGCTGGGCATCTGACGACGGGCCGACGCCGCTGGAACCGTAAAAGGCCAGGTTCAGTTCGGGATCATAGGTGATCGGGCCCCACACACCGGTCATCCAGCGCTGTTCAAACGGCATTCCGCCCCAGGTCTCGTCGCCCGGCTCGCCCTTGTTGGGAATCACGGTGTTGCGCCACAATTCCTTGCCGCTCTGGGCATCGTTGCCGGTGACATAGCAGCCGTGCGCCGCTTCCTGGCAGTTGCTGCCGGCGATTACCAAGCCATTGACCACAATCGGCCCGGTTGTGTTGGTGACATACAGATCGCCGCCACGATTGAATTCCCACAGGGCCTTGCCGGTTTTCGCATCCAGCGCCAGCAGGAAGTTGTCACGCGTGACCGTGTAGACCTTGTCGTCATAGAGAAAGATGCTGCGTTTGCGCTGGCCCCAGAAATTGTTATGGAACGCCTGGATCGTGGGAAGTGTGCGGCGATATTCCCACAGCAGGTCGCCCGTCGCGGCATCGATGGCCTGGATCACGTCATTGGGATTGCCCAGGAACATCACGCCATTGTGGATGATGGGCGTCGCCTCGTTGATGCCCGTTTCCATGGTGCGCGCCCACACCAGCTGCAGACCTTTCACATTGGTCTTATTGATCTGGTCAAGGCCGCTGAAACCCCAGCCCTCGTAGTTGCCGCGCATCATGAGCCAGTCGGATGGATCGGGATGGCGCAGAACCCCATCGGTCACCGGCGCATAACTCGCCAGTGGGTGGGGCGCGATGGTGGTTCCGTTGACCCTTTCGGGTCCTTGCGCGTCCGCCGCACAGGCGGATACCAGCAGAAGGCCCAAGGCCAGCTTTGCGTATGACATGATGTCCCTTCGGCGTGGCGATTATTCGCTCTCTCATTTACTAGAGCAAAAATCCGGTATTAGGAAAAGACGGCCGGGATGGCCTGACTGCGCGTTTTTGAGCGTGCTGGCCAGGCGGCCGGATTGCCGCTATCACCCGGCCCATGAACCAGAACCGCCAGGCCCTGCAGGACCTGTTCGACCAGGCCGTCGCCCTGCACCAGCGGAGCGAACTGGCGGCTGCCGAGCGGCTCTATCAGCAGGCGCTGCTGATGGAGCCCAGAAGCTTTGCTCCGCGTCACATGCTGGGGGTGATCCGTTTCCAGCAGGGCCGGCATGACGAAGCCATCGCTCTGATCAGCGGCGCGCTGGACCTCAATCCCAATGTGGCGGCAGCCTGGGTCAATCTCGGCCATGTGCAGAATGCGGCGGGCCGCCCGGACGAGGCGGCGGCGGCCTACGCGCGCGCCGTCGCGCTGCAGCCCGCCGACGCTGGCCTATTGGGCGCGCTGGTGACCGTGCTGTGGGGCCGCGGCCGCCGTGACGAAGCGCTGGTGGGCATGGACCAACTGGTGGCGCTGCGCCCAGACGACATCGAGGTGCGGCATCACCGCGCCAATATGCGGCGCGAGGCCAAGCGGCTCGAAGGCGCGCTGGCCGACTATGACCTGGTGCTCAAGGCGCGGCCGGACCTCGCCGAAACCTGGAGCAACCGCGGCGCGGTGCTTTCGGAAATGGGCCGGTCGGTGGAAGCGCTCGAGAGCCTGGATCGGGCGCTGGCGCTGGAGCCCGAGATGCCGGCGGCGCTGAACAATCGCGCCTTCACCTTGCGCGAACTCTCGCGTTTTGACGAAGCGCTGGTCAGCCTGGAACGCGCCATTGCACAGGCGCCTGATTATGCCCCCGCCCATGCTAATCGCGGCCGGGCGCTAAGCGAGATGATGCGGCTGGAGGAAAGCTTTCAATCTTTCCGGACGTCCGGCGCGCTGGCCTATGGCGGTCCAACGAATGCCGGTGATGAGCCTGCGCACAAACGCCGTCATGATGAAGAACAAGAGGCCTGGCTAGCCGAGCATGGAAGTTTTGCCGGTGACCGCGTTGCGGGCCGGGCGGTCAATCCCGTCAATGCCGAAAGCGCCGCGAAGGCCTGGCGCAACAGTAATCCCAAGATCGTGGTGATAGACGATCTGCTGACGGAGGAGGCGCTGGCGAGCCTGCGTCTCTATTGTCAGGGCGCGAAAGTCTGGCACACGACCTATTCCCAGGGCTATCTCGGCGCCTTTCCCGAATCCGGTTTTGCCGCGCCTCTGCTGGCGCAGGTGGCCGAAGAATTGGCCGAAACCTTCCGTGACATCTTCGCAGCCCATCCGCTGCGCTATCATTGGGCCTTCAAGTATGACAGCAGCCTGGAAGGTATCGGCATCCATGCCGACGAGGCGGCGGTGAATGTCAATTTCTGGATCACGCCGGATGCAGCCAATCTGGATCCCGCGTCCGGCGGCCTGGTGATCTGGGACAAGGCCGCGCCGCTGGATTGGCATTTCGCCAAATACAATGCCGATGAAAGCGCCGCCTATGATTTCCTGGCCCAGAGTGGCGCCCAGACCGTGACGGTGCCTTATCGCGCCAACCGCGCGGTGATCTTCGATTCCAATCTCTTCCACAAGACCGATAGGATCCGGTTTGCCCCCGGCTATGAGAACCGGCGGGTCAATATCACCATGTTGTATGGGCGCCGCGGCCGGGGGTAACGGGCAATTGATGCGGCGCAGCAGCGGTTAAGTAAGACGCGCGGGCCAAAACCGGCTTTACTGGCGCTTCAAAAAGGGGCGGCCATGAAAACAACTCTCGCGGCGCTTTGCGCCTTGCTTCTTGTTTCCACTGGTCCTGTGCGGGCCGACGATCCCGAACCGCATCTGGCAGCGGCCAAGCAGGCGGCGGGTTTTGAATTCACCGGCACCTTGGCCCGCATCTGCATCGCGCCAGGGCTTGCCGTCGGCACCGGCGCGCGCGGCGTCATTCCCGATCGCGTCCTCTGGCATGCCGAACCGGCGCGCATGTTCGACAATCTCTATTTCATCGGCACCCGCGTCCATTCGGCCTGGGCGCTGAAGGGCTCTGGCGGAATCATCATCATAGACACGCTGTACAATTACGCGGTCGAGGACGAGATGGTGAACGGGCTCAAGAAGATGGGTCAGGATCCAGCCCAGGTGAAATATGTCGTCATTACCCATGCCCATGGCGATCATGATGAAGGCGCGCGCTTGTTTCAGGAACGGTATGGCGCCCATGTCGTGATGGGCGGACCGGACTGGGATGCCTTGGACAAATCCGCCGAGATTCCCGGCGGCAAGCCGCGCCGCGACATGGTCGGCACCGACGGTCAGACGATCAGTGTCGGCGATGCGTCCGTGACCCTTGTCGCCACCCCCGGCCATACGCCGGGAACATTGTCGCTGATCTTTGCCGTGAAGGACCGGGGCAACCCCGTGACCATTGCCTATTCCGGCGGCACGGCGCTGACCGGCATCTATAAAAGCGGGCCGGGCCTGGACACCTATGCCGCCTCCCAACGCCATATGGCCGAAAAGGCCGCGGCGGCGGGCGCGAGCGTGCTGTTGACCAATCATTCGGAATTCGATGACGCTTATACCAAGAGCCAGCTGCTGAAAGCCCGCGGCCCGGGCGAGGCGCATCCCTATGACGTGGGGCGGGAGGGGGTGCGGCGCTACTTTACCGTGATGGAGGAATGCGCCCTGGCGAATAAAGCCAGGCTGACGCCGTGATTGCCGCGCGCTGTTGCCGCGGCGAATCTGCCCGCAAAAGCCAAGCCGGACCGGGCCGTTAGTGCGCAAATCCGCATATTGCAGTGCGGTAGGCCACGCTATTGATACACGAAAGATATTGGCCTTGGCCGGACGACGGGCACAAATTTGTGCAGCCGGATCGCGCGTCGATATGATCTGGCCGCTCGGGGGAGCCCAATGGGGAATCGGTCCGATATTCCGGTAAACCGGCAATTTTGGAATCACTTGATCGGGGAAGTGCGCAGACGTGTCCGCGGCCGCGCCGATGCCGAGGAATTGCTGCACGCCGCCTATTTGCGCCTGATGCGCTATCGCGCCCAGCAGACGGTTGAAAATGTTCCCGGTTTTCTGGTGCGGACGGCAGTCAATATCGGGGTGGACAATTACCGTCATGACCGCTTCGTGGCCGACGTCTCACCTGAGGAAATGGGAATTTGCGAAAATTCGCCTCTGCAGGATGAGGTATTGGCCGCCCGTGCACGTCTAGAGAGAGTCCGGGAAGGTCTTTCCCGGCTCACCCCGAGGACCCGCGAAATTTTCCTGATGCACCGCCTTGACGACATGAAATACCGCGAGATCGCCGAACGCCTGGGAATCAGCCAGAGCGCGGTGGAAAAGCATATCGCCAAGGCGGCCTTGTTCCTCACCGAGTGGACGGAGGGCTGGTAAACCATGCCGGCGCCTTCCCGCGAGATCCGGGCGGAGGCCGCTGCTTGGCTGGCCCGCCTTCATGCCGAGGATCGCGATGCCGCCGATGAAGCCGCTTTCCGGACCTGGCTGAGCGCCGATCCTGTCCATGCCGTGGCTTTTGAGGCGGTGGACCGGACCTGGAGCGATGTTGGCGGGCTAGGCAATCTCATCCGCACCGACCTCAGGCGAGGTGTTGCCCGCGTGCCGGTTCGCGAGCCGTCGCTGGCAAGCCGCCGGCTGCTCCTGGCCGGGGTCGGGCTGCTGGCGGTAACGGGCGGCAGCGCCCTGTTCTGGCGCTCTGCCAGCGCCAAGGTCTACGAAACCGATGTGGGCGAGCAGAAGCATGTCGCGCTGGCTGACGGCAGCCAGCTGTTCCTGGACGCGAAGACACGCATCGCCGTTTCTTTCAGCGAAACCGCCCGCACCGTGGATCTGCAATATGGCCGGGCCAATTTCCGGGTGGTGCCGGATGCGCACCGGCCCTTCATCGTGGAAGCTGCCGAGCACCAGATCGTCGCGACGCGCTGCAATTTCGACGTGCGCTGCGAAGACGGCAAAGTCCAAGTTGTGTTGATCCATGGCGAGGCGGATGTGAAGCCGGCTTCGGCCGCGCCGACCGCGCAGGGCGAAACCCTGCGCAGCGGCGAAAGACTGGTTGCTTCCAATGATGTCGAGAAACGGGACAAGCCGGATTTGACCCGGGTTCTGGCCTGGCAGACCGGCTACGAGAATTTCGACCGGGAGGAATTGGCCCAGGCAGTGGAAGAGATGAATCGCTATTCCACCCAAAGGGTTGAGGTGGACCCCAGCGTCGCCTCCCTCAAGGTCTCCGGCGTATACAGGGTCGGCGACAATGCCGCCTTTGCCCGCTCCCTGGCCAAGCTTCTTCCCATCGCCGTTCATCAGGACGGCGATACCCTGGTTTTGACGGCTGACCCAGATCAGTAGGGGTGAGGAAACCCCTACGCTGAACGTCTTTTTTGTGAACGGTCCAGCAGTGGCCGTGAGTCAGAGGGGAAAGCATGGCTATCTCGCGTGGGGGCGCGTTGCGCTCGGTTCTGTTCGGGGGGGTTGCCGCCCTGTCCATCAACGCCGCCGCCGCGGCGCAGCAGAGCGCCAATATCTCCCTCCAGGAACAACCGCTTTCCGACGCGCTGCGCAGCGTGGCCCAGAAGACCGGCGAGAGTATTCTTTTCACGCCTGAGTCCGTGGATGGCCTCAAAGCGCCCGCCATCTCCGGCCAGATGGATGCCAGGCAGGCCGTCTCCATGCTGACCCGCGGCACCGACCTGGAAGTTGTGCCGGACGGCAATAACGGTTTGATCGTGCGCCTCCCTTTCATGCGCCGGGCCGTGATGCAGGCGCCGCCCAGTCCCGGCGGCGGAGCGGCGCCGGTGGAATCGGTGGTGGTGAACGGCTTCAAGGCCAGCCTTGAGAAAGCGCTGGATATGAAACGCGACGCGCTGGATTCGTCGGATTCCATTCTGGCGGAAGACATCGCCAAATTTCCCGACCTCAATCTTGCGGAATCGATCCAGCGCATTCCCGGCATCGCCCTGGACCGCCAGGCCGGCGAAGGCCATGAGATATCCGTGCGCGGCCTCTCCCCCGAATTCACCCGGGTGCGCATAAACGGGATGGAAGCTTTGGCCACGGCCGGCTCATCCAGCGTGCAAGGCACCAATCGTGGCCGCGCCTTCGACTTCAATATTTTTGCCTCGGACCTGTTCTCAGGGATAACCGTTCACAAGTCGGCCTCGGCCGATATCGAGGAAGGCTCGCTGGGCGCCACGGTCGATCTGAGCACCGGCCATCCCTTCGATCATCAGGGCTTTGTCTTCACGACAAATGCGCAGATGGGTTACAATGACCTGTCGAATTCGGGCAATCCGCGCGTCGCCGCGATCGTTTCCGATACCTTCCTGGGCGGCAAGGTGGGCGTGTTGTTCTCGGCCGCTTTCGGTATCCGCAACACCCTGGAAGAAGGCTACAGCACCGTTCGCTTCCAGAATGACAACACACCACAGAGCGCAACGCACGCGGCACCCGGCATCGTCGGCTGTCCCAGCCCCTGCAGCACGGCGCAGCGCCTGCTGAGCGTCAATGGCCTGACCAGCGGCACGGAATATGATCTGGTCAATGAAGCATTCCGTCCCCGCTTCGCCAGATACGACCTGGTCACCAACCACGAAAAGCGTCTTGGCCTGACCAACTCGATCCAGTGGCAGCCCGACGACGACACATTGCTCACAATCGATACGCTGTATGCGAACTACCAGATGCAGCGGCAGGAGGAATATCTCGAAGCCAATTCTCTGGGCGGCAACAATTTTAGGACCAGCTCCCTGGGCGGCGCGGGCACGCCTGTCAGCCTGGGCAGCGGAAATATCGCCGTCACGTCGTATACGATAGACACCGTTCGCAACAATTTGAATTCTCTGACCGCCAATGGTGTGGGCCTGCGGGCAGAACACTTCATCACCGATATCGGTTCGCGCTTTGCGCAGACGACCGCGGATTTCAGCCACAGCTTCAGCAAGGACTTCAAGGTCCACATCCTGGGCGGCTGGTCGGAATCCCACATGCAGGAGCCGGTCGAAACCACGCTCACCTACGACTATAACGGCGGCCAGGCCGCCAACGGGACTTTCCTCGGCGCCCAGGGCTACAGCTATCAATATTTCGGCTATTCACAGATTCCGGCGCTGAAATATGGCAGCGCCGCGGACACCAACGGCAATGTCACGAGCCTCGCAAACTGGTTCATCTCCCAGATGCGCGAGCGCGCGGAAGCCAACTACAATTCGTTCCGCACCATCAGCGGCGATGCGGAATATCACCCCTTCGGCTGGCTCAAATTGTCGGGTGGTGTGGACTACAAGAATTACGGCTATCGCACCGTATCGCTGCAGCGTTCGAACGGCACGACGGCCAACCAGGATTTCAACATCCCCGCCGATATACGGGCCGCGAACCTCAACCAGTATTCCCAGCTGGTAACACTGCGGGGAATTGATCTGCCGGCTGGTTCAGCGGCCAGCTGGATGATCCCGAATATCGATGCCTTTAATAACCAGTTCAGCATCTTCAGTCCTACCGCGGAGAATGGCGCCTTCAAATTCGGTCCGGAGCCGGCGCTGACTTCCAATGGTTCTGTGCGGGAAAATGACACCGGCTTCTGGATTCAGGCCGACTGGGACGCCCATTTTTACGGCGTTCCCTTCCGGGGCAATATCGGTGGGCGCTATATCGAAACGAACAGCGAGTCCCTGGGTTACAGCTATGACGCGGTGGCCAAGGCGGTCGTGCCCGCGGATGTGAAGCAGGCTTATCACAACTTCCTGCCGGCCTTGAATGCCATCCTGGAGCCGGCCGATGACTTCCTGATCCGGCTCAATCTGGCGCAGACCCTGACTCGGCCCAGCCTCACCAGCATGCTGCCTGGCGCTGCGGTCAGCCTGTCCGGCGCCAATCGCAACGTCACCACCGGCAACCCGCTACTGAAACCGTTCACGTCGAAGAACGTGGATCTCAGCTTTGAGTGGTATTACGACAAGGGCGCCCTGATTTCGTTCGCCTTCTTCTACAAGCACATCGACACGCTCATCCAGACCATAACCTCCCAGGTGCCCTACGCTGGCAATCCGTTGGGTCTGCCCACGAGCCTGGTGGTTGCGGCCTGCGGCACTTCCTATGGTGCAGCTTGCAATGAGAACCTGATCTGGAATTTCTCGCAGCCGATCAACAGCAAGGGCAGCCCGCTTTACGGTACGGAAATTAACTGGCAACAGCCCTTCGATTTCCTGCCGGATTTCTGGTCGAACTTCGGCGTGCTGGGCAACGTCACATTCGTGCAGGCCAAGCAGTATTATCTCAATGCCAACGGCACGGTGAATACCTATGCCGATCTGAACAACCTTTCCCGGACCTCCTTCAACACCACCCTCTATTATGACGATAGCGTCTTCCAGGCGCGCATCGCGGGAGCGTTCCGCAGCAAGTATATTGTCAGCATCAATCCGGGCAGCCTGAACGATCAGCTGATCAATGCGCCGACCTTCAATCTGGATTTCTCCTCCAGCTACAAGTGGAACGACAATTTCACGTTCAGCCTGGAGGCGGTCAACCTGACCAATCAGGGGCAGAACCAGTACGCCGACTCGATCGGCCAGCGCCCTTATGTGCTGCACTATACCGGCCGCGAATTCTTCGCCGGCGTCCGGTACAGTTACTAAGCTGCCTTGCCCGTGAAGATGTGAGGCTTCGCGGGCGACGCCTTGTCCTGTGAACCTCGGGAAAATCCATGAGCTTCACCCGCCGTTTTGCCTTGGGCACCCTGTTCGGCGGCGGCGCGCTGGCCGGCGCCGGATCGCTGGGGCAGGCGGCAACGCCGGACTGTGCGGCGTCCCATGCCTCCAACTGGGCGCGCGGGGTCGAGGGCCAGCGCAAGGCCGATCTGGGCGATGGCACCTTTCTCAATCCGATCGTGCCTGGAGACCATCCCGATCCCAGCATCCTGAAGGATGGTGAAGACTATTATCTGGTCTTTTCCACCTTCGATGCCTATCCGGCCCTGAGGGTGTGGCACTCGCGCGACCTGGTGAACTGGGTTCCCATCTCAGCAGCGCTCAACAAAGCCATCGGGTCCTTGTGGGCGCCCGAGATCTGCAAGCATGGCGACACATTCTACATCTACGCGCATGCGCGCACGCCGGAGTATCGCTCCATCTATGTGGTGACGGCGAAGAACCCGCATGGTCCCTGGAGCGAACCGGTTGATTTGAAACTGACCAGGCACATCGATCCCGGCCATGTCGTGGGCGAAGACGGAAAGCGGTATCTCTTTCTTTCCGGCGGCGATCGGGTGCAACTGGCTGACGATGGCCTTTCCACCGCAGGGCCGGTCAGCCACGTCTACGATCCCTGGCACTATCCGGAGGATTGGGTGGTGGAGAGCTTTTCGCCGGAAGGGCCGAAGGTCCTGCGGCATGGGCAGTACTTCTACATGGTGCTGGCGGTTGGCGGCACGGCCGGCCCGCCGACCGGGCATATGGTGATCGCCGCGCGGTCCCGCTCGGTCCATGGGCCGTGGGAGCAGGCGCCGAACAATCCCATCGTGCGCACGAATTCGGCGTCGGAAAAATGGTGGTCGCGTGGTCATGCGACACCGGTCGAAGGACCGGATGGCAGCTGGTGGCTGGTCTATCATGGCTATGAGAATGGCTACTGGACCCTGGGGCGCCAACCATTGCTGGATCCCATGCATTGGACGGATGATGGCTGGTTCAAGGCCGATGGCGGCGATCTTTCCCGACCCATCCGCAAGCCGCGCGGCGGCAAGCCGTCCCCGACCGGTTTGGCGTTTTCGGATGATTTTCGCACCAATCGCTTCGGTGCGACGTGGAGCTTCTACGACCCCGGCCCGAATGAAATGGCGCGCGTGCGCTACGAGGATGGCGCCATGGTGGTGAAGGCCAAGGGCACCCAGCCTTTCGACTGCTCACCCCTGAGCTTCCTGGTTGGCGATCAGGCCTATCAGGTCGAAGTGGACATCGAGATATCGGGCGGGGCGCAGGCCGGCCTTCTGCTGTTCTACAACAAGCGGCTTTATTGCGGTCTGGGCTATAACGCAGACCACTCCGTCATGCATCGCTATGGACTGGAGCGGAATGGCCAGCCGGTGGTGCGCGGCGAGCGCTGCCGCATGCGTATTGCCAACGATCGCCACATCGTGACGATCCACACCAGCGAGGATGGCGGCAAGACCTGGAAGAAATACGGCGTGCAGATGGAGGTGTCGGGCTACCATCATAATGTTGCCTATGACTTCTTGAGTCTTCGGCCGGCTTTGTACGTCGCAGGCACAGGCGAAGCCCGCTTCCGCAACCTGGTCTACCGCGCATTGACCTAAGGTCATGCCCGACCCCTTGGGCACTTGGGCGGGGCCGCAAAGCTCCGCCCTTTTCTTTTTCCTCAAGGCCCCGCTAGGCTGATCCAAACAGGGGAGGCCCATGAAAGCGATCGCCGTCGCCGTACTACTGCTGGCGGGCACCTCCGCCTTGGCCCAGCCGCCGCGTCCGGCCATCATCGCGGTCTCGCATCTGGCGGTCTATGCCAGTGACCCGGCCAAAACCGAGGCCTTTTATGTGCACGACCTGGGGGCGGTGAAGCTACCGGACCCGGAGAATCCGGACGGCGTCCGCTACTATTTTTCATCCACTCAGTTCGTGGAGGTACTGCCGCTGCCCGCCGGCGCCGGCATCAACCGCCTCGATCATGCCGCCTTCATTGTCGCCAATGCGGAGGCGATGCGGCACTATCTCTCCTCCAAGGCCATCTCCGTACCAGGCTCGGTCACCCAGGGCAGCGACGGCAGCCATTGGTTCCACGTCAAGGACCCGGAAGGAGTGACGGTGGAATTCGTGCAGGCGCCGGCGCACAAGCCCAAAGTCGTCCATGGCGGACTTTCCACCCACATCATCCATGTCGGCTTCATCATCCACGACCGGCAACTTGAAGACCGCTTCTACCGCGAGGTACTGGGCTTTAGGCCCTACTGGGCCGGCGGCATGAAGGACGATGTGACAAGCTGGGTTTCGCAGCAGGTGCCGGATGGTCACGATTGGCTGGAATATATGATCGTGGGCACACCCGGTACGCGTGGCATTCCGCCCACCATGACCCAGGCCAATCTGGGCGTGCTGGATCATTTCGCGCTGGGCGTGCCCAACATGGAGGCTGTCTACACAAAACTATGGAACCAGGATCGTCTCCAGGGCCAGGTGGACGCGCGGGGCGGACAGGTCGTGCCCAAGATCGGCCGCGACGCGAAATGGCAGCTCAACCTGATTGATCCCGACGGCACCCGCGCCGAAGTCATGGAGCTGCATGCCATCGGCAAGCCCTGCTGTTCACCCTTCGCCGCCAGCGACCCGGAGAAGTGAGATGAAATGGCTTCTTGCGGCTTTGCTGACCTTCTGGGCTGCCACGGCCGAAGCGGCTCCGATCAAGGTGATGATCCTGGATGGCGCCAGCGGCGGGACCTATCACGACTGGAAGCTGACCACCCAGATCATGAAACGCGAACTGGAAGAAGGGGGCCTGTTCGATGTCACGGTGGTGAGTGCGCCGCCGGCCGACGGTGATTTCTCCAATTTCCATCCCGATTTCGCACGATACCAGGTCGTCGTGTCCAACTATGACGCCCAGGACTGGCCCGCCCCCCTGAAAGCGGAATTCGAAACCTATATGAAGAACGGCGGCGGGCTGGTGGTGGTGCATGGCGCCGACAACGCCTTTCCCAATTGGGTGGCTTTCAACGAGATGGCTGGCGTAGGCGGTTGGCGCCAGCGCGACGCGCCCGCCGGACCCAGATGGTATTTCAAGGACGGCAAACTGATATCCGATCCAGCGCCGGACCCCGCTGGACGGCACGGCCTGCGCAAGCCCTTCCGCATCACGGCGCGCGCGCCGGATCATCCCATCATGCGCGGCCTGCCGGCGGAATGGATGCATGCGACAGACGAGCTCTATACCCGCCTGCGCGGCCCGGGAAAGAACATGACCGTGCTGGCCACCGCTTATGCCGATCCGGCCAACAGCGGCACCGGCTTCGACGAGCCGATGCTGATGGCGCTGCATTGGGGCAAGGGCCGCATCTTCCACACCACCCTGGGACATGACGCTGTGGCCCTGTCCTGTGTGGGCTTCATCACCACCTTCCGGCGCGGCACCGAGTGGGCGGCGACGGGCCGCGTCACCCAGAAGGTCCCGAAGGATTTTCCTACCGCCGACACCGTGAGCTATCGCGCGGACCTGGCGGCGATGGATCCGGTCGTGGCCCGGGGCGTGTTGACCACCTCGCCGCCCGCCAAATAGCATTCTTCAAAAGGTGGGGGGATCCATGAAAATCCTTTTGGCGATGGGCCTGTTGGTAGCCTTGCCGCTGGCCGCGTTTGCGCAAGCGCCTGCCGGCGTGCCGCATCCGGGCACGGAGAAGCCCGCCTCCTGCGCGCCTTCCATGGGGCTTCATTTCGTCTGCGGCCTGGATGAGCCGGAAGACCTGATCCAGATTCCCGGCAGCAAATGGCTGATCGCCAGCGGCATGGGTGAGAATGGCGGCGTTTTCCTGGTGGACAGCCAGGCCAAGACCGCGCACCGCTTCTTCACCGGCGCCGCCAAGCCGGACACGGCGACGTATCCCGATTGCGCCGCGCCGCCCGCCCATTTCAACACCCACGGCCTGGCTTTGCGCCCCGGTTCTGCCGCCGGAACCTATCGGCTTTATTCGGTCACCCACGCGCCCTTCGAAAGCATCCAGGTCTTTGCCGTGGATGCGCGCGGGGCCCAGCCGGCCATTGCCTGGACCGGCTGTGTCAAGTTGCCAAGCGATTTCCGCAGCAATTCCGTCACCGCCACCCGCGACGGCGCCATCCTGGTGAATGTGCAGATGCACGGCACCCATACCGACTTCATCAGCGGCAACATCACGGGTGGGGTGTGGCGCTGGAATCCGAGGGACAAGACGCTGAAGCTGCTGGCCGGCACCGAGCTTGCCGGAAACAATGGCATCGAACTGTCGAAGGACGAGAGAGAACTCTATATCGCCGTCTCCGGCACCCAGACGGTGGCGATCTATTCTTTGGCCAATAGCGCCAAACCCGCCCGCACCATCAGGACACCCTGGTTCAACCTGGACAATATCCATTGGAGCGGTGATCGGCTGATCGCCGCCGGCATGATGTTCGATGAACCGGCGTGCGGGGGCACCCGCAAGCAGATTCAGGACGCGCATGGCAACATGAACTGCCATCGCGGCTGGGTGGCCGCCGAGCTTGATCCTGTGGCGATGCGCTGGAAAATCCTGGCCTATGGCGAACCCAATCCCAATTTCGGCGGCATCGCCACCGCCCTGGTGATGGGCGACACTCTGTGGCTCAGCTCCTTCCAGATGGATCGCGCCGCGTACCGGTCCTTGCCGGGATCGAAATAGTCAGCGCGCGGGCAGTGACGCCAGATAGGCTGTGAGGTTCACCACATCGCTGGCCGTCAGGTTGGCCACGATGGGCTGCATCGGGGCCGCCATCTCGCCATGGCGGCTGCCGGTGTGGAAGTCATACAGCTGGCGAGCGAGATAACTGGGCGAGCGTCCGGCAATCCCCGGCGCGGTATCGCCATTACCGGTGAGGTTTTCGCCATGGCAGCCCGCGCAGCCCAAGGTGGCCGCCAGGCGCTTTCCGCGTGTCACTGCGCCGCGCGGCACCCAGGCGATGAAGCCTGCATGGGGATCGCGCAACTGTTCGCGGTCCACGTCGACAGGCGTTTCGACCACGCGTGTGCCGATCTTTTCGCGGGGCCGGCTTGCATCCGGCAGCCACATGCCTTCCTGGCTGCGCATGGCAGGGACGGTGTCGGTCTCTTTGACCTTGATCGCAACAGTCGGCGGCAGGGAGGCATAGTAGGCCGCGGCCTGCCGCATCTCCGCCTCCGTCATGGCCTTGGCGAAATCCACCATCTGCTGGGCATTGTGCTTGCGCGGTTCGGCGCTCCTGCGCGTTCCCATCTTCATGTCCTGGAGCTGCCGAAGAAGATATTCGGCATTCAATCCCGCGATATTGGCGTTCTGCGGACGGCCCCGGCCATTGGGATTGTGGCAGCCGGCGCAGGCGGTGATGCCGCGCGCCGCATCGCCTGCCGCCACCAGTGGCGGCATGGCGGGATGATCCTGGGGGTACCAGTCGGCCGGCGGCTTGTGATTGGCGCCGCTGATCTGGCCGCGGGTGAAACGGCCCTTGGCGCCGGGCAGGGAGAACAGCGTGCCGTCGTCCTTTGGCGCCACCGCCTCGTTCAGCGGCGTCGGTATACCGTAGGCCCAGTCGGGATAAGCAAGTGAAGCTCCATGGGCCGCGACCGGCAGCCCCAGAAACACCGCGAAAACCAGCTTTTTCATGGCGATTCTCCCCCGCGCCACGCTAGCATGAGACAGTCGCGGGGAGAGGGCCGATGAAACAGGTTGTGTTTGCCGTCTTGATGATGCTGGCCGTAGGGCCAGCTCTGGCCCAGCCAGCGCCGGTCGCGATCACCGTGGACCTCAGCAAGCCGGTCGGCCCTTACAAGCCGATCTATGCCTGGTTCGGCTATGACGAGGCCAATTTTACCACCGGCCGTGATGGCAAGAAGCTGCTGCGCGAGCTGCACGATCTCGCGCCCGTGCCGGTGTATATCCGCGCTCATCATCTGCTGACCTCGGGCGACGGAGTGCCAGAGCTGAAATGGAGCTCCACCAACGTCTATCGCGAGGATGCGAGCGGCAAGCCCATCTATGACTTCGCCATTCTGGATGGCATCTTCGACGAATATAAAGCCGCCGGCGTGATCCCGATGGTGGAGCTGGGCTTCATGCCCAAGGATCTGACCAGCGGCACCAACGAATATCAGGTCCATTATCCCGGCCGCACCACCGCCGGCAGCGTGCAGGCCCCGCCCAAGGATTATGCCAAATGGCAGGAGCTGGTCCGCGTGGTGACGGCGCATCTGGTGCAGCGTTATGGCGCCGGTACCGTGCGGCAATGGTACTTCGAGGTCTGGAACGAGCCGGACATCGATTATTGGCACGGCACACCGCAGCAATATTGGGAGCTTTATGACCGGGCGGTCGCGGGCGTGCGCGCGGCGCTGCCCAGCGCGAAGGTGGGCGGGCCGGCGGCCACTGGGCCTTCCATCGAGCATGCATCCACTTTCCTGGACGGCTTCCTCACCCATGTCGCCGCTGCGCATGTGCCGCTGGATTTCATCTCCTTCCATGTGAAGGGCATGCCTCGCATCCGGGACAATGAAGTGGTGATGGGCCTGGCCAAGGAGATGAAGGACGCCGACACCGGCTTTGGCATCATCGCCCGTCACGGCATGGGCAAGTTGCCGATCATCCTCAGCGAAGCGGACCCGGAAGGCTGCGCCGCCTGTTCCATGAAGGTCAATCCGGCCAATGCCTATCGCAACGGCACGCTTTATCCGTCGTACACCGCGGCCGCTTACAAGGGCCTGTTCGAACTGGCCGACCGGCACCAGGTCAATCTGATCTCGATGCTGAGCTGGTCCTTCGAGTTCGAGGGCAAGGACTATTTCGAAGGCTTCCGGTCACTCTCCACCAACGGCGTCGACAAGCCGGTGCTGAATTTCTTCCGCATGGCGGCGCTGATGAAGGGCAACCGGGTTGCCACCACCAGCACTGGGCAGGTCAAACTGGACGACGTCATGGCCGGTGGCGTGCGGGGCGCCGAGGATGTCGATGCCTTGGCGACAATGGATGGGCGTCAGGCTGCGGTGATGCTGTGGAATTATCACGACGCCGAAAAAGCCGGCGATGCCAAAATGGCTTCCGTCGCTGTGCGCGGCCTTTCGAAACGCGTGTCACATGTGCGTCTGACCCATTACCGGATCGACGATGCGCATTCCAATGCCTATACGGTGTGGAAGGCGATGGGCTCGCCGCAGAATCCCACGCCGGCGCAGTTCGCCGAACTGAAAGCCAAGGATGGGCTACAGCAGCTTGAGCCGCCGCGCGAGCTGGATGTGCGCGATGGCACTCTCACCGTGAGCACGACCATGCCGTCCCATTCGATATCGCTGCTTCAGCTCGACTGGTAATCAGGCCGGCACGTCCACCCAGGCATGCGCCTTGTGGCTGGCGAGTTCCGCCTCCAAAATCCCCAATTGCCTGAGGCCATCGGCCATCTGCGGATAGTCCGGCGTCAGCGCCGGATCGGCGATCGAGGCATAGAAGCGGCGGAACAGTTGCTTCTGTGTGTCCGGATAGCCCTCGCCATGGCCGCCGGGATAATCGGCATAGCTGCGCGCCTTCTCGTCCATCAATGACGGGTCTTTCAGCATCAGCTGGTTGGGCGCGTCGCGATGGCCCAGCCACAATTCATCCGGCGCTTCCTGTCGCCAGCTAGCGCCGCCCTTGGTGCCATAAATCTCCAGCACCAGCCCATTCTTGCGTCCGGCGGAAACCTGGCTGGCTGTCATGGCGCCTCGCGCTCTGCCCATGCGGAACAGAGTGGCGCCGAAGT
>Ga0310811_10003434_pt1 | contig 19900 bp, 14 predicted proteins | sample YCmetagenome_FD_207642 | JGI IMG/M metagenome (GOLD analysis project Ga0310811, IMG submission 207642) | Soil microbial communities from experimental microcosm in Duke University, North Carolina, United States - YC | ecosystem: Engineered > Artificial ecosystem > Soil microcosm > Unclassified ...
CGGCAACAATGTCGAGGCGGTCTGCCTGACCTGATACTTGACCGTTGCGAGCGGCAATCGACCGTCGCAAGGCGCCCCCCTCTCTGCGTCATGGCCGGCTTGCCCCGCCATGACGGGGCGGGGGAGGCATGGCTCACTGCAGGATCATGCCGCCGTCGATCATCAGAACCTGGCCGGTCATGTAGTCGGAGGCGGGGGACGCCAGGAAACGGACCGTTCCCACGACATCGCCGGGTTGGGCCACGCGACCGAGCAGAATCGAGCTCGAGAAGCTCTCCATGGCTTCGCCGGGTGCCGAGCTGGCGCCCATCGCCATGAGATCCTTGTCCAGTTGAGTCCAGAGCGGCGTGTCGACGACCCCCGGCGCGAAAGCGTTGACCGTAATGCCCTTGCTCGCCAGTGCCCTGGCGCCGGCCTGGGTAAGGGCGACGACCGCAAATTTGCTTGCGCAGTAAGGTGCGAAATCGGGAAAGCCCGAGCGGCCCGCGATGGAAGCCGTATTGATGATCTTGCCCTTGACGCCGGCGGCGATCATCGCCTTGCCGGCTTCCTGGATGCCGATCATGACGCCCAGGGCATTCACATCCATGATCTTGTGCCAGATTGCTTCGGAAGCCTCGAGAAAGGGCTCGGGCTTGTTGAAGCCCGCATTGTTGACCATCACCCTGATCGAGCCGAATTGCTTCGTGCAGGCGTCGATGGCATCGCGGACGGAGGCTCTGTCCGTCACATCGACGCGATGGAAGATCGCCTCGCCGCCGTTGGCTGCGGCGATCTCCTTGGCAACCGCTGGACCTCTGGCCTCATCGAGGTCGGCAATCACGACCGAGAAGCCGTCCGCCAGAAGGCCGGCGGCGATCGCCCGGCCGATGCCGCTGGCAGCACCGGTAACGACCGCTCCGCCGGGGTGATGGGATGACATGGTTTGCTTCCTCCCTGTGACTAGCCCGTTGCTTCAGTAGCGCTTGGCCTCGCGCATCATCTTGTCGATCCGATTTTGCGCCGCGTTGAGCGCTGCCTTGATCGTCTTGTCTCGCCGAAGCATGGCGTGGATTTCCTCGCCCAGGACATCGATGATCTTTTGATATTCGGCGACGGGCGGGCGGGGCCACAGCCGGAGCTCGCCTCGCTTCGCCATTTCGTCCACCGCGGCGATCACGGGGGATAGCTTTCGGACGTCGGGGTCTGCCGCGACGCTGAAGCGGGGCGAGACGATCCCGCCCCGGGTGACGAGCAGCTTGATGACCTCGGGCGAGGTCAGCCAGAGCAGCGAGCTCCAGGCGAATTCCCGGCGCTTGGGATCGATGTTGGAGGGGATGCCCAGCACCAGCCCGCCGATCGGCGAGACATGCTTTCGGCGCAGCCGCCCGGCATCCCGCGCGCCGATGGGGTGGGGCAGGTAACTCACATTGCCGCGCGCCGGCGAGCTGTCGTCGAATTCGAAGCGCGCCGCCCGATTGGCAAATTCATAGGCCATGGCCGCTTTGCCGGCCCCGAACACGACGCTCGCCTCCCCCAACGGCAGTTCCAGCACATCCGGCGGGGAAACTTCCAACAGCTCCATCATGAATTCCGCGGTCATCCGGCTGCGGTGGGACGACACCAGCGGACGATACTCCTCGCCCTCGACATGCGTTGCGTCGTAGCCGCCCGGGACCGGCCTCAGATTCAAGACGGGCTGGCCGAAATCGGCGAGAAACTGGAGGTAGGATTGGCCGACCGGCGTCTTCGCGGCGCCGTTCCAGACGACGCCGAACACCCCCTCCTTGGGAACATGCAGCTTCCGCGCGGTCGCCAGAACCTGATCGGTGGTCGAGGGCAGTTCCACGCCCACCGCCTCGAACATGTCGCGCCGGCAAAACAGCACCTGGGGCGCGGTGTGCAGCGGGATGGCGCGTTGCTGCCCGCGGTTGCGCGCGCCTTCCCACTCCGCGGGGTGAAAATCCGCGCGATTGACGTTGCTGGCCTCGATGAGCTCGTCCAGCGGCAGCAGAATCTCGCCCTCCGAGAACTCCCCGATCCAGGGCAAGTTAACTTGGACGATGTCGTGAGCCGAAGTGGGCCGTGACGCGTCATCGAGGAGATGGCGGCGAAGCTCATCCATGGGAAACGCCTGGAAGCTCACCCGGCCATCCATCAGGCCCGATATCTCCTCCTGCAGATTGCCCGTGATCGAAAAAGACGGGTCGTCGTAAAGCGCGATTCTGAGCGCGCCGCCGGATTTCGGCCTGGCATGCAAGGCGGCCGGCGGCGGGATGATGCTGGCCGAAAGATGCGATGCGCCGAGATAGAAGGATCTCGCATCCTCGGCGTTTCGGCCGAGCGACCGCGCGATCGATGTCTTGACTTCATAGGCGCAGGCGAAGGCGCGACGGATGAGCTCCGGGCTGGGGTGCATCGCATCGGACCGCCCCGATTTCGTCCGCGGCCGGCGGATCAGCAGCCCTTCGGCGAGCATCTCGTTCATCCGCCGCACCGCGGTCGCATAGGGAACGTCCGCCGCTCTGGCCAGACTGGTCGGCGTCACGAGCTTGCCTGCGTAGTGGCGCCGCATGAGGTAGACGATCATGTTCCAGACCGCGTCGGGCTGTATCGATGCGAACCATTTTTCGGTCGGAACGCGCACGCGCTCGAGCAGGTCGAGAAGGCTGATGAGCTCCTCGGCGCTCATGTTGGCAAAACCAGCCGGCGGGCCGCTGTCGCTTGGCATGAATAACTATGTCAGCGGCCGAAAATCATTGCCAGCGCAAGTTGTCCAAAATGGACAACTCGAACCTATACAGGGCCGGCGCGTGGGATGCAGAGTGACCGCAAGGCTGGAGACAAAGCCCGGCGTGAACCGGGTTATCAGCCATCCGAACGATCGGCCTCGCGGCATGCGTCGTCGGCACAGCGGCAGATTCGTCTGCCGTCATGACGGCGGCGGGGCGAGAGCCGGACCCGGTGGGCGGAATGCCAGGGAGGCAAGGGATGGATCTGGGCGGAAAACTCGGTCACCTCGTCTATTCGACGCTCGTCCATCCCGGCGATACCTGGGACGAAATGTGGGCGAGCCTCAATCGCTACCTGCCCGAGGTCAAGGCCCGCTTCAGTCCCGACAAGCCGCTCGGCGTCTCGATCCGAATCTCGCGGAACTCCGCCGACAGGCTGACGTCCGACGCGGAAGAACGGGCCCGGCTCAAGGAATTTCTCGGTGCCAACGATCTGTATCTGATCACCGCGAACGCCTTTCCCTATGGCCCCTTCAAAGGCGAGCGGGTCAAGGAGAAGGTCTACGAGCCGGATTGGCGGACCGACGACCGCGCGCAATACACCGCCATGGTGGCCGATATCCTGGCCGAAATGGCGCCCCCCGAGATCGCGCCGACCATTCAGAGCCCGCCCCTGGGCTTCAAGCCGCGCGTGACCGGGAGCGATGTCGTCGAGGCCTATACGCGCCAGGTCGTGGGTGTCGTCGCTCACCTCGTGGAGCTCGAGCGGCGCAGCGGTCGAACCGTCAAATTGGCGCTCGAGCCGGAACCGGCCTGCTTTCTCGAGCTGACGACGGAGACGCTCGCCTATTTCGCCGATCATCTCTATTCGCGCCCTGCCGCCGACATGCTGAGCGCGCGCTGCGGCATGAGCCGGGCGCAAGCCGAGATGGCGCTGAGAAAGCATCTCGGCGTCGTCTACGACATCTGCCATCAGGCGGTCGAGTTCGAGGACATCACGGAGTCGCTGAAGGCGCTGCGCCACGCCGGCATCCCGGTGATGAAACTGCAGGCGGCCGCGGCCGTCCGCATTCCCGAGGTGGACCGTGACGCCGTAGAGGCCCTTCGCCGATTTGACGATCCCGTCTACCTCCATCAAACGGTCCAGATGGGCGGGGCGCCGCGCAAGGATTTCCTGGACCTGCCGATAGCCTTCGAAAGCTGGAGGGAGAAGCCGGTGCGGTGCGAGTGGCGGACCCACTTCCACGTGCCGGTGTTCCTCGAAGATCTCGGGGCGTTCAAGACGACGAGGCCGTCGATAGAGGAGGCTCTGGCGCTCCATAGGGCCGATCCGCTGTCCGCCCAGGTCGAGATCGAAACCTACACCTGGGATGTGCTGCCCCCGCATCTGAAGACCGGAAACATCGTCGACTATGTGGTCAAGGAGTTGGAGTGGGTGAAAGCCCAGCTTCAGCCCGCGGGGGCCTGACGTGGATCTGGGGATCGCCGGGCGCCGGGCGCTCGTGACAGGGTCGAGTTCGGGGATCGGCTATGCCATCGCCGAGGCGCTGGCGCGCGAAGGCGCCCATGTGATCCTGAACGGACGGAGCAAGAAGAACCTGGACGCCGCCAGGGGCAGGCTCAAAAAAGCGGTGCCCGGCGCTGTCTTCACGGGCGTCGTGGCGGACGCTTCGACCGCCAAAGGCGCCCAGCGCATCGTCGCCGCCGTGCCCGACGTCGATATCCTGGTGAACAACCTCGGGAAATACGAACGGAAGGGATTCTTCGAGACCACCGACAGCGATTGGATGGGCTTCTACGAGTTCAACGTTCTGTCGGGAATTCGCCTCGTTCGCGCCTATGGGCCGGCAATGCGCAAGCGCAGCTGGGGCCGCATCCTGTTCATCTCGAGCGAGTCCGGGCTGCTGACGCCCGTTGAAATGATCAACTACGGCATCACGAAGACGGCGCAAGCGGCCTTGGCGCGGGGCCTGGCCCGTGAATTCGGGGGCTGTGGCGTGACGGTGAACGCGGTTCTTCCCGGGCCGACCAGAACCGAAGGCATCTCCCAAATGCTGGCCGGTGAGTCGAAACGGACCGGCAAATCCGTGCGGAAGCTCGAGCAGGAGTTCTTTTCCGTCGCTCGCCCGACGTCGATCATCCAGCGGTTGTCCGAGCCCAAAGAGGTGGCGGCCATGGTCGCCTACGCCTGCAGCGATCTCGCGAGCTCCACGACCGGCGCGACCCTGCGGGTCGAAGGCGGCATCGTCACGGGGATCGGTTGAGTGCTCGGAAATGCGCCTCCTTGCCGCCAATACCCGTCGAACAGGTGAGATCGAGATGTCGAGATGAGTAAGAGCGGACCCGTCAAAGTCGCCATGATCGGCCTGGGCTGGTGGGGCAAGAAGATGTCCGCCGTGCTGCAGCAGGCAAAGGAGGACATCGAGATTGCTTGCGCCGCGGAGCCCAATCCGGGTGGCAAGGAATTCGCGGCAGCCAATGGCTTCAGGCATTACGCCAGTGACACGGAGGCCCTGCGGCATCCGGGAGTCGAGGCCGTCATCCTGGCCACGCCGCATTCGCTCCACGCCGAACAGATCGAACGCGCCATCGCCGCCGGCAAGCATGTCTTCTGCGAGAAGCCCCTGGCCCTCACGAAGAAGGGGGCCGAAGCCGCCGTCGACGCCTGTGCCAGGAATAATCTCGTGCTCGGCATGGGTCATGAGCGGCGCTGGGAGCCGCCGGTGGCGCAAATGCTCGCCATGGCAGGCTCAGGCGCGCTCGGACGGATCCAGCAGGTCGAAGGCAATTTCAGCCATGACAAGTTCACCACGCTGGACCCCGGCAACTGGCGGCTGAACGTCGACGAAGCACCGGTCGGCGGCATGACGGCGACCGGCATTCACCTGACCGACCTCGCCGTGGCCCTCCTCGGTGAAGCGCGTGACCTGCGGGTCTCCTGCGAAAGCCTGTCGTCCAAGATCCCGCAGGGCGACACGATGAGCATGCATGTCCGTTTCAGAGACGGGGGCACGGCCTATGTGTCCGCCTCGCTTGCCATGCCCTTCGTCTCGCGCTTCGCGGTTTTCGGCTCGAAAGGCTGGATCGAAATTCGCGACAAGGCGCATGTCGAAGCGCCGGCCGGCTGGGTCGTCACCTCCGCCATGGCCGGCGGCCCCATCACCGTGACGGAAGTGCCACCGGCCGAACCCGTGAAGGACAATCTCATCGCCTTTGCCCGTGCCGTGCGTGGCGAGGCGCCTTATCCCATCAGCGGCGAAGACCTCGTCAACAACATCACCATCCTCGAAGCGGCCATCGAATCGGCCGCCAGGGATGGCGCCGTGGTGACGCTTTGATCCCGGAGACGCAATCGAGAGATACAAAGGGACAGGATCCATGGATCGCCATGCGCTGATCGCCGGCGTCTCCGGCATTATCGGCCGCCATCTGGCCGATCACCTGATCGGCACCAAGGGTTGGACCGTCACCGGCATTTCGCGCCACAAGCATGATCTGCCCAAGGGCGTAAGACATATTTCCGTCGACCTCCGGTCCGACGAAGCCCTGAACGCTGCGCTGCGGCGCACGAAGGTGACGGATGTGTTCATCACCGCCTGGCTGCGCCAGCCTACCGAGGCCGAGAACTGCCGTGTGAATGCCGGCATGGTGCGCAACCTGTTGCATGCGGTGGAAGGGCAGAAGATCAGGCATGTCGCCCTGGTGACCGGGGCAAAGCACTACATGGGACCCTTCGAGGCCTACGCGAAAAGCAAAATCGTGACGCCGTTCCGCGAAGAGCAGCCTCGCCTGCCCTACCAGAACTTCTACTACGAACAGGAAGACGAGGTGTTTGCCGCCGCGGGCCGGCAAGGCTTCAGCTGGTCGGTGCACCGCCCGCATACGTTGATCGGCTATGCCGTCGGCAACCAGATGAACATGGCGGCCACACTTGGCGCCTATGCGGCGATCTGCAAGGAAACGGGCCGCCCCTTCGTCTTTCCGGGTTCGCCGCAGCAGTACGAAGCCGCCGTGGACATCACCGATGGACGCATCATCGCCAAGCACCTGCTTTGGGCGGCAACGAAGCCTGTCGCCCGAAACAACGCCTTCAACATCGTCAACGGCGAGGTCTTCCGGTGGAACTGGATGTGGCCGAAGCTCGCGGAGCATCTGGGTTTGGCTGCAGCCGAATATCCCGGGCATGCGCAGCCCCTGGAACAGCAGATGGCGGGGATGGAGGCGGTCTGGGACGGGGTCGTCGCCAAGCACGGCCTGCGGAAGAACCCCCTCGGCGCGGTTGCATCGTGGTGGCACAGCGATGCCGACCTGGGGCGGGTGATCGAGAATTTCAACGACATGACCAAGAGCCGCGACATGGGCTTCACCGCCTATCAGAACTCCGTGCGGTCCTTCACGGATGCCTTCGACATGTTCCGCGCGGCCAAGGTTCTTCCGTCATACGCCGGGAATGCAGAGGGCTAGCGGGTGAACCAAACCGCTGACATGGCGACGGCCTTGCCAGAAGCGCGGTACGTTTTTCTTTTGCCGCGGGCAAGAAGCTTCCTGACGATTGTCGCCTCGACGGCGGCCCTCATCCTGGCCTGCCTCTTGTTCGCCCCGTCCAGCGTGAGCTGGGGCGCCTTGTCGGGAAGCCTGCCCTTCGCGGCCATCATCGCCATTGTCGGCCTGGGACAGTTGTTGGTTGTTCAGCAGGGCGGCTTTGACCTTTCCCTGGCCGGCGGCGTCTCGCTCGCCGTCGTCATATCGACGCATTTTCCGCAAGGAGACAATTCGCTGCTCCTGCCGGCCGTGTTGATGGCGGTCGGCTGCGCGATCCTCGCGGGCCTGGCGAACGGCGTCCTCGTCAGCCTCTTCCGGCTCAATGCCATTGTCGCGACGATCGGCGTGAACGCTTTGCTCTATGGCGCCGTATTCGCCGTTTCCGGTGGTGTGCCGAAAACAACGACCACCTTGCTGGCCGCGATCGCCGGCGGCCAGACAGCCGGCCTTCCCAACAGCGTCTATTTCGCGCTGGCGGCGCTGGCGGTGGTTTCCTTCGTCTTGAAGAAGAGCATCGCCGGAAGGCGCTTCGAAGCGATCGGCGCCAATCCCTTGGCTGCTCGCTCTGCCGGGCTCCGCGTCCAGCGGCATCAGCTCCTGGCCTATGTCTATGCCCAATTGCTCTATTGCATGGCGGGCGTGCTGGTGGCCGGCGTCACCCGCGAGCCCACGGCATTCCAAGGCGATTCCCTGCTCCTGCCCTCCGTCGCGGTTGTCGTTCTCGGTGGAACGTCGCTGCTCGGCGGCCGGGGATTTCCGATCTCCACGGTCATCGCCGCCTTTTTCCTGAACCAGTTGAGCCAATTCGCACTCGCCGTTGGTGTGCCGTACTCGGCTCAGACCATCATCCAGGCCTTGGCCCTGGGTTTTGGTATCGGCGTCTACTCGCTCCGGTGGACGGTAAACGTGGTCAAGCAAACCAAACCAATCCTAAAGGGAGGAAACAATGAAGCTCTCGGCTAGACGGAAACTGGCATTCGCCGCCACGGCGGCAATCCTGGCCCTGGGGTGCTCGCATCTGGCCCAGGCCGATACGCCCTCGTGGTGCGGCCCCAAGCAAGCCACGCTGGCTCTGCTCGACGGCTACGGCGGAAACAGCTGGCGCCAGGTCACGACCGCCTCGGGCAAGGAGGAAGCCCTCAAATGCCCCAGCATCACGAAGTATGAATATGCCGACGGCCAGGGCGATACCCAGAAGTCCATCTCCGACATCAAGGCCATGGCCGCCAAAGGCATCGACGCGCTGGTGGTCTTCCCCGACGCCGGCCCGGCGATGCTGCCCGCGATAACGAGTGTCTACAAGTCGGGCAAGGTCATCGTTCCCTACCGCGTCGAAGCGGGCGGCAAGGCCGACACGAACTACAACAAGTTCATCGGCACGGATTTCAAGAACGACGGCGTCAACTGGGCCAATTGGATCAAGGGCGTGCTGCCCAACGGCGGCAATCTCCTGTTCCTCAGCGGGCCCGCGGGCAACAGCCAGGGTCTCGACGAACTCGCGGGGATGAAGTCGGTGCTCGGGCCCGAATACAAATTCATCAACCCCGAACCCTTCGACGTCACGAACTGGGATCCGGCGCTGACGCAGAAGGTCCTGACCGCCGAAATCGCCAAGAACAGCAAGATCGACGTCATCGTTTCCGACTTCGGACCATCGCTGGTCGGTGCGCTTCCGCTGTTCGAAAAGTCCGGCCGGTCGATCCCGGCGCTGGCCACATCCGACGGCAATTCCCTGGGCTGCTTCTGGACCGAGCATCATGCCAACAACCCGGACTTCAAGCTCTTCACCGTCTCGACGGAGAACGACAACGTCCGCCTGGCCGTGCAATGGGCGGTCGCCGTGGCGACGGGCGGCACGCCGCCGACGGAGGAGATCTTCAAGGGCCCTGTTTTCGAGAATTCCGTGACGGGCGATCCCCATCCCGTCCAGTGCCGCCCCGATCTACCCGGTGCGATCTATCTGTCGGCCCAGCTGTCGCCGGAAAAGCAGGCTGAGGCCGTCAACAGCAAGTGATGTCGATCCTGCCCCGGGAGGCGCGATGCCTTCCGGGGCACGGCATGTTCGGAGATGTGCCCGATGCGGCGGTCTTAAGGTGGAATCCTCGTCGTGAATGCCTTTAGCGATAAGCCACGCATGTCCGCCGCAGCGGAGCCCGGCGACGCGACGATTCGGCTGTCCAACATCTCCAAGTTCTATTCGGGCGTTCCCGCGCTCCATGACGTGAGCGTCGAATTCTATGCCGGCGAAGTCCATGCAATTCTTGGAGAAAACGGTGCCGGCAAGTCGACGCTCATGAACATCATTTCCGGGGCGGTTGCCCCGGAAATGGGAGAGATCAGGGTCGGCGATCGGCTGATCTCGCATATGTCGCCGGAGGTTGCCGCATCCCTGGGAATCGCCATTTCCTTTCAGCACCCGGCCATCCTCGATGACCTCTCCGTGCTCGAAAATCTTCAGGTCGCCTTGCCGGCCTCGGTATTCACGGGAAGATCGGTACAGATCGCCGCCGAGGAGATGCTGGAGTCGGTGAAGCTTCGGGTTCCGCTGCGCATGCGGGCAGATGCTCTGACGGTCGCTCAGAAGCACCTCCTGGAGATCGCCAAGGCGCTCGCGATCAAGCCCAGGGTTCTCATGCTCGACGAGCCCAGCGCGTCGCTCGACCAGGATTCGACCGAGATGCTTTTCGAGCGCATCCGGGGCGTCGTTCGGACCGGAACCTCGGTCATCTACATCACGCACAGGCTTGCCGAGCTTCGCCAGATCGCCCACCGCGTCACGGTGCTCCGCGACGGCAAGGTCCGGGGCGGGGGACTCGTCGGCGAGATCCCGGATGCGGCGCTGCTGAACATGATCGTCGGCCGGGCGCTCGGATCGGCATTCCCCCCAAAGCCCGATGACATCCCGACGGCAGCGAATTTCTCGGTGAGCTCTCTCAGGGGAAAGGGTTTCGAGGACATAACCTTCGAGGTCGCGCGCGGGCAGATCGTTGGCGTCGCCGGCGTGGAGGGCAATGGCCAATCCGAATTGATGCGGGCGCTGGCCGGACTTCAGCCATCCGAGGGGACCATAAGTCTTCAGGGGCGTCCGCTGGAGACCAAGGAACTCCTGCAAGTGGCGGCCTTCATGCCCTCGGACAGGCATACGGAGGGCGTGGCCCCCGGCCTCACCGTGCGCGAAAACGCCTCCTTTGCCGCGCTCGACAAATTTGCCGTGTTCTCGATCGTGAGCAAGAAGAAGGAATTGGCGCAGGTCGGCGCGAAATTCAGCGCGCTCGCCGTCAAGGCGCCCAGCATGGAAGCCCCCATTCTGTCGCTGTCGGGCGGCAATCAGCAAAAGGTCGTGATGTCGCGCGCTCTGCTCTCCGAGCCGCGCATCATCCTTGCCGACGAGCCGACGCAGGGGGTCGATGTCGGCGCGCGCGCCGAAATCTATCGAATCCTGCGGGAAGTATCGAGCGCCGGCACGCCGGTGATCGTGAACTCCTCGGACGCGGCGGAACTCGCAGGACTGTGCGACAAGGTCATCGTGCTCTCGCGCGGGCGCGCCGTGGCGACATTGACGGGGCGTGACGTATCGGAAGGCCGAATTGTCGCCGCCGCCGTGAGCGCCGCCACCCATGTCGGGACCAGCCCCTCGCAGGAGAAGGCTCGCTCGGCCAAGGGGGGCTGGCGCCATTTCCTGCAATCGGACAACGCACCCGCGGTCCCACTTGCTCTCGTCATCGTCCTGCTCGGACTCTATGTCTTCAGCCAGAACGGCAATTTCCTGTCCGCCTTCAACATCAACAACATCCTGGTGCTGGCCACGGCGCTGGGATTCATCGCGCTGGGGCAGACCATCGCGCTGCTGCTGGGGGCCATCGATCTGTCGGTCGGCCCGCTTGCCGGCTTTCTGGTCGTCGTGGCGTCATTCTTCATCAACGACGGCGAATCCACGCCCATGTTGGTGGCGGGCTTCGTCCTCGTCTTCCTGGGCGGTGCCCTCGTCGGGGCCATCAACGGGGCCTTGATCCGCTTCGCCAATTTCACCCCCATCGCCGCAACTCTGGCCATGTATATCGGCTTGCAGGGCATGAGCTTCCTGCTTCGCGACAATCCGGGCGGCTACATCAACGGGAATGTCGTGGAGATTCTCACCTGGCAGTTCGGCCCTATCCCGGCGGCCTTCATCGTCCTGGTCGTGATGGCGATCGCCGCTGAGTATCTGCTACGCAATACCAGGCCCGGCTGGCAGCTGCGGGCGACCGGTTCCTATGAGGAATCGGCACGACGGGTCGGTGTTCGGATCAATCGTACCTTCCTGCTCGGCTATATCTCCTGCTCTCTTTTGACGGCGATCGGTGCTGTCATGCTGATGTCTCAAATCGGCGTCGGTGACCCGCGGCAGGGAATAACTTACACGCTGTCGAGCATCACGGCTGTCGTTCTTGGCGGGACGAGCCTGCGGGGCGGCCGCGGCACCTTCATCGGTACGGTTCTGGGTGCCGTGCTGCTGACCGAGGTCCTGAACGCGGTCGTGTTTCTGGGGTTGACGGAGACCTACCAATACGCATTCCAGGGCGCGCTCATCGTGATCGCCGCGCTCATCTATTCGGCATTCCGCCGGCGCGCAGGAGTCTGAGGGTGGCGAATTTGAAACAAATGCCTGATGGCCAGCGGGGCGGCCGGCGTGGAAGCGAAGGGAGGGTGAGGTGAAAGCAGTTCGCTATTACGGCAAGGAGGATATCCGCGTCGAGGAGGTCGAGGCGCCCTCCGACCTGGGCCCGAAACAGATCATCGTGAAGCCGAAGGTCTGCGGCATTTGTGGAACCGACCTCCATGAATACGCGGCCGGTCCGATCGTCACCCCCGTGCATCCCCATCATTTCACGGGCGCGACGCTGCCGCAGATCCTCGGCCATGAATTTTCGGCCGAGGTGATCGAAATCGGCAAGGAGGTGACCCGCCTCCGCAAGGGGGAGCGCGTCTCGATCCAGCCCCTGGTGATGCCGCTCGACGATTATTACAGCCGGCGCGGGCTCAACCACCTCAGCCCCAAGATGGGCTGCATCGGCCTTTCCTGGGCCTGGGGCGGCATGGGCGAATACGCCGTCGTCAACGACTACAACGCGAACAAATTGCCGGACAGCGTCGATGACGCCCAGGGTGCTCTGATCGAGCCGGCCGCGGTGGCGCTCTATGGCGTCGAGCGCGCCAAGGTCGGTGGCGGCAGCACCGTATTGATCGCCGGGGCTGGCCCGATCGGGGCGCTTTCCGCGCTCGCCTCGGCGGCCACGGGCGCCTCGAAGATCTTCGTCAGCGAGCCCAACCCGAACCGGCGCAAGCAGATCGAGGCATTGGGGGTCACCACGCGGGTGGTCGATCCGAGGTCCGTCAATGTGATCGAGATGCTGCGGGAGGAGACCGAGGAAGGGGTCGGGGTCGACTCCGCGATCGAGTGCTCGGGCACCGAGGGCGGCCTCAACACCTGTTGCGAGGCGGTGCGGAACCGCGGGACGGTCGCCCAGGTCGGCCTGCATGTGAAGAAGGCCAGCGTCGATCCCGCTCTCTGGGCGCTGAAGGACATCACCGTCGAGGCCACGTGGTGCTATCCCGTGACGATGTGGCCCCGGATCATCGGCATGGTGGAGCGCGGCTGCTATCCCGTGCACAAAGTGATCTCGGCGCAGATCGCGGCCGACGATGTCGTCGACAAGGGCTTCAAGACGCTACTCGACCCCGCCGGCAACCAAATGAAGGTGCTCGTCAAGGTGGCGTGATGCAGGCGCCGCCGATCCATTAGGAAGGAGATCAGACATGAAGGCGTTGGTGATCAACAAACCGGGTGAACTGGAGGTCAAGGAGCTGCCCAGGCCGGCGATCGCGGCGGATGAAGTCCTCGTGCGCATGCGCGCGGTCGGCATCTGCCATTCCGACTACGAGCTCTACAGCGGCAAATACATCATCCCGATCGACTATCCGGTGACCCCGGGCCATGAATGGTCGGGAGAGGTGGTCGAGATCGGCAAAGCCGTCGCCGGCATCAAGGCCGGCGACCGCGTGGTCGGGGAATGCGTGATCGAGAGCGGCGAGGAGGTCGATCATTTCGGCTTCAGCATCGATGGCGCCTATTCGCAGCTGTTCAAGGCGCGGCCCCAGTGGCTGCACAAGCTGCCCGACGGGGTGAGCTTCGAGACCGGTGCGCTGGTCGAACCCTTCACCTGCGGCTACTACGCCATCGAGGCCAACGGCAGGACCAACGGGTCCGAGACCGTGGTCGTCTCCGGGGGCGGCAATATCGGCCTCTGCGCCGCGGCCGCTGCCCTGGGCATGGGCGCGCGCGTGATACTGGTCGACCCCTTGCCGCTGCGCCGCGCGGCGGCCGAGAAGATCGGCGTGGACGCCACGGTCGATCCCAGTGCGGGCGACTCGGTCTCCCAGGTGCTCGAGCTCACCGGGGGGCGGGGTGCCGATCTGGTCATCGAGGCCTCGGGCCACGACGCCTCTCTGGCGGCGGTGTTCGATTATGTGCGTACCGGCGGGCGCATCACTTTCGTCGGCATCAGCATCGGCCGCAAGGTTCCGGTCGAGCTCGGCAAGATCCAGAGCAAGTCGCTGACCATCAAGGGCACGATCGGCTCGCCGGGGGTGTGGCCGGCCGCGCTTCGGTTCTTGGCGCGGACCAAGCTGGACCTGTCGCCGATCCAGACCCACTTCTTCGACCTGGCCAATGGGGTCGAGGCCTTCGAGTTCGGCAAGAACCCATCGTCCTGTATCAAGGTCACCTTGACCAACGCGGTGTGACGTTGGGCGCGCGCGTTGCGGCAATTGAAGGGAAGCCAGGAAGAAATGAATAAGATCAAGCGCGAACCGAAGATCGTGCGTCCGGACGACGTCGACCCGCATCACGATTGGAGCCGCCCCCTCCAGGCGTTGGGCTCGATGGCGGTGGACTTCGAGCAGCGCGTCGATTTTCGCCGGTTGCACAACTATCGCCTGGCGCGCACGCGCCAGGCGCTCAACAATTCGGACCTGGGGTCGGTGCTGGCTTTCGACCAGTACAACATCCGCTATATCTCCTCGACGGTGATCGGCGACTGGGCGCGCGACAAGCTCACGCGCTACGCATTGCTGACCGGCACCGGCGATCCTTATGTCTGGGATTTCGGCTCGGCGGCCAAGCATCACCAGCTCTACGCGCCTTGGCTGCATCATGACCATTGCAAGGCGGGCATGCTCGGCCTGCGCGGCTCGATCCATCCCAAGGTCGGGCTGTTCAAGAGGGCGGCCGAGGAGATCAAGTCGATCCTGGTCGAGGAAGGCGTGGCCGACATGCCGATCGGCGTCGATATCGCCGAACTGCCGATGGTCTTCGCGCTGCAGGAAGTCGGGCTCGAGGTACGGGATGCCCAGCAGACCATGCTGGAGGCACGAGAGATCAAGAACCAGGACGAGCTGATGCTGCTCAACGTGTCGGCGGCGATGGTCGACGGCACCTATCAGAAGATCGCCGCCAAGCTGGAACCCGGCGTGCGCGAGAGCCAGGTGGTGGCGATGGCGGCGCATGATCTCCTGTCGCAGGGCTCGGAGGGCGTGGAGGCCGTCAACGCCATCTCCGGCGAACGCTGCTCGCCGCATCCCCACAACTTCACCGACCGCATCATCCGGCCAGGCGATCAGGCCTTCTTCGACATCATGCACAGCTTCGTCGGCTATCGTACCTGCTACTACCGCACCTTCAGCGTCGGCAAGGCGACCGTCGCGCAATACGACGCCTACAAGCGGGCGCGGGAGTGGATCGACAACGCCATCTCCCTGGTGAAGCCCGGCGTGCGGTCGGACCACATCGCGGAATGCTGGCCCAAGGCCTCCGAAATCGGCTTCGGCAGCGAGATGGAGGCCTTCGGCCTCGAATTCTCGCATGGCATCGGCCTCGGCATTCACGAACGGCCGATCATCTCGCGCCTCAATTCCTTCGAGGAGCCGGTCGAGATCAAGCCAGGGATGGTCTTCGCCCTCGAAACCTATTGCCCGGCCACGGACGGCATCTCGGCGGCGCGTATCGAGGAGGAGATCATCGTCACCGACAAGGGCTGCAAGGTGATCACCCTCTACCCGTCGCAGGAATTGCCGGTCGCCAACCCTTACTGATCGCCCTGGGCGAGCCCGGGACAGCTCGCCCGATGCAAATGGAATGCCGTTTCCAGGAAGGGCCATGCCGAAGACCACCGCGTTGACGCCGATGGCCGAATGGCTGCAGATCGAATCGACCCCGGCCGATTGGGACGCCCTGGGCCGGGACGAGCTGCTGCGGATGCTGTTCCATCTGCATTTGATCCGCGGCTTCGAGGAAGCGGTGCTCCAGGTGCACAACGACGGGCTGGTGCATGGGCCTGCCCATTCCAGCATCGGCCAGGAGGGCGGCGCCGTGGGGTCGATCGCCCCCTTGCGCCCGACCGATCAGGTCAGCGGCGCCCATCGCGGCCATCATCAGTTCCTGGCCAAGGCGCTGGGCTTTGTCGATGCGCCAGCCTGCAATCCCTTGAACGACCCGCTGCCCGGCCCGATCCGGGTAGTGCTCCGGCGCACCCTCGCCGAGATCATGGGGCTGGCCGAGGGCTATTGCAAAGGCCGCGGCGGATCGATGCATCTGCGCTGGGCCGAGGCCGGCGCGCTCGGCACCAATGCCATCGTCGGCGGCGGCGTGCCCTTCGCCAATGGCGTCGCCTGGGCGCTGAAGCGCAAGGGCCGGGGCGATGTCGCCTTCACCTATTTCGGCGATGGCGGCGTCAATATCGGCTCGGTGCCCGAGTCCCTCAATCTCGCCGCCCTCTGGAACCTGCCGATCTGCTTCTTCATCGAGAACAACGGCTATGCCGTCTCGACCACGCTGGAGGAGGAGACGCGTGAGATCCGCATGTCCTCCCGGGGCCTTGCCTATGGCATTCCCTCCTACCGCGTCGACGGCATGGACCCGGTCGCCGTGAGGCTCGCCACGGAGAGGGCGCTCGAGATCATGCGGTCGGGCAAAGGACCGGTGCTGATCGAGGCGGTGCTCTACCGCTTCATGCATCATGGCGGCGGCACCATCGGCAGCGCCTTCGGCTACCGCAGCAAGGAAGAGGAGGCCGAATGGCGGCGGCGCGACCCCCTGGCGCGCGTCGCCCAGGAGATGATCGCCCGCGATTGGCTGTCGGTCGAGGCGGATGCGGCCCTCCGCAACACGGCCAGATCGGCCATGAACGAGATCATCGACGAGCTCACGCTTCCCGACGGCAACAAGCGCCAGGTGCGCGCCGCCCTCTGGCCCGATATCCGGTTCCGCGATTATGGGCTGCGCGGCGATCTGTCGGAGTTTCGCGGCGCCCGCTTCGAGGAGCAGGAAACCTTCTCCGGCCGGCTGGCGGAGACCAAGTTCATCGATGCCGTGTCGGGGGTCATGAACCGGCGCATGGAGACCGACGAGCGGATCTTCTGCATCGGCGAGGATATCCACAAGCTGCGCGGCGGCACCAACGGCGCCACCAAAGGCCTGGCCCAGCGCTTTCCCGACCGCATCGTGCCCACCCCGATCGCCGAGCTCGGCTTCTCCGGGCTTGCCGGCGGCGTGGCCAGCGAGGGCACTTACCGGCCGGTGGTCGAGCTGATGTATCCCGATTTCTCTTTGGTCGCCGCCGACCAGCTGTTCAACCAGATCGCCAAGGCAAGGCATATGTTCGGCGGCGAGACGCGCATGCCTCTCGTCCTGCGCACCAAATGCGCCCTCGGCAGCGGCTATGGGTCGCAGCATTCCATGGACCCGGCGGGGCTCTACAGCAACTGGCCGGGCTGGCGGATCGTCGCCCCCTCGACGCCCTTCGACTATGTCGGGCTGATGAACAGCGCTTTGCTCTGCGAGGATCCCGTGCTGATGATCGAGCATGTCGATCTCTACACCACGACGGGGATCGGTCCGGCCGAGGATCTCGACTATTGCATCCCCTTCGGCAAGGCCAAGGTCGTGCGGCCGGGCACGCAGCTCACCGTGCTGACCTATCTCTCGATGGTCCCCTTGGCCGGGCGCGTCGCCGAGGAGATGGGGATCGATGCCGAGATCGTCGACCTGCGCTCCCTCGACAGGGCGGGGCTCGACTGGGAGACCATCGGGGCCAGCATCCGGAAGACCAACAATGTGGTGGTGCTGGAGCAGGGCCCGCTGACGGTCAGCTATGGCGCCCTGCTGGCCGATGAGGTGCAGCGCCGCTACATGGATTGGCTCGATCAGCCGGTGAAGCGAATCCACGGCGGGGAGTCCTCGCCAAGTGTATCGAAGGTGCTGGAGCGCGCGGCCTTCGTCGGCGCCGAGGAGATCGGCAAGGGCCTCGCCGAGGCGATGGCCGATCGGGGAGATCGCCAATGGCTGACGGCCCAATGACCAAGCCCGAAATCGTGACCAAGCCCGGCTTGCCAGGGCTGCGCGGGACCGACCACATCGGCTTCACCGTGCCGGACCTGGCCCAGGCGGTCGACTTCTTCGTCAATGTCATCGGCTGCGAGAAGTTCTACGACCTCGGCCCCTTCAAATCCGAGGACGGCTGGATGCAGGACCATCTCGGCGTCCATCCCCGTGCCGTGATGAAGAAGCTGAGCTTCCTGCGCTGCGGCCATGGCTCGAACTTCGAGCTCTTCGAATACGAAGCGCCGGACCAGAACATGCGCCAACCCCGGAACAGTGACGTGGGCGGCCATCACCTCGCCTTCTATGTCGATGACTTCGATGCCGCCCTGTCGCATCTGAAGGCGCATAAGGTGCGGATCATGGGCGAGCCGACCGTGCGCTCGGCCGGCCCCAGCGCCGGCCAGACCTGGGTCTATTTCCTTACCCCCTGGGGCATGCAGTGCGAGTTGCTCAGTTTCCCCGAGGGCAAGGGCTACGAGAAAGAAACCGACCGCCGTCTTTGGCATCCCGGCGCCCCCGGATCTTGAGGGGCGACGGATCGGCCTGGCGCACAGGCGATCCGTGACGAAGGGAGCGGCAAGCTCTCGAGGCGTTAGGAGGAACCGCCGTCCGTGTTGGCTCGCTTTCGCCATCTGACCCGACGTTTGATTCGCTTCCTGCGGGCGTGCGGGGTGCTGGCGGGTCAGAGTCACTGCGTCCATCAGGAACAGCCGAGACCAGACGCGCCTGTCGACCCCGTCGATAAACTCGGCCTGTGACGCGGAAACCTGTCTCATGCACGGGAACGCAGATCGTGACCTCGGCCATTTCCCTGACGCCGAGGCCGCCCATCGTCGAATATTCCGGCATCGGGCGCCGATGAGCGATCCTGGGTCAAAAGATGGGCAAATCCCTTGGGTTGTTCAGGTTTAACGGAATTACAACCCGCCGAAGATCACGCTGTTTCCCGCCAGCTCCTCATCACCTCACCCGTGCGGAGGAATTGAAATGAGCAGCCAGCGGGCGTCGCGGACCACGGGTGCGACCGAGCCCGGCATCGGTGCAGCATTTTCCGGCGGCCCTGGGATGAGCCTGTCCCGCGCTCGCGCCGGCGGATCGCCGCGTGGCGTGCAACTGCCGGGGATCTCCGCGCGGTTGCAGGGGCCGTCCGGCTTCTCTTTCGGCCGCCTGGCGATCCACCCCGCTCAAGTATCACCAGGCCGGCGTGAAGGGCTGACGACGCCCCAGGCGAAGATCTCCGGCGAGGCCGCGCGCGCCATTGCGCAAAGCCAGACTCGCGCTGCGCTTCCGGAATCGGTCCGCGACCGACTCGAGGTGACGAGCGGCCACTCCTTCGCGCATCTGGCCGTGCATGACGATCCCGCTTCCCAGCATGCGGCTGAGCTTCTCGGCTCGCGCGCCTTCACGCTCGGGCGCCATGTCTATTTCGGGTCGGGACAATACGCCCCTTGGCATGCGTCGGGTTTTCAGCTGCTGGCGCATGAAGCGGCCCACACGCTCCAGCAGGACCGCGCGGACATCACCCCGGGCGGCGATGTCGACGTGGGACCGCCCGCGGATCGTCTGGAGCAGGAGGCGGACCGGTTCGCCGCGGCGATGCTGGCCGGTCTGCCCGCGCCGCCGCTCACCTCCGGCGACAGAGCCCGGCGGGTTCAGCGCGCGGTCAGTTTCACGCATGGCAATCATCAGCTTGCGAAGACTCCGCCCGCGGCTTGCGAATACCCGGATTGGCTCGTCGTCTGTCCGGGCGAGAGGGGCGATGCCTTCACCTGGAGCGCGGACGTGACCGCTCATGGCGCGAAAGGCGATTCCTTCGGGAGCTACGAGGCCGGTTTTCTGCAGGCCCTGACGAAGTGGCGGTTCGATGCGCTGTGGGGCGATGCAGCCGCTCCCGATGCGCAATATGCGGTGAAGGTGAAAACGCCGATCAGGGATGCGCTGCACGCAAACGATATCTGGGCATCGCCCAACGAACCAGTTTTCCGGCCGCCCTTTGAGGCGAATGGCGACCTACGCAGCGTGAGCCTGAGCGACAGGCTTTATCGCGGCATCAAATGGGAAAACCCGAAAAACCCGGCCAAGACGCATATCGGCGATTTTCACTTCGACGCCCAGCTCACCACCTATCTGGCCGTTCGAGACCGTCGCATCGATCCGCAGGCGAAGGCCGCGTTTCACATCCTGGCCCATGTCGACTGGAGCCGGAGCGTCAATGGCAAATGGGATGACC
>Ga0310811_10003435_pt1 | contig 19898 bp, 23 predicted proteins | sample YCmetagenome_FD_207642 | JGI IMG/M metagenome (GOLD analysis project Ga0310811, IMG submission 207642) | Soil microbial communities from experimental microcosm in Duke University, North Carolina, United States - YC | ecosystem: Engineered > Artificial ecosystem > Soil microcosm > Unclassified ...
GTCGGAGGACTCGGCCCGGACGATCGTCACCATGGCTAGCATCTCCATAGGATCAGGACCAGGATCGTGATCGCGATCCACACCACAAGGCGCGGCGGCGGTATGGGGCGGCTGCGTAACTCGTCAGTGATCCACTTCCGTTCGGTATCCGGAGGCATAAAAAAAACCCCGAGGTTTTGAGTCTCGGGGTTTCAGGTTCCGTGGATTTACGCTAAATCACGGTCGAACCTCCCCCCGAGTCGTAAGCACGACGACGCCGCGCGACGTCCACGCCGCACGCTTCGAAATGTCTCGGAAGTGAAGGTACTGATTCATTGCCTGCTCAAACCGGGGGGAGAGGGAAAGGTTCGCGGAAAAATTCGTCGGCGCTCAGACGAGGCGGGACTGCCAGGGAAGGGCGCGGACCCGGGCGGGCTTGCCTGCGACCGCCACCTCGGTGCCGGGCGCCTTGAACTCCTTGCGGACGACCGCGAGGGCAAGGGCGGGAGTGGCGCTCGTGACGGAGCCGATCTCCTCGCCGCCGGCGGCGACCTTGTCGCCCGGCGCCGCCTCGGACGTCTCGAGCTGGACGAGCATCTTCGGCGGTTCGCTGTAGGTCTTCACCCGCTGGATCACTTCCTGGCCGATGTAGCAGCCCTTGCTGTAGCTGACCGCGATCGGCTCGAGTCCCGCTTCCATCGGGAGCAGGCTCGCGTCCATGTCGGCGCCCCAGCGGGGGAATCCGTTCTCGACGCGCAGCGCCTCGGCGGCCGCGAAGCCGGCGGGCGCCACGCCGTGGCCGAGCATGCGGGCGGCCTCCTCGGAGCGCGCCGCGGGGAGGAGCAGGTGGCATCCCTCGACCCCGAGCGTGCGGTTGCGCGCCACCACGCCGCCTTCGCGCATCTGGAAGTGGAAGTCCGGCAGGTCGCGGAGGCCGAGCAGGGTCTTTACGCGCGGGCCCCAGAGGCCCACGACGGCGGCGTCCGAGATCTTGAGCGCGACGTCGTCGGCGACGAGGAAGCGGTTCAGGTGCTCGATCGTCGGCTGGAGGTTGGAGCGGTCCATCTCGAGGAGGAGGGCGTTCTCGGTCGCGTAGACGATCATCTCGGCGACCATCTTGCCCTGCCGGTTCACGATCGCGGCCATGCAGCCCTGGCCGGGCTGGAGTTTCTTGATGTCGTTGGTGCACATCCCGTGGAGGAAGCGGACGCGGTCCCGCCCGCTCATTTCGATCACGCCGCGCCAGGCCAGGTCGACGAGGCCCGCCTCCCGGCGGAGCGCCTCGGCCTCGCGGGTCGGGTCTCCGAAGTGGAGGACGACCTGGACGTCGCCGAGGGCGCCGACGACGGCCCCGCGCTCGCGGAGGGCGGCTTCGAACGGGCTGTTATAGGGCACGGCGGAGGATCGAGGGAAGGGACGCGGAGAACTGCCCCTTGGTCAGCACCTCGCCGCAGCCGGCGGCGAGAGCCTGCTCGCGGAGTTCGACCTTCTCGTGGGCCAGGAAGCCCACGACGGGGATGCCCTCCAGGGCGACAAGCGTGTCGAGCGGCTGCAGGGCCGCGGCCTGCAGGTCCAGGAGCACGAGGGCCGGCTTTTCGGTCCGCACCTGCTGCAGCAGTTCGTCGGCATCGCGGGCGACCTGGAGAGGGACGGACAGCGTCTTCGCCGTCTCGACCACCTTCGCCCGGAAGAAGACGTCCGGAATCGCCGCGATGACCTGCGCCATGCGGGCCACTTTAACAAAACAGCCCCACAAATCACACGGTGTCGTTTGTGGGGTTGGGCGCCGTTGAACGGGGGAATAGGGGCTGATAGGATGACGTTGGAAGGACGCCATGGCCCGTATCTACCTGGACAACCATGCCACCACGCCCTGCGACCCGCGCGTCGTCGAGGCGATGCTGCCCTTTTTCACGGAGCGCTTCGGGAACGCCGCCAGCCGGACCCACGCGTTCGGCAAGGACGCCGCCCGGGCCTGCGAGGCCGCGCGCGCCCAGGTCGCCGCGCTGATCCACGCCGATCCCTCCGAGATCGTCTTCACGAGCGGCGCCACCGAGAGCGACAACCTGGCGATCAAGGGCGTGGTCGACTTCCACAAGGCCAAGGGCAACCACGTCGTCACGGTCGCGACCGAGCACCCCGCGGTGCTCGACCCCTGTCGCGCGCTGGAGCGCGAGGGCCGCGCCCGCGTGACCGTGCTTCCCGTGAAACCGGACGGCCTGATCGACCTGGAAGCCCTGCGGGCGGCCATCACCCCCGGGACCGTCCTGGTCTCGGTCATGGCCGCCAACAACGAAATCGGCGTGCTCCAGCCGATCGCGGAGATCGGCCGCCTCTGCCACGAGAAGGGCGTTCTTTTCCACACGGACGCCGCCCAGGCCTGCGGCAAGGTGCCGATCGACGTCGGAGCGATGGACATCGACCTCCTCTCCCTGACCGCCCACAAGCTCTACGGCCCCAAGGGGGTCGGCGCCCTGTACGTCCGCAAGCGCAACCCCAGGGCCCGGCTGACGCCCCAGATGGACGGCGGGGGCCACGAGAACGGGCTCCGCTCGGGGACGCTGCCGGTGCCCCTGATCGTCGGCTTCGGCAAGGCCTGCGAGATCGCGGGGGCCGAAATGGGCGAGGAGTCCCGGCGCGTCCTCGCGCTCCGGGAGCGCCTCCGCCGCTTCATCGTCGACGAGTTCGACCACGTCCGCGTGAACGGCAGCCTCGATCAGCGTCTCCCCGGCAACCTCAACGTCAGCTTCGAGTACGTCGAGGGGGAGAGCCTGATCCTGGGGATGGCCGACGTCGCCGTGTCCTCGGGGAGCGCCTGCGCGAGCGCCAAGCTGGAGCCCTCGCCCGTGCTCGGCGCCCTGGGGGTGAACGAGGCGGTGGCCCGCTCCTCGATCCGCTTCGGGATCGGGCGCTTCACCACGGAGGCGGAAATCGACGAGGCCTGGCGCCTGCTGAAGCGGGAGGTCCGGCGGCTGCGCGAAATTTCACCCCTTTACAGTAGTCTGGTAAGGCCGGGCGTTAGAAGGTAAGATAGAGACGATTGAAGGAGGCACCATGGGATGCTGTAACGACAACGGCGGCGGACACGGTCACGGCGAGCAGCACGGCGGCCACGGGCACAGCCACGGCGGCGCCCAGCCGACGGCGGCGCAGGTCCAGGCCCCGTCGCGCTTTTCGGGTCAAATCGCCGTCACCGACAAGGCTGCCGAGAAGCTTTGCGAGCTGATGGTCGCCGAGAAGAAGGACCCCGCCACCTACGGCCTGCGCCTGGGCGTCCAGGGCGGCGGCTGCTCGGGGCTCACGTACTTCATGGACTTCGACACCCCCCGAGAGGACGACAAGGTCTTCGAGAACAAGGGCGCTCGGGTGTTCGTCGACTCCAAGAGCATCCTCCACGTGAGCGGCTCGATTCTCGACTATACCGAAGGGCTCATGGGCGCGGGCTTCCAGATCAAGAACCCGAACGCCAAGAGCTCCTGCGGCTGCGGAAGTTCGTTCCAGACCTAGACGTACTCGGAGGAGAGGGCATGGGCGACGACAAGAAGGCGGTCGATCCCAAGCCGGCGTTCTCGCCGATCTCGGACCTGTATCGCCGGGTCGACGAGGTGCTGGACCGGATCCGCCCCTACGTCCAGCTCGACGGCGGCCACGTCGAGCTCGTGGACGTCAACGAGGAAGACGGGATCGTTCACATCCGCTTCCAGGGCTCGTGCCAGGGCTGCCCCTCGAGCGCGATGACGCTCCAGATGGGGATCGAAAACGAGCTCAAGATGTCGATCCCGGAAATCAAACAAGTCGTCGCCGTCTAGGGAGCGGCGACGCCCCAGGGGGAACCGTCGATGGCGACCAACGTCACCCAGATGCACCGCGCCCGCGAGGGCGAAGTCACCCCGGAAATGAAGCGCGTGGCGGAGCGCGAGGGCCTCGAGGCCGACTTCGTCCGCCGCGAGGTAGCCGAAGGCCGGGCGATCATCCCGGCGAACGTGAATCACCTCAAGCAGAAGCTCGACCCGATGGGCATCGGCATCGGGCTCACCTGCAAGATCAACGCGAACATCGGCAATTCCGCGGTGACGTCCGACACCGAGACCGAGCTCAAGAAGCTCCACACGGCGGTCCACTACGGGTCCGACACCGTCATGGACCTCTCCACGGGCGGCAACATCGACGAGATCCGCCAGGCCATCATCGCCGCCTCGACGGTGCCGATCGGCACGGTCCCCATCTACCAGATGGTCCAGCACGTGAAGGAGGTCTCCGACCTCACGCCCAAGGACATGCTGGACATGATCGAGCGGCAGGCGAAGCAGGGCGTGGACTACATGACGATCCACGCGGGCATCCTGCTGGAGTACCTGCCCAAGGTGAAGGACCGGATCACCAAGATCGTCTCGCGCGGCGGGTCGCTGATCGCGGAGTGGATGGTCCGCCACCGCACCCAGAACCCGCTCTACACCCACTACGACGAGATCTGCGAGATCTTCAAGCAGTACGACGTGAGCTTCTCGCTGGGCGACAGCCTCCGGCCCGGCTGCCAGCACGACGCCTCCGACGACGCGCAGTTCAGCGAGCTCAAGACACTGGGCGACCTGACGCTGCGGGCCTGGAAGCACGACGTGCAGGTCATGGTCGAGGGCCCGGGCCACGTGCCGCTCGACCAGGTGCCGTTCCAGGCGATCAAGGAGCAGCAGGAGTGCCACGGCGCGCCGTTCTACACGCTGGGGCCGCTCGTCACCGACATCGCCCCCGGCTACGACCACATCACCAGCGCGATCGGCGCCGCGGTGATCGGCCAGTTCGGCTCGTCGATGCTCTGCTACGTCACCCCCAAGGAGCACCTGGGCCTCCCGAAGGAGGACGACGTCAAGCAGGGCGTGATCGCCTACAAGATCGCCGCCCACGCGGCGGACATCGCGCGGCACCGCGTCGGCGCCCGCCATCGCGACGACGAGATCTCGCGCGCCCGCTTCGCCTTCGACTGGAACAAGCAGTTCGCGCTCGCGCTCGACCCGGAGACCGCGCGGAAGTACCACGACGAGGACCTCCCGGCCGACTACTTCAAGAGCGCCGAGTTCTGCTCGATGTGCGGGCCGAAGTTCTGCTCGATGAAGGTCTCGACCCGGATCGACCAGATGGAGGAGTCCCCGACCAAGGGGTAGTCCCGGCCTCCTGGACATGATTCATCAAGTGGTCGCGGTCGGTCCCCTTCAGTGCAACTGCCACATCCTTGCCGACAAGGCCTCCAAGGAGGCCGTCATCGTCGACCCCGGGGATGACGCCGACGAAATCATCCGGCTCGTGAAGGGGTTCTCGGTCCGCGCGCTGCTGCACACGCACTGCCACTTCGACCACATGACGGGGACGCGGAAGGTGGCCGAGGCGACCGGCGCCGAGATCCTGATCCACCAGGCGGACAAGGCCTACTACGACTCGCTCGCGAAGCAGTACCAGATGTTCCGGATGCCGCGGAAGGTCGACGACCCGCTGCCGGTGAAGCGCTTCCTGAAGGACGGCGACCGGATCGATTTCGGCAAGCAGTCGCTCCAGGTGCTCCACACCCCGGGCCACACCGAGGGGAGTTGCTGCTTCCACGCGGAGGGGATCCTGCTCTCGGGCGACACGCTCTTTTGCCGCAGCATCGGCCGCACCGACCTGCCGGGCGGCAACATGGAGCAGGAGGCGGAGTCGATCCGCACCAAGCTCTACACCCTCGACCCCGAGACGCTCGTCTACCCGGGCCACGGCCCGGAGACGAAGATCGGGGAAGAGCGCGCCGAAAACCCGTTCGTGCCGGGCTAAGCGGAACCCCACAAAACACACCGTGTCGTTTGTGGGGTTTGGATTACAGAATACCTAGCCTTTCTATTCTCTGCCGTAGCCCGGGATTGTCCTCGAGCCGGTCCGCCATCTGGCGGACCATCTCGCTCACCTGTCGTCCGTCGCCATGCCCTAGGACGCGGCCCATCGCTCGAGGAGGGATTCCTGCGCGGGAGCCCAGATGGACCGCCACCCTCTCCGGCGAGAGCGGATGGATTGCTTCTTCCTGCTCTACCACGTGCTCCAGGACCCAGGTGAACTGTTCCTGCCATATTTCCCACGCCGGCGTCCGCCCGACCGGCGGTCTGATTGTCCGGTAGAGGTCCCTTTCGACGAACGCTTGATAGGCCCTTCGGCTTTGATCCAGGTCTGGATCGAAAAGCACTAAGACGCGCTTTTCCTCCGTCCCAAGGCTGTCCGGAGTTGCCGTGATCATCCTTCGGTATCCGGACCAAGGGTAGTCTTGGGGGCGAGTCGCCCTCCCAGCCCGGACCGGATTCAGATGGATGTATCGAACGACCCGCCTGAGAAAGAAGGAGCTCGTGATCGGCTCGCAATAGTACTCTTGCTCAAAAGCATGACCGGACAGACCGTATCGCTGATTGTGATATCCCGAATACGCGCGGTCCAACCGCTGCATGCAGCGTGTCAACTGCTTGCTGCCGCCCGAGAGGGCCAGGTGGAAATGATTCGACATGAGACAATCCGTCATCAGTCCCATGCCGGACTCGTCGCAGCATTCGCCCAGCAGAGAGTAGAACATGCTGAAGTCCGGCTCTTCGTGGAACAATTGGAGTCGACGGGCTCCTCGGAGGGTGACATGCCAATCGGCATGATCCAGTTTGAGCCTCTTCATCGTCGCCGCCGCAGTTCCTCTGCCCACGGAGTGGGGGTTGCGAGGAAATCTCCGCAGAAAATCCGATTGGCAAGCGAATTGCCTCGGAACCCCACAAATCACACGGTTTGTTTTGTGGGGTTGTTTTCCGCGATGTATCATCCCCGTAACTGGAGGACCAAGAGGCATGACCACGACACGCATCAAGGTGGGCGGCAACGACGCGCGGGTGAAGGAACTGAAGGCGCTCGTCGAGCGCGATCCGTTCAACGTCAACCAGCGCTTCATGCTCGCGCAGGCGCTCGAGTCCGACGGCAAGCTCAACGACTCCGTGAAGGAGTACGCCGTCTGCATCGAGAAGGCCCGGCGCAACTTGGGCGTGGCTCACTGCAACTACGCGATGGGCCTCATGAAGATCAACAAGCCCGAGGAGGCCCTCCGCCATTACGATCTCGCCATCGAGACCGACCCCTCGAACGCGAGCTTCTACCTCAATAACAAGGCTTCGGCGCTGACCCAGATCGGCCTGCACGACAAGGCCCGCGCCATCTACGCGCAGATCCTCGACCGCAAGGACCTGTCGAAGGAGACGCAGAGAATCGTCATCAAGCGCGTGGCCGACATGAAGAACGCCGGCAAGAAGTAGTCGGCTTATAGCGCGTCAGCGTCGAGGCGTGATTCTTGATGCTGCTCGCTTCTTGATTCTTGATTCCGCCTACTTCGTACTTCTTGCTTCTTACTTCTCGGCTCAGGCCTTGATCATCCCCTTCTTGAGGAGATCGTCCATCGTCTTCGGGCGCAGCGCTTCCACGCACTGCCAGAAGATGACGCCGGTGACCTCGCAGTCGCCGATCGAGCGGTGGCGCTCCTTGAACTTCACCTTGAAGTGGTAGGCGAGGTTGTCCAGGTTGTAGGTCGGCAGGCCCGGCTTCACCTTGCGGGCCAGCAGGATCGTGTCGAGCGCCGGCATCGCCAGCTTCGCCATCCCCGCCCGGCCGAACTCGGCGTTCAGGAACGCGACGTCGAACTCCGCGTTCTGGGCCACGAGCACGCTGCCCGCCATGAACTTGCGGAGGTCCTGCGCGATCTTGTCGAAGGTCGGCGCCTCCTTCAGCATCTCGTCCGTGATGCCGTTCTTGGAGCGCGCCGCCTCGGGCATCGGGCGGCCCGGCTGGATCATCGAGTGGAAGCGGCCGTCCTCCTTGCCCCCCACCAGCCGGATTGCGCCGACCTCGACGACCCGGTCCTCCACGGGCACGAGGCCCGTGGTTTCGACGTCGATGACCACGAACGGAGAAGTTCTGGGGTCGAACATCGGGCAAATATTATCGGGGAGCCGCGTTCAGTGCCAGTATTGTTTGGAGGTCCCCCCACGCGTATAATTTCCGGACCGTGGAGAAGTCAACCGTCGAGACCAGTCTCGACGCTTCGATAAAAGACGGCGCCTCGTACAACGTCATGGTGGGGCTCGGGGAGCTCTACGTCGGCGCGTGTGCCGTGTTTCTCGGAGCGGCGGATACCCTCGTCGCTCTGCTCACCACGATCCCGCTGTTCGTGGGATCCTGTGCGCAGATCGTGACCCCCCGTCTCATCGACGCGACCGGGAAGCGTCGTCGGTGGTACATGGCGGGCGGTGTCGTCCAGACCCTCACCTGGGTCCCGATGATCACCTCGGTTTTCATTCCCAAGCAGATCGGCTTCTGGCTCCTCCTGGTCTCCTTCGTGCTCTATTACGTCGCCCTCCAGTTCTCGCTCCCGGCGTGGCTGAGCGTGATGGGCGACCTCGTGTCGCCCGTCACCCGCGGCCGCTACTTCGGGCGACGGACGGCGATCTGCATCCTCCTGCAGTTCGTCGCCGGCTGCGCCGGCGGCCTGGGCCTCGCGCTCTTCAAGAGGAACGGCCTGGAGCCGTACGGGTACGCGACCATCTTCTCCGGCGCGCTCCTGGCCCGCGCGGCCTCGACCTGGTTCCTGGGCCGGATGGTCGAGCCGCCCTACACGCCGCGCGAGGAGGAGGCCTTCACCCTCGTCCAGTTCTTCCGCCGCCTCCCGCAGTCCAACTTCGCGAAGTTCGTCATGTTCGTGGCCTGCCTGACCGCCAGCGCGCAGGTCGTGGGCTGCCTCTTCCCGCTGTACTGGCTCCGCACGCTCCACTACCCGATCTGGTGGCAGTACACCGCCTGCGTGATCGCGATCGTCGTGGTCCAGATCCCCGCGCTGCTCTTCTGGGGCCGCGCCGCGGACCGCTACGGGAACAAGAAGGTCCTGATCGTGACCTCCTGCGCGGTCGCCGTCCTGCCGGCCCTGTGGCTCTTCTCGACCAGCATCTGGCTGGCCGTCTTCCTCCAGATGTGGTCGGGCTTCTTCTGGTCGGGCTTCAACCAGAGCGTCCAGAACTTCCTGCTCGACGCGGTGACGCCCCCCAAGCGGGCGCGCTGCAACGCATACCTGAGCCTCGTTCAGAATACGGGGCTCCTGGTCGGCGGCCTCTCGGGCGCCATCGCGATCCACTACCTGCCGGCCGACATCGGCTGGATCCACCTGAAGTACCCGTTCTGGACCCTGCTGATCATCTCCTTCGTGCTGCGGACGGGGACCGTGCTCTTCTTCCTGCCGCGCTTCCGCGAGGTGCGCGACGTGCCGAAGATCGGCGTCGTCGAGATGCTCTACGCGACGACGGTGGACACCGGCGAGAGCGCGATCAATCTGATCGTGGGCATGGTGCAGCGCGGCGGCAAGGAAGACTAACGAGCGATCCGGTTCGTGCGCAGCAGCGTGTAAGCGACCTGGACGACGGAGAGCAGGCGCCGCTCGATCCCCTCCGCGTCGCCTCCACTCGCGGCCACGCGGCCGCTCAGATCGTGGAGGACGTACCCACGATCCTCCACCCGCAGGACCAGGTTGCCCTCGACGCAGAGAGCGCCGCGTCCCAAGGGTCCTCCGCCGATCAGGGAGTTCCCGAGCGCCGCCTGCGGCGTCGACCACCCGGCGAGCGTCGCGATCGTGGGAAGAACGTCCAACTGGCTCCCGATCCGCCCGTTCACTCCGGGTTCCAGGCCGGGTGCCACGACGAGGCAGGGGATGTGATGCTTCGTCGCGGGCGACTCGTTCGTCGGGCCTCCCGGTCCTCCGACGTGGTCTGACGTGATGATGAAGATTGTCCTGTAGAACAAGCCCGAGGCCTTCGCGGCGTCGAAAAACCTCCCGAGCGCCCAGTCGCCGTACCCCAGACTATTGAGATAACGGGCCTCGACGCCGTCGCCGCTCTGCTTCTTCCAGCGTTCCTCGGGCCAGAAGAACGGCGGGTGCGTGCTGTTCGTGTAGAGGAACGCGACGTAGGGGCGGGTCGCGGCCGCGAGCTTCCGGCCGGCCTCGGCGAACATCTCGTGGTCCCAGCAGGCGCCGCGGAGCACGCGCCGCGGCGCGGCGGGCGCCTCGGGAGGAATGTCCTCGGCCCCCAGATAGTGGTCGAAGCCGAGGCGCGGCGCGATCGCGTCGCAGCGGAAGGAGTCGCGCTCGGACGACTGGATGAACCACGTCTCATACCCTTCGCGGCGGGCGAGGCCGCCGAGAGCCGTGAGCGTGCTTTGTTCCAGGCCGCGGCCGAGGTACGAGGTGCCGGGCAGCGTCGGGAAGCCGCAGAGGATCGCGCTCATGCCGTCCATGCTGCGCTGACCGTTGGCGTAGAAGCGCGTGAACAGGACTCCCTCGCGGCTGATGGCGTCGAAGCACGGCGTGGCGCCGATCGGCGGCAACCCCATCTCGCGCCGAAGGGCGTCCACCGCGAAGGCGTCCCAGCTTTCGAGCATGATCACGACCACGTTCGTCTTGTCCGGGGAAGGGTGGGCAGGCGTTCGCAGGAGCGGATACTCCGGGTCGAGGGCCCGCTCGCCGGCGCTGAAGATCGTCTCGCGCGCGGTCTGCAGCGCGTCGGGCCAGGGGTAGAACTCCGTCTTCACGGGGCGGGCGTGCACGAGGGAGTGCAGGATGCAGTAGGGCCCGTTCAGCGCGAGCTGGGCCCCGGCCTCGGGCAAGCGCTGGAAGGCGGTCACCATCCGGAGCCGCTTGCCGCCGAGCGTCCCGCGCTCGCCGTAGTACATCAGGATTGCGGCGACGACGGCGACGGCAATCTGGCCCCCGACATGGATTGGGGGCGGCAGTTCGCGCGAGAGCAGCTTCCTCCAGCCCCAGGCGAGGGCCGCGACCAGGAGCGCGAAGAAGATCAGCGCCGCCGGGTGCGAGGTCAGGGCCGAACTCGTCACCGCCTTCGCGGTCTCGCCGAGTGCGACCGTCTCGATGCCGGCGTGGCGCTGGACGTAGCCGAAGTAGACGACGTCGGCCGCCAGGACAGAGAAGCTCGCCGCGAAGAGCGTGAATCCGATCCAGCCCCAGACCTGCTGCCAGCGGCGGCCGCGGCAGAGCGGGAAGGGCAGCAGGAGCATCAAGAGGGGGAGGCCGAGGATGGGGGAGAGGACCGATACGTCGTAGCGCAGGCCCTGCAGGAAGGCGGCGGCCTTCTCGCTGCCGCCCAGCGCCGTGAACGCTTCCGGATAGCGCAGGAGCAGGACGAGCCGCGCGATCGTGAAGACCACGAGCGGGACGACGAGGAGGAGCAGGGGACGCGCGTACGTCTCCAGAATCGCGCGGGTCTTGGTCACAGCCCCCCGATCTTATCCCCGGCCCGCGTCACTTGCAACGCAGCAGGGTGAGGATCGCGAACGACGTGCCCCAGGGCTTGCCGTAGTCGTAGAGGTGGAAGTCCCACCACGAGCCGTCGGGCTCCTGGTGCGGCAGAATGTACGACTGCAGCTGCTCGCGGTAGTCGCGCTTGTCGGCCAGCCCTTCGATCAGCTTCGAGGCATAATAGTGGCCGAAGTAGTAGTAATAGCCCGCCGTGAAGTACCACCCCTCGTGGGGCATCGGGCGCTTGCGCCCGATCTCGATGAAGCGGTGCTCGCGGAACAGGCGCTCCAGGCCCTCGCGGATCTGCGGCTCGCCCACGCCGCCCTCGTTCCAGAGCTTCAGCGCGTAGTAGCAGGACTGCGTCCGCCCCAGGCTCCCCTTGTCGCGGTTGGCCAGGTGCCTCGGGACGTAGCGGAAATCGCTCCCGTAGAGAAAGCTGCCGTCGGGATTCTTCATCTCCTTCAGGCGTGCCAGCGCGCGGCGGACCATGCCCTCGGGGACCGCGATCCCGGCTTTCTTCGCCTCGTAGAGCGCGACCAGCCCGGCGGCCGTGCCGAAGCTCGTGGGCTCCATCGATGGCTTCTCGGTGCCGTAGATGAAGTCGTAGTAGTTCCAGCCGCCGACGTACGTCTCGTACATCTCCAGCCGCTTCAGGTGCCACTCGGCTCCCTTGCGGTAGGCCTCGACCTTGTCCTCGGTCCAGGCACGCGACAGGGTCTCAAGGGCGTAGACGTGCGCCCAGACGTTGTAGATCTCCATCCGGTTGGCCCGCCGGACGCCGTCGTAGGTCGCGAGGTACGTGAGGCCCCGGGCGGACGCCTTTTTCTCGCCCGCCTCCCGCAGCGCCCGGATGCAGAGCGCGGTCGTGCCCACTCGGAACGCGTCGTGCGAGCCGGGCACCGAGGCCATGACGTCGAAGTCCGTGGTCTCGAGCCCGCGACCCCAGGAGCCGTCGGGACTCTGCGTCCGGACGAGGTAGTCCACGCCTTCCTCGATCGCGTCGTCGATCGGGCGCGCGTAGACCGTCTCGCGGGGCGCGGCGCAGCCGGCGAGAATCAGGACGAGGAGCGCGCGCTTCATTTCGGGAGCGCCACCTTCTCGCCGGGCTCGAGGCCGGTCTTGATCTGCGTCATCTTCCCGTCGCTCTTGCCGACGGTGACCTCGCGGGGCGCGGTCTTGCCGTCCTTGCTGACGTTCAGCGTGCATTTGCCCGCCTGGGAGGCGACTGCGGTCGAGGGCACGAGCACGACGTCCTTGAGCTCCTTGCCCCGGATGGTCGCCTTGCCCTTCATGCCGGGGAGCAGGTCGGCGGGGGGCTCCTTGAAGTCGATGCGGAGCTCGAACGCGGCGGCGGCCCCCTTCATGGTCGACTTCCTCTGGACCGTCCCCTCGGCCTTGGCCTCCGGGGCCGCCGCGGGAGCGACCGAGGCTTCCAGGCCGGGCCCGACGTCGAAGTAGTCGGCCTCGGCGAGGTCGGCCCGCGCGCGGGTGCGCGGCCCACAGACCGTGAGAAGCACCTGGCCGGCCTGCGCCTTCTCGGACGGCACGAGCATCGGGGTGATCTGCTCGGCCGTGGCCCAGGCGCCGTGTTGGAACTGGCCGTAGAAGACGCGGCCGTCGATCGGCGCGTGCCATTCGAAGGCCGCGAGGTCCTTCTTGAGCTTGGCGGCCTGCTCCTCGAGCTGCGCGAGGGCCGTCTTCGACTTCGCGGCCTCGACCTCCCGCTGGACCTTGGAGAGCGCCTGCGCGGACTTGACGGCGTCGAGCCCGTTCCGGGCGACCTCGATCGCGTGGGCGTGGGTCTGCCGCATCTGGGGGTAGCGGACGGTCTTCACGTTGGCCGCCTCGGCGCGACCCATGTCGAGCGCGACCTTGATGCGGTCGAGGTTGCGCTTCGCGCGGCGGACGACGATTTCCGACGTCGCGTTCGTGAGCTCCTCGGACTTGTACATCTTCTCCAGCTGCGCGAGCTCCTCGGTCTGGTCGTGGAGGGCGTCCTCCATGAACTTCACGCTGAGCTCGACCTGGGCGACCATGTGCTTGCCGTCGACCTCCTCGAAGGACTTGAGGGTGGCTTCGGCGTCCTTGAGGGCGGTCTGGGCCTGCTGCAGGGCCAGGGCGTCCCCGGCGGCCCCGATGGCCAGGTCCGCGGCCTGCTTGTCGGCGGCGGCGCGGGCTACGCGGAGGTCGTTCTCCAGCGCGGCGATCTGCTTTTCGATCGGCGCCTTGTCGAGGCTGAAGAGCAGGTCGCCTTTCTTGACGAGCTCGCCGGCGGCCGCGACCTTGAGGATCGTCAGGTCGCCCTGGAAGGCCTCGAGCTTCAGCTTGAGCTCGGCGCTCTCGAGGGCCTCGTACGTCGCCTCGAGTTCGTAGACGGGGGTGAGGTTGCCCTTGCGGGCCGCGACGGTTTCCTCGCCCTCCTCCGCGGGCTTCGGTTTGTCCTGCATGGGGGCCGCGGCGAGCAGCGCGAGGGCGGCGACGAGCTGGAGCATCGAGTCCTCCCTTTTCGTTTTCGCGGGGGATTGTAGCACGCGCCCCTCGGGGCGCTTCCACATATAGGACGCTTTGAAGCGGGACTTCGTGAGGCTGACGGGATTCCTACGGCCGCTCCGTCCTGAATGTGTCGGGGTAGGAAGGAGATGGAATGATCCGCTTCCGGTCTGCCCTGCTGCTGCTTGCCTTTCTCGGCTGTGCCGCTCCCGCGACCCCGCCGCCTCCGCTGATTTGCCTGAGCCTCGCGCCTCTCAGCGCGTTCCTCCCCGACCCGACGGGGGCTCCGGCGGGCGCCCAGGTCTTCCGCCAGAGAGTGGATCCGATCGAGATGCTCGGGGTGGACTTCGTCGACTTCCCGGCCATCCGGCTGGGACAGGACGAGGCCCCGCCTCCGGCCTCCGCGGATGCGGGGCCGTATCAGGCGCTCCTCGACATCGTGCGGGACTTCGTCGCGCCGGGGACCTGGGGCCCCGCGGACCTCGTGGTCCAGGACGGCGTCCTGGTGGCCCGGAGTTCGCCGCCGACCCTCGCCGCGCTGGCCTCCGCCCTGCGGACGCTTCGCGAGCAGCGCGGCCGCATGATCCGCAGCAACGTCCGCATGGTCACCCTCCGCCGGGACGCGCTATCGCGCTTCGAGAACATCCCGGTCGTCGGCATCGGCCTGGTCGGGACCTTCGACCGGGCAAAGCTGGAGCTGGCGATCCGGGAGTCCACCCACGGGGCTGCGCTGGCCGCTCCTTGCCTGACGTCCCTTCATGGGCAGAAGAGTCACGTGATGGTCCTGGCCCAGAAGGAGTACATCGCGGGATACGACGACACCGGGGAAGCCTTTCAGCCGGTGATCGGAATCTCGACCGACGGGGTTGTGGTGGAGCTCCGGAGCATGGCCAACGGGGATCGACCCGGCGAATTCCTGCTCAGCTTTGAGGCCCAGGTGGCCACTCCGTCGGAGGCCCTGGACGTTCCGCTGGGCGTCGGCGTCCTTCAGCTGCCCGCGCAGGGCTATGCGCGGCTCTCCGGACGCTGCGCGCTCCGCGCCGACCAGGCGTTGCTGCTGGTGACCCGGAACCCCAATCCGCGGAGCTCGGAGCGTCCGATCCTGGCGATGGTCGTGACGGTCGAATGGGCGGACTAGTCGCAAACGCTCGACATCGGGAGCAGGTCTGGACTACGATCCCCGCATGATTCGCTTCACGCTCCTGGGAGCCTTCGCGCTCCTCCTCGGCGCCTGCTCGGCGGCGCCCGCCGAACCCGCGAAAGCGGCCCCGGAGTTCAAGGTCCGCTTCAGCACGAGCGTCGGGGATGTCGTGGTCCGCGTCGTGCCGGACTGGGCGCCGCTGGGCGCCGCGCGCTTCCGCACGCTCGTCGAGAGCGGCTTCTACGACGGGGCCCGCTTCTTCCGCGTGCTGCCGGGCTTCGTCGCCCAGGTCGGGATCAACGGCGATCCCGCCGTGAGCCGGAAGTGGGACAAGACGGAGATCCGGGACGACCCGGTGCGGCAGAGCAACACGCGCGGGCGGGTGACGTTCGCGACCGGGGGGCCGAACACGCGAACCACGCAGATCTTCTTCAATTACAGCGACAAGAACGCGCGGCTGGACTCCAAGGGCTTCTCGCCCTTCGGGGAAGTGATCGAGGGGATGGACGTGCTGGAGCGCCTGCACAGCGGCTACGGCGAAGGCGCCCCTCAGGGGAAGGGCCCCGACCAGGAGCGCATCGAAAAGGAAGGCAACGCCTACCTCGAGCGCGACTTCCCGAAGCTCGACTACATCAAGACGGCCCGGATCCTCCCGTAGAGGCGTTGACACGCCCACCCCCCGACGGGAAAATGGGCCCCCCTATGGACAACAGCCTGGCCGGGAAGACGGCGCTCGTCACCGGCGGATCGCGCGGCATCGGCAAGGCCATCACCAAGGCGCTCTTCCACGCCGGCGCCCGGGTGATCATCTGCGGCCGCGACCCGAAGTCGCTGATCGCCGCCGCCAAGGAGATCGGCGAGATCATCTGCATCCCGGCCGACGTCCGCAAGGACGTGAAGAAGCTGTTCCGCTTCATCGACCGCCTCGACATCCTGGTCAACAACGCGGGCGGCATGGAGCACTACAAGGACTTCGAGGGGACGGACCTCGCCGCCTGGAAAAGCACCTTCGAGCTGAACCTCTTCAGCGCCGTTGAGGTCACTCGCGCCGCGCTGCCGTTGCTGCTGAAGTCCAAGGGCTGCATCGTCAACATCGCGAGCGACGTGGGCCGGCGCCCCTTCGACATGGGCCCCGACTACTGCGCCGCGAAGGCGGCCCTGATCTCGCTGACGCGCTACCTCGCGGGTGAGTGCGCGCCGGTCCGCGTGAACGCCGTCGCTCCCGGCCCCGTGGTGACCGGGCCCTGGCGGCCCGAGCAGGTCCGCAAAGCCGCCTCGCGGACGCTCTCGAAGCGGACCGGGACCCCGGAGGAGGTCGCGTCGGCCGTTCTCTTTGCCGTGAAGTGCGGCTACCTGAACGGCGCCGTTTGCGGCGTCGACGGCGGGGCGGTGAGGACTCCATGAAAGCCCCGGCCAGGTCCCAGGCTCCGGAGCTCCCGCTCGCGGGCAAGGTCGCCCTGGTGACCGGCGGTTCGCGAGGGATCGGCGCCGCGGTCGCGCGCGCCTTCGCGGCGGCGGGGGCGAAGGTGGCGATCAACTACCGGAAATCCCGCGACGAGGCGCAGGCGGTCGCCGATATGTTCGGCGGCGCGGCGCTGAAGGGCGACGTCGGGCGCGACGCCGACCCGCTCATCGCCGCCGTCGTGAAAAAGTTCGGCCGGCTCGATGTCCTGGTCAATAACGCGGGCCGTTCCGACCCGAAGGCCTGGACGGAGGATCTCGAGGCGGTCACCGACGAGATGTGGGATGAGGTGCTGGACACCGACCTCCGCGGGACCTTCCGCTGCAGCCGCGCGGCGGCGCGGGTGATGAAGAAGGGGAAGATCATCAACGTCACGTCGATCCCGGCTCTGACGGGGGAGCGGGAAGCGATCGTCTACTCGATCGCCAAGGCGGGCGTGCTGGGGATGACGAAGTCGCTCGCAATGCGGCTCGCGCCGCGGATCCAGGTGAACTGCATGGCCTTCGGGTCGATCGAGACCGGCTGGGTGCAGTGGCTTCCTCCCGCGAAGCGCCGGAGCTACGAATCGGCGATCCCGGTCGCCCGCTTCGGCAAGCCCGAGGAGGTCGGCCAGCTCGCGCTGTTCCTGGCCACCAATGACTGGGTGACGGGGCAGACCTACGTGCTCGACGGCGGGGAGTCGAGGGTATGAGGAAGGCGGTCGTGCTCGTCTCGGGCGGGATCGACTCGGCGGTGGCGCTGGCCTGGGCCGGGGAGCGCTTCCGGGTCACGGCGCTCTGCTTCGACGTCGCGGGACGTCCGCGCGGCGAGGCGAAGGCCTGCGCCGCGCTCGTCCGGAAGGCCCGGGTGCCGCTGCTTCGGGTGAAGACGCCGTTCCTGCGGCCGCGTGCCTCGGGCTACGCGCCGGCCCGGAACCTGGTCTTCCACTCGATCGCCCTGTCCGTGGCGGAGGATCGGGGCGCGGAGGCGGTGGTGGCGGGCCACAACCTGTCGGACGCCTCGGCCTTCGACGACGCGCGGCCGGCCTACTTCCGCCGGGTGGAAAGCCTGGGGCAGGGGATCCGCATCCTGCTGCCCTTCGCGCGCTTTACCGACGCGGAGGTGATCTCGCTGGGCGCCCGCATGGGCGTGCCGCTGCGGCTGACGTGGAGCTGCTACCGGGACGGCGCGCGGCCCTGCCGCCGTTGCAGCGCCTGCCGCGGACGGTTACAATCGTTTCGGAACGCAGGAATGGAGGACCCCTCATGAAAGTCGGCTGCATCGGCTACTTCGACAGCATGCACCTTCTGCCCGGCCACCCCAAGTGCGGCGTGCCGCACGGCCACACGTGGAAGGTGGAGGTGATCGCCGAGGGGCCCGTCGTCCGCGGGATGGTGATGGACTTCGCCGACCTCAAGCGGGCCATGAAGGAGGTCGTCGCGGCGTTCGACCACACCGACCTCAACACGCTGCTGCCGATCCCCACCTGCGAATACATCACGTTCGAGCTGCTGCGCCGCCTCAAGGAGCACGTGCCGCAGAAGCTCACGGTCCGCGTCTGGGAGGGCGAGGGCAAGTGGGCGGAGCTCGAGGAGGGCCCGGGCGTCCTGGAGCAGGCCCGGGCGGCGCTCGACGAGGCGCGGGCCCTCAAGAAGAGCGGCACCCCGATCACCTGCGAGGTCGCGCGGACCTGAGCCGGCCCCCGGTTGATTTTCGGCGCCCCTTTTGGTAGATTGATGGTGTAACAAATACACTAAGTCGGCGTCCTTAAGACATGATGACCGAGACGGAAAAGCAGGGCCTGGTCCAGGACATCCTGAAGCTCAAGAAGGAGCGTCGGGCGGTGATCCTGGCGCACAACTACCAGCGCGGCGAGCTGCAGGACCTCGCGGACTTCACGGGCGACTCGCTCGGCCTCACGCAGCAGGCGGCGAAGACCGACGCGAAGGTGATCGTGTTCTGCGGCGTCCACTTCATGGCCGAGACGGCGGCCATCATGAACCCCGACAAGCTCGTCCTGATTCCGGACAAGGAGGCGGGCTGCTCGCTCGCGGCGATGATCTCGGGCGAGTCGCTGCGCCGCTGGAAGGCGGAGCACCCCGGCGCGGTGGTCGTCTCCTACATCAACTGCACCGCGGACGTGAAGGCCGAGAGCGACTACATCTGCACGTCGACGAACGCCCTCAAGATCGTCGAGGCGATCCCGCCCGACCGCGAGATCCTCTTCGCGCCCGACCAGTTCCTGGGGACCTTCATCCAAAAGAAGACCGGCCGGAAGATGCACCTCTGGCCCGGCTACTGCCACGTGCACAACCGGATCGATACCGACAAGATCAAGCGGCTGAAGGGCGAGCACCCCGAGGCGAAATTCGTGATGCACCCCGAGTGCGGCTGCCTCACCTCCTGCATGCCGCTCGCCGACAAGGTGCTCTCGACGGAGGGCATCCTCAAGCATTGCCGCGAGTCCGGGGACCAGCAGTTCATCGTCGGCACCGAGGTCGGCATCCTCCACCGCCTCCAGAAGGAGAGCCCCCAGAAGGTCTTCTTCCCGGCGGCCGAGGAGGCCTCCTGCGAGTTCATGAAGCTCAACACCCTCGAGAAGCTCCTCTGGTCGCTCGAGGACCTGGAGTACAAGGTCGTGGTCCCCGAAGAGATCGCCCGCAAGGGCCGGATCGCCATCCAGCGCATGCTCGAGATCAGCGACCCGGGCGGCTACTCCAAGAAGGTCGAGCCCAAGCAGCCGGTCGACTGACGAATCGCGATTTGCGATTCTCCATTCTCTCCCTCGCCGACAGGCTATCCTTCTTGCACACGGAGGAGACAGCATGCTCGACCGCGTCGGAGGGGGATTCAAGGACTACGTGCCGCTGATCGTGCGGCTGGGCCTGGCGACCGTCTTCATCCTCCAGGGAGCCCTCCTGGTTCCCGAGATGGGGAAGTCGCCCCACCTGTCCACCGTCATCACGATGGTCGTCGAGCTCCTCGGCGGCCTCTTCTGCCTGATCGGGTTCCTGACGCGCTGGGCGGCCTTCGGGCTGGGCGCGCTCATGCTCTGGGAGATCTTCCAGCACCACGGGTTCTACGTCTTCTACCGGGAGAACCACCAGCTGCCCTTCGCGCTCTTCATCATGGCCTTCGCGAGCTTCGGGCTGGGCGGCGGGAAGTACAGCCTCGACGAGAAGCAAAAGAAGAAGGACGGTTAGGGCCGCTTCCGAAGCAGGTACATCACGAACGAGCCCAGACCCGCGAAGCGGAAGCCCGGGTCCACGTAGTGCTCGATCACGTAGAACGCGAAGTAGTAGAAGCGCGAGAAGCTCCAGACCGCCAGCGACAGCAGCGCCGCCGCCCTCCAATCCGGATGCAGCAGGAGCAGCGTGCCGGCCGCCAGGAGTCCCATCAGCAGGAACAGGAATCCCTTGGCATAGATCAGCTTCGGATTCTTGAGGTCACCCATCGGAGCATCCTCCGAGGATTGGACGCCGGGAGGGAGGGGCTTACTCCTTCTGAGGTTC
>Ga0310811_10003437_pt1 | contig 19893 bp, 11 predicted proteins | sample YCmetagenome_FD_207642 | JGI IMG/M metagenome (GOLD analysis project Ga0310811, IMG submission 207642) | Soil microbial communities from experimental microcosm in Duke University, North Carolina, United States - YC | ecosystem: Engineered > Artificial ecosystem > Soil microcosm > Unclassified ...
ACGCCCCCAATCTTACCCAATACCTGCGCGGCCCCTGTAACATCCCCTGCTTTCACCAGCCATCGCGGGCTCTCCGGCAGCCAGAGCGCTCCAATAAAGAAAAGTGCCGAAGGGATCGAACCCAGTCCGAACATCCAGCGCCAGGCCTCGGCTCCGTTATTCCGCAAACCATAGTTGACGAGATTGGTGATCAGAATACCCGTCACTACGGTCAGCTGGTTAATGGCTACCATCCTGCCCCGCAAAGGAGCCGGTGAAACTTCCGCGATATACATGGGGGAAAGCATCGACGCCATCCCTACACCGATGCCTGCCATACAGCGTGCCCCGATAAAAAAATCACGGTTCGGTGCAAATGCCATCGCCAGAGAAGACAGACCGAATACCGCCGCCGACATCAGCAGCCCCTTCCGGCGTCCATAACGGTCCGAAAGAGTCCCCGCGATAAGACAGCCCAACGCTGCCCCCACGGCAAGACTCGCGGCAACCATCCCCTCCCACCAGGTATCGAGACCGAACTGATCCCTCAAAAAAGGAAGCGCCCCCGAAATAACGGCAAAATCAAATCCAAAAAGGTACCCTCCCAGGGCGGAGATAAAAGACAAACCTAAAATATAGGTACGGTTATAAGAGTAGTCAGGCATAGCAATCATTTGGTATTCAGCTCAAAAAAATCATTTCGTATTCATTTCAATTATAGTCGTCGTTCGATATACCTCCCCAGGCCTCAGTATCGTATCGGGAAACGACTGCTGATTGGGGCTATCCGGGAATGCCTGGGTCTCCAGCGCAACAGCACCATGCTTCAAATACGGCACCCCCTGGGCCCCGACAACACTGCCATCCCACCAATTCGCCGTATAGACCTGTATCCCCGGCCGGTCGGTCAGGATCCGCAGCTGACGCCCCGATCCGGGATCGTATAGTTCGGCGGCAACACCCACCGTTCCCGCCATGGAACCATCCAGTACATAATTATGATCGTACCCCCCGTCCAGCGACAGCTGACCAAAACGATCTCCTATCCTCCGCAGCGCCGTAAAATCCATCGCCGTCCCGGTCACCGGAAGCAGACGGCCTGACGGTAGATTCGAACCGTTCTTTTCGGTATACCGGCTGGCGAAGATCCGCAACATATGATCGTCGACTACGGGACTTTCGAAACCCGAGAGGTTAAAATAAGAATGATTCGTGAGGTTGACGGGAGTAGCGGCATCGCTGACTGCCGTATACTGCATATGGAACCTCCCGGCCGCATCCAGCATATAGCCCACCTGTATCCGAAGATTACCCGGATAGCCTTCTTCGCCATCCGGGCTCGTATACTCCAGCACGACGCCCGATGTATCATCGCTCTCTATCTTTGAATGCAGCCGCCAGCGTTTTCGATGCAGCCCTTCGAATCCTCCGTGGAGATGATTGCCGTCATTGTTCACCGACAACTGCACCGCGTGTCCGTCCAGCAGCAGACGGCCCTTGCCTATCCGGTTCGCATACCTCCCGACTATACACCCGAAATAATGATCGTTCTGCCAGTACTCCTCAGCGCGCCGGAATCCGGCCACGATATTCTTCACCTGCCCGTTGCGGTCGGGCATTTCCACAAAAGATACGGTAGCTCCAATATCCAAAATTCCAACGCGAACAGCGCCCCTGCTGAGCACATATTGACAAATCTCCGTCCTCAGCATGCCTGCTCCCGTTTTATTGCCTGTTGAAAGAATGCCGCCATCTGTAAATAAACGGCCGCACCCTGATGATTCATGTCCAGACGAAGTACATCCCCCAGATAACGCGCGGCGCCTTCCTCATTGCCAAGACCCAAATGTCCCAGCCCTATCAGATAGTTGCAGTGTATCCGGTTGCGCCTGTTGATGTCCTGATCGAATACCAGCATATCCGGCAAAGAAACGGCAAAATAGTCGATAGTAATAACGTCATTCATATGCGCCTCCCCAAATTGTATAAAACTCGCGAAGATCCGACGCGCGGTCGACGCCTCTCCCAGCTGAAACCACGCCAGCGCCTGATAGACGATCTTGTCCGGCTGCGGATCGTTATAGTAGATCGCCTGTGCGGGCTGGCTGATGCCCACCGTTGCCGCGCGAAACCATTCCGCGGCCTTCTCCCGCTGTCCCAGTCCATCGTAGACCAGCCCCAGCAGATAATAACGGTCGTTCTCCTGCGTGCCATACAACTTGCCTTCGCCCAGGTTCTCCGGATAGGTCTCTGTGGCCATCAAGAGATCCAGCGCATTGCTCAGCCTACCCTGTGCTATCGCAAGCTTTGCCAGTTCGTGATGACACAGCAAATACTGACCCACCACCTTTCCTTCCCCTCCTTCCCACGGATGGAATTTACGCAGCGCAAGCAGCTTCCGCGCCATCTCATACTCCTTTAGCTGATTGTATAGCGTCACCCGCTCCAAATAAAGATCATCCCGTTGTTCCACCAGCTGCGGATACCTTTCCAGCAACTCCAGTCGCTGCTCAAATGGCCGGCTCACGGTCTTGTACAACTGGTCCAGCTCCATCAGCACCCTGGCATCGCCCGGATCCAGCGCAAACGCCTTTTCGAGCAAAGCCACCGCGTCTTCCTTCTTCCCCAGCTTGTTGTAGTAGGCCAGAGCAAGATTACGGAATACGGTCGGGAACCGGTCGTCCAGCCCCGCCGCTTCTTCCCAGCACCTGATCGCATCCGCATACTGACGCTTGTCATACCATAGATTGCCCAAATAATACCCGGCCCGCGCATCGGAAGGATTCAGCCTCAGCGCATCCTGCAATATCAGCACCTCTTCGATCTTATTCGGAAAACACCAGGCTGCATCCTGGCCTGCCGCAGCCTTGTAAAAGCCCAGCGCAGCAACGGCATGCCCTGCCCGGGATGCGAACCATCCCCTGTAATAGCTGACCAGCGGCGATACAGCGGGACATTGTCCCAACACCCTATCAGCCTCTTCGTACAAACCTGCCTGTGCATAGTCCAGCGACAACTCAAGGTAATTGTTCAACGACCCGCGCATCAGCGCAACAAACTCATCGGTACCCGATTCAAACAAACATCCAAAATTGAACGGATCCAGCCCCAGCGACTCCCGGATAAAAGCCTCAGCAGGCCGCCCCAGCTTGCGCAGCAGCGCCGCCTTCAGGTGGCGCGCCACAGGACTATGATAGTTGCGTACCAGCGACCTCTCCACCAGGGACAGCGCCTCGGCATAACGCGATTGTGCAGCCGCAATACGCGCCAGTGAAAGGAATGCGCTGTGCTGCCAGGCGTCATTCCAGGTCGCCTTATAAAACGCATCGAATGCTTCTTCCAGCCTCCCCTGCAGTTTCAACGACCATCCCAGATTATAATATGGTTCGCCGTCATAGGGATTCGGGTTCCGTCGGGTAATGGACGCCACCGCCCGCCGGAAATAAGGCTCCGCCTGTCCGAACTGTCCGCGCCGCAGCAATAGCAACCCCATGGCGTTGTTACAACGGATATCTTCCGGACTCCTGCGCAGCCCCTCGGTATAATAGTCGATGGGATTATAGGTCGCATGACGGTACTGCTCCAGATGCAACCCGTTCAGATAGAGGTCTTCGACCTGCCCGATATCGGCAGGCGCCAGTGCGGCCGTCGCCGGCGCAGGTATCGGCCGACGCTCCGAAGAAGGGTCGCTATCCTGCCAGGCCACAAGCACCAGACCGGCAGCATCGGTCACCACCACCGCCCAGTCACCAGCCCGGCCCTTCCCGTCCGGCGCGGAAAAACTTTCCCCGAAAATCTGGCGGGGGGAGATCTCCGCGACCCACTCCCGAACAACCCTCCCCTTATTCAATAGCCGGACTACAGCGTCCTTATATACAGCCGTCGTATATACCTTAACCTTCGCCACATCCCCTTCCCACTGCAGATTCAGCATCGCCTCCTTTGTCGCATTCTTCACCTGTCCGACCGCCGTATAAGGCATGAAATACTGCTCGAAGCTCTTCTCTTCATTGGGCTGCAGCCAGGAAAAATCCGGCTGGTTATCGGTGAAGACACCGGTCATCAGTTCGATATAGGGACCATCCTCATCCGTCAGATTCCTGTCCCAGGCCTGTCCAAAATCCCCATTGCCCCAGGTCCACTGCTTCTTCCCCGGAGAAAGATGGTGATTGGCGACGTGCAGCATACCCGCCTGCGTGTCGTGTTCATAACAACCCATGAAATCATATCCCGACCGGATGGCCATATACGAGGTCGGAACGGGAATATTGGAATAGCGAGAAATATCAGTCCCCGGGGCATAATTGACCTTATAATACGTACCCGTAGCGATCGGAAAATCGGACACATCCCTCTTTCCATGATCGAAAACAGCATATACATCCGGTGGAAAAATGGACTGGTAAGCGTCATTGACCTTCACAGCCGGATTGGCCCACCAGAGAAAGGTCTGCGGAAACGGCGTCCGGTTGAACACCCTTCCCCTGATCTCCAGATAGGCCTTGTCGGGATAAAGTGTAAAACCCGCCATCCCCTTCGTCCTGAACATCGCCTCGATCTCGTTCACCCAGACCGTCACCGTCCCGTCCGGGAATTCCTCGATCGTATAGTCGATCGGGCTATAGGTGCTGGGACGGTGGTGCTGCGGCCAGTTGAACTCGATACCTCCGGAGATCCACGGGCCGGCGAGTCCCACCAGCGCGGGTTTGATCACCTGATTGTAATAGATGAAATCACGGCCGCGCACCTTGTCAAAGGCCCGCTGTATGCGTCCCCCCAGTTCAGGCAGGATCATGATCTTCAGATAGTCGTTTTCGATAAATACGGCATTGTACAACTGATCCGTCTTCTCGTCCGCGATCGCCTCGACCACCGGATGCGGATAAACGACGCCGCTGCTGCCCTGGTATACCCGTTTTTCAAGGAACATAGGATTTTTCTCGGGCTTGCCGATAGGGTATGTCGGGATCGATATCTTCTCTGCCCAGGCTTTTACTTCCATAAATGATTTATTAATTAGTCTAATAACCGGGATTCTGATCCGTCGCCGGAATATCCGGATTCTGTAATATCTCCGTCAGCGGAATCGGATACAGCTGATTGAATGCCTGGATCGTCCCGCTCTGTTTAGTCCATTTATTCCGGGCCTTCACCAGATTCACAAAATTGGTGGTGCGGATCAGATCGCTCCGCCTCCAGCCTTCAAAACAAAGCTCCCGCATCCGCTCGTCCATGATATTGGTCCTGAACAGGTCCTGGCTCATTCCCGGATCCCAGCTAAGCCCCGCGGGTATGGTGCCTCCGAAGGCCCTGGCCCGGATCGTGCTGTTCATAAGATGGACGGCATCCGAAGTTTTCCCCAATTCGTTCAGACACTCCGCATACATCAACAGCACGTCCGCGTACCGAATGTAAAAGATGTTCTTACCCGAGTACCAGAAACTCATGACGCCATCGGTCCGGGGATCCTCATATTTTTTTACGTGCGGGTCCAGCTCGTCACCCCCAAATCCCGTCGAAAGGGTCGGCGTAATACCCTTGTACGTAAAATCGTACCGGATGCTCTGCGCCTTGCGGACGTCTCCTGATTCCCAAACACCGCCGGCCGACTTGTCGCTGTAGCAGTACATCGTCGGTACCATCAGATCGTAGCCGCCGAAATAACAGTTGGCGCCGACACCCGCCAAATTTGCCAGCGCACGCGATCCCATCTGCCACTGGGTCTGATTGTTGTCAGGGTAGGTATTGTTGAACTGGTATTCATAGATAGATTCGGCGGAATTGGCGTGAGCTGGGTCCCAGAGATCGGCATAATTGGTCAGCAGCGAGTATTTCCCCGACTGGATCACCAGGTTCAGCGTATCGGCTGCCTTCTGGAAGTTACGAACATTTGCCTCAGCAGGCGCGCTCATATATACTTTTCCCAACAGCGCCAGCGCCGCATATTTCGTGACATGGCTCTTATCGCTCTGGGTCTCGGGAAGATATTTGGCTGCCGTTTCCAGGTCATTGATGATATAGGCATAGACCTGATCCAGCGGCTGCCGTTTGGTGCCCAGCTGGTCCAGTCGCGCCGGATCCGAGATCGGGATCTTGCCCCAGTACTGCGTCAGTTCGAAGTTGACGCCCGCCCGGATAAAACTGGCTTCGCCCAGCAATTCCGTCCGCGTTGCCTCGTCCTCCTTGTTGTTCTGCAATGCAAATACCGCCTGCGCCGCGGCGACGACTATCGGCCAGCGGTTCTGCCACTGCCCGGTCAGCGCGTTATTCCGGGGGACCATATACCCGTCGTAGCGATCCAGGGCCGCCTGATCGGGATCGGTCATCACCTGATAAGCGCCTTGCTGTGCCTCGTCGCTGCCCAGCTCGAACATAAATCCTCCCCTGTCTTTCCGCACATTGCGCCAGCTGGTGTAGAGACCCGAGATCAGCGGCTTGATATTGTCCAGTTTGGCAAAAGCCTGGTCCTGCGTCAGCGCCGTCTTAGGCTGCTGGTCGAGAAATTTCTTACAGGAGACCTGCGTAAAGGCTACCGTAAGGCTTGCGTATATAACGATATTTCGGATTTGCATAAATTGATTGATTTAAAGTGACAGGTTCAGCCCAACGGATACCGATTTCGTATTCGGGAAGCCATCTCCCGTTTCCGGATCATATCCCTTGTCTTTCGTGATCAGCAGCAGATTGGAACCCGTGACATAGATACGGGCATTGTCAAATACATTCTTCCTCACCGATTTTGGCAGCGTATACGACAGCGAGAGCACAGACATCCTCAAAAAAGATGCATTCTGCACACCCAGGTCCACATCCCCTACCCCAAATCTGGGTATGCCGTATACCGCCCTCGGAATATTCGTATTCGTATGCGTCGGCGTCCACCGGTTGAGCATATCGACAGACGCGGCCTCCATACCGTCCGACTGGATCCCGCCCTCATACAGCGAACTGATACGCTTGAGACCCGAAGAATAGTTGAAGAATACGGTCAGTCCGATACCCTTCCAGGTAATATCCGATCCGAAACCGCCATAAAAATTCGGATCCAGCTTGCCCACGACATACCGGTCATCGTCATTGATCACGCCGTTGCCGTCCTTGTCGACGGGAACTATATCGCCGGGATGTACCGTACGCCCGCCGAAATTGATCGTCGATAGTTTCGCGGTATCGCCGACCTGCGCGATCTTTGAGAATTTATAGGAATAGATGGTGTTGACGGGCTGGCCCACGATATAGTTGCCCGTCCGCTGGATCTCGACACCGGTATATCCACCCTTGTTATAGATGGCCGGCACATTACCGCTCAGCTTGGTTACCTTGTTCACATCCCTGGAGATCATAAACCGGAAATTCCACTGCAGCTCTTTTTGTTTGATGATCGCATAGTCCAGCGTAAACTCCAGCCCCTTATTCGTCATCGCGCCCACATTGGAGACCTGGTTCGTAAAACCGGAGGTCAGCGCCAGAGACTGATCGATCAGCAGGTTGTCGTTCGTAATATGAAAATAGTCCGCGGTCAGGTTGAGCCGGTCGTTCAGCAGCCCGATATCGGCGCCGACATTCACCTGTTTCTGTCTTTCCCACTGCAGGTCCGGATTGCCCCTTCTTCCGTCGTTGTTGTAGTAGACCGATCCGTTGCTGTACACGGGACGATAGAGGGATACGGTAGCATAGTCGGGGATATTCTGGTTACCCGCAACGCCATAGCCTACCCGCCATTTCCAGTGACTGACGGCGCTCAGCTTCGACATGAAACTCTCCCTGCTCATATCCCATGCGACGGCCAGCGACGGGAACGCCCCCCATCTGTGGTTGGGGCCAAATTTGGACGAACCGTCATACCGCATTGTGGCGGTTGCAAAATACTTGTCCTTCCAGCCCCATTCCACGCGGCCCAGATAGGATATCAGCGTCGTCGTGACAAAGTCGGACGCCAGCACCGTCCTGTCCCTCGACATCACCCCACCCAGATACATATACCCGAAATCGTCATTCGGAAAGCCATAAGCGGTAATTTGGTTATAGTTCGAGCTGTTCTGCTGCAGCGAAGTAGCAACGAGGAAATTCAGCCGGTGATCGCCAAAACCCTTTGTATAGGAGGCCGAGTTATCCCACTGAAGATTGTAGGTCTCCGTCTTGTACTGCATGGCATTGCCGTGGTTGCTGTTGCGCAGGTCCTGCCCGGTAGTGGTGGGAACATAGGAATACTGCTGCTCATTGGAAATGTCCGCGGAGAAGGACGTCCGGATATTCAGGTCCTTTATCGGGGAGACATTGATAAAGTTGCTGGTCAGCAGCCGGTTCAGATACTGGTTGTTCCTGATATAGAGGCTCCGCAAAGGATTGTACTGGTCCTGGTTAAAGATATCCGCCCATTTCAGCGTATACAGCCCGGCGGTATCCACCGGCAGCAGCGGGTTGGCTGCGACCGCCGTCGGGAACACGCTGGCATCGGCGACATCAGTGATACTGTGCGTAAAGGTCGTATAGGTCCCGACCTTCAGCCAGGACTTGACGTTCTGGTCGATATTGATACGGGCGCCCATTCGCTTGTAGTCGGAACCCTTTAAGAGCCCCTTCTGGTCCGTATAGTTGAGACTCAGATAATAAGTCCCCTTGTCCGAGCCGCCGGAAAAATCGAGGGTATGGTTCTGTGCCAGGCCATTCTGAGACACGGCATTCAGCCAGTCATAGGATTTTCCGCTTTTGAACGTCTGATGCTCATAAGGGGCAAATACCAAATTGGAAGTATCGCTGGTGATTCGGTTGATATAGGCCTGACGGTCGGCGCCCGGATTGTTCTCGATATATTGATTCGCAAAGGCGTCGGCCCGCAGCGCATAGATCTGCTGCGCATTCATGAACTTCATCTTCCGCTCGAACGACGACCACCCGATCCAGCTGTTATAGTGGACGGAGCCGGTGTTCTTTCGGCCCTTCTTTGTGCTTACGATCACGACGCCGTTGGCGCCGCGCGACCCGTACAATGCAGTAGCCGACGCGTCCTTCAGCACCTCCATGGATGCGATATCGTCGGGATTCAGCGCATTCAGGTTGTCCCCGACGATGACGCCGTCTACCACGAAAATGGGGCTCGTACCGTAGCTCAGCGAATTATTGCCGCGTATCTTGATAGAAGCCGCACTGCCGGGCTGGGAGGCGTTGACGACGTAGACGCCGGGCACTTTTCCCTGTATGGCCGTATTGATATCCGAGGTTGGGGTGATCGAGATGGTTTTCGCATCGATGCTCGCGACGGAACCCGTCAGGTCGTGGCGCCTGACTACGGCGCCGACTACGATGATCTCGTCCAGATTGCCCGTTCCGCCGGCTTCGAGATCCACGACCAGTGAGGTCCTTCCCGCAGCATTCACCTCCATGTCCGCATACCCCATGGCATGGACAAGCAGCACCGCATTACCCGACGGCACCGTGATCGTGAAGTCTCCCGCCGCGCCCGCGACAACCACATTTTTCGGATTCGATTGTTGCGTGACCTGCACGCCGGGAATGGCCTGACCGGTGCTTTTCTCCCGGACCCTTCCCCGAATGGTCAGACTGCGCCCGTTGCCGGGCGTCTGATCCTGCGCGTGAACGAAAAGGGTACACACGCTAAGCAGTAGTAAGAATAGGCTTTTTGTCATATGGAAGCTTTATAGATTTTTATCACCGCCCCTCCACCCGATGCCAGGTGCAGCCGCAGTTTCGTATGTTGATTGACAGCTCTCGTTACGTGCCGGTAGGACTCGGCATTGCTATCGGCGTCCGCGCCATCCTTCAGAAGATCGGCCTGAAACTCGCCATCCCCCAGAAATGAAAGATCGACGCTCAGGTCCCTTGGCGTCCAGTCGGTCGCCGCGCCGACATACCAGTTGTTCCCGCTTCTTTTGGCAAGCACTACGCATTCGCCCAGGCTGGCGGACAGCACTTTGGTGTCGTCGAAGGACACGGGCACCGCCGACAGAAAAGCCATTATATCGGCGTACTTCCGGTAGGCTTCTGGCGAATCGCTGAGCACGGCGAGATACTGGTCGAAGAGGATAAAAAGGGCCAGCTCATGACAGCGGGTACCCATCGTGGTGGGCAGCCCTTTCGAAATGGGAACAAAAGCAGCCCTGCTGCGGTTGCGCATCGACCCCGGCGTATAGTCCAGGTCGCCGCAGAGCATGCGTATAAAGGGTATCTGAAGATGATAAGGCGGCCCCGACGTCGTATCCCATTTGCTGCACTCCTCACCCCGGACGGCTTCATAGTTGATGACATTGGGCCATGTGCGCTGCAATCCCGTTGGTTTGGGCGATCCGTGGAAGTCCACCAGCAGATGCCATCGGGCGGCCGACGCAGCTATCTGTTCCTGCTGATGGATGATCTTCTGGTCATCGCGGTCAAAGAAATCGACCTTGATCCCCTTCAGTCCCCACTTCCCGAACGTCTCCATATAGTGATCCAGGTCGCCCATCAGCGAAGTGGCATTGCACCATACCATGATGCCCACATTCTTCTTTTTCCCATAGTCGGTGAGCTCCCGGATATCCACCCGCTGCGGCGTATCCAAATGATAGAAATTGCTCCAGCCCGCGTCGATCAGCGTATATTCCAGCCCATGACCGGCGGCAAAATCGATATACTGTTTGTAAAGTCGCGTGCTCCTGTTCTCCATGCCTGTGGGGAAGCCGGCGTCGCCGACAATGGCGTCATGCCACCACTCCCAGTCGCATTTACCAGGCCTGATCCACGAAGCATCGGTGATCTGCGATGGAGTCGCCAACTTGTATACCAGCTGATTGGTCAGCAGTTTCCTGTCGTCATCGGAAAGGATGATCACCCTCCAGGGAAAAACCCGGCTACCGGCCGTACGCGCGATATAGTCCTCGCGCTCGTCGACCTTCGTGGACATTCCCCAGTCACCTCCATAGGGCGTCTCCTTTTTTGGATAGGCCGCCCAAAAACCATGAAAGCCGCCATCGCCTTTCTTCAGGAACATTCCCGGATAGTCCCGCACATCGGACTCCGCGACTACCAGCCGCAGCCCCCGGTCGGTGAACAGAGCCGGCACGATGACGTTGTTCGAATCGGATACCTGGCTCAAGGATGAATAAGACGTATAGGGCAATTCCCAGGAGGTCAGCTTCGGCGTCACCGACAGCAACGCGCCGTAGGCAGGCTTTAGCGCCACATTGACCTCTTCCGTATTGATCGTAACAGTTGAAGGAAAAGTTAAGACCCAGCGCCAGGCGATACCCTCGTCGTATGCCCGTACCAGCAGCGAAAAAGGCTGACTGAAGTCGATCCGCAGTTCGCGGTAGTCGTCTGTCAACCGGTCGAATTTTCCATAAAGTGGAGTGATCACCGACCGGACACTGTCCCTGCTGATCTTTTTTACCACAGCACCCCTCCCAAGAACGGCGCGGTCGACCGTCAGCGATATCGGCGAAGCCCCAACCACCTGCTGCTGACGGTACCAGACACTATATTGGACCGAAGTCCCCACCGTCACCCGAACCTCGACCTTCCCGTCAGGAGACGAAAGCCGAACGATCTGTTCAGCCGATACGGCCATGGAAGAAAAAAAGATCAGTAATAAGATTCCGGCAAAGGCAGCTGGTTTGGGCATCACAATCGCTTTATTACGATCCAAATTTCGCTACACACCAAAAAAGAAAGAATAGTATTTCTTCTGAAAAAGATGGATTATTTTCTGGTTTCCTTAATTTGCAGTTTTAACACCAATGTCAACCAGTAAGAACAAACACCGCAAACGCCAGGGCTTCGAAGGACAGCGACTGATCGTGCTGCCCAAAAAGATCACGACGGATTTTCTGACGCGCGACCCGGTGACCAAACAGATCTATATTACGGACATCGGCTACTATCCCAGGGCCAAATTCCACTATGTGGACCGCCCGGCCGGGGTCAGCCAGCACATCATCATCTACAACGTGGAAGGGAGTGGCTGGGTCGGGATCGACAAAAAGAGAACGACGCTTTCCGCCTCCCAGTTCATCGTCATCCCGGCAAATACTCCGCACAAGTATGCTTCCAACGAGAACGATCCATGGACTATCTACTGGTTACATTTCAGGGGAGACCTCGCCACATACATCGTCGACCTGATCCTCCAAAACACCAGAAATTACAAACCCGACCTCGCCTTCAGCGAGAACAGGATAAAATTGTTTGAAGACATCTATTCCGGACTCGAAAAAGGATATGGCAGTGACAACCTTCGATATGTCAACATGATCTTCTATCATTTCCTGTCATCCCTGCTCTACGAGGAAAAATTCAGTTCTTCGGAAAAAAGAAAGGAAGGAGACCTTATCGCCGATACCATCGAGCTGATGCAAAAAAAGACACACACCGTCATCAGTTTGCAGGAATTGGCGCGCTTCGCCAAACTGTCCGTCTCGCACTTCTCCGCGGTCTTCCGCGAGAGAACGGGCTACTCTCCTATCGAGTACTTCAACCACCTGAAGATCCAGAAGGCTTGTCAGTACCTGCTGTTCACGGGCATGACCGTAAAAGAGACAGCGGCCAGTCTCGGTATCGACGACCAGTATTATTTCTCGAGGATGTTTACCAAGCTGATGGGGCATTCGCCGGTAGAATACCGAAAAAGGAACAAGACAGGGAAATAGGCCTATTTCCGCTGCTGCTGGCGGTACAGGAGAATATCTTTTAAAAGGCCTGCAGCTCGCTGCTGATAAAGGGGTCTTCCACTATCCGGTCCGCCACTATTTCGTAGGCAATATCCCTGACCGTCTGTTCAACGCCCGGCCGCCCGATCTGCTGCTTCATCACCTGCAGGTATTTCTCTTTATTCTTTATGCCTGCTTCGTCCGCATAGAGCTTCCTGATCTCCCTGTCCAGCTGACGCGGGTCTTCGATCGCCGCAAAATAGAGGTTCAGGCAGTTGACCGCCTCCCTGTCGTTTCTCCATCCCTGCAATAGCAGCGACTGCGCTTCCTCCTGCTCTTCCAGTTTGTCACGCCGGCAAGCCGCCGCCCGGATATAGTCCTGATGGTTCAGGTGCTGGTCGACGACCTTTTCGAACCAGGGCCGCGCCTCTTTTTTCTTATCGATGACAAGGTAGACATCACCCACCTTCTCATAGCGTTCAAGTTCCTTATACAGTTCGATAGCCTCCAGATACAGCTGTCCCTTCTCATAACACTCTGCGGCCCTGACCTTATTATCCAGATACTTGAGATAGATGGACGCCGCCTCGGAATGGTATCCGCCTTTTTCCAGCGCTTCCGCGCCGGCAGAATAGTCTTTCAGCAGCCGAAGGTATACAAAGGCCGCCTGACGATATTCTTTGTTCTGCAGCAGCGTGTGGGCCGTACTCCGGTATTCCTGGTTCAGGAGATCCAGGTGGTTATGTCCCAGCCTGACAGAGCCTGGCGTCGCCGATCCCCGGCCGCCCCCGATGCCCTCCAGCAAATTGCCGAGGAACGAAAAATTGGCCCATAGCCGGGACAATACAAAGGCAGCGGGCCTCCCGCCCCTCGACACTCCGTCGTTGTCGATCGGGATCGCGTATTTCAGGGCCTCGATGGGATCCTTTTTGAAAAGCTTCAGCAGCTTGTCCACCTCCCTGTTGTTTCGTTCTTCCAGCGCATCGAGATCGGCCTGCAGCCTGTCCATCCATTTCGACTGCATCTTTCCGGCCCGCGCCCTGCCCAGCAACAACCGCAGCAGCCAGAGCCGGACTTTCTCCCTGAATGACAGCGGCCGGTTGTTTGCCGATGCCTGCGAAAACTCGGCAACCAGACCCTCCAGCGCTTCTTCGGGAGCCAGCGACTGTTTATAAAAGGCCGTCGCGCGCGAAGGCACATACAGCGACTCCGCAGGCGTCACGATATTTCGTTCACCCTTCTCCGGCGGCACAAGGACGTCCCTCCATTGTACAGGCTCCGGCAACTGAACCCAGCCCGTCTCCGGGTGGTAAAAATGCAGCTGATCTTTCAGCAGCCGGTCCAGTTCGGGTATGGATAACTGTGGGTACAGCAGGCTGCCTTCGGGGATGAATAGCCCGCCGCCGATACACTGACAGTAAACATTGCTGCCGGGGTCCTCCGGCCACACCAACTCATCCCCGCCCGGCACCAGCAGACAGCCCCAGACAGAGTTTGCCGTCACTCCCGGAATAGGATAGACGGATGCCTCTTCCAGCGATATACCCATTCCCTGCACCTGCCGGAGCCACCCGGATAGCACCTGCCCCCGGATCAGGATCCCTCCCCGCGGATAGATATTTTTATGGTATGGCTGTACGGTCAGCTGCATTGCAGGACGTGTTGAATGAAAGATCGGACATTTTCTTCGTAAAAGACAGGAGTGCTCATCTTTGTCAGGAGTTTTTCCTGCGTTTTGGGATAGTAGTACATATTCCCCGAAAAATGCAGGTCCGTCGCAGCAGCAAGCGACGCATCCAGCGCCGCGGGAATATAGATTTGCCGGGGCTGGCCGGCGCCGACCACGTCGGCATCAGCGCCGGCCGCCTGCTGCAGAATGATCATTCCCGACCGGTGTACTTTTATCGTACTCCCTCCCGGAAAGACAAATTCATTCCGTTCCCGGTCGAACTGCGCCGAAGCCGCAACACCCCTCGACTCGCGCGAAGCCGACAACAGCTGCAGGTGCCCCGACCCGTTCAATACCAGCTCGTGTTTGTTGAACACAAGATTTCCCTGCTGATTGATAAAAATGTGGTGGATATTCTTCAGTACCGACCAGGTAAAGGAGATGCCGGATTTTCCTATTTCCGTGTTCTGCTGCAATGTCTCATACCAGGCAACGAAAGGGTTACCCGTCCCGATGCTCCTTTTTTCCACCAGTATTTCCTGCTGAAATGAAAAACTCCAGCAGTATTCGTCGTTCATGTAGTGAAACTCCTGTTCCATAAAAAAGAAATCCGGAAAACGCGAGGGCTTCCATTCGTTGAAAAAAATGGATTTGCTCTCGCCCGTAGCCAGCCGGCAGATCGTCAGCTCGCGGTTGTGGACCTTAAACGAAAGGAACAGCTGCCTTCCGTCCTCTTCCGGCCCCATCGCAAAATGACTGGCGGATGGCGGAACCTGCTCCATCACCAGCTGCCAGCCCATACCCGAGGACTTTTCGTTCCAGGGATGCCGCAGCAGATTTCTTTCTTTGGTGACGGCAAACAGGTCGAATTCACTGCTGACAAAGAATTTCTTCGGAGCCGTGGGCGGCGGGAATAAGATAGGTATCCGCAGCCTGCCCGGCGGAACATCTTCCGGCAATTCTTCCCTCCTCCCCTTTTTTCGGGTTTCCCATAACTGGTCCAGCGGCAGCCTGAGCTGCTGGATCAGCCTCCTGCCCTTGTGCTGGTTGCGGTAGAACAACAGTTCGGCGTCCTGATCGGCCGTCACCCAGTATTTGAACCTTGAGTAGTTATCGCTGATGACCTTTTGCACTGCCGGATGACGCATCGTATCCGGAGAAGTTATAAAAAAAACTTCCGACCTTTTCGGGCCTGGCGCGATCTCAAAGAATTTAGCCAGCCCCCCGGCAGGATGCAGCGCACCGTCCACCAACTGGATGCTTGCAATGACATCTTCCACGGTCCTGGTCTGCACGGGATAAAAGCCATTGCCTATCGCATAGGCCGTACTGGGGATATCCGTCCTGGGGTGTCTGGCGATAGCCAGCAGAATAGCGTAGGCCAGTATTTTGGGCGTTCCCCACGACTTCAGTGAAACGTCCACCAGGATAATGCGCTCCGTCGGGTCCACCCCCGGCGGCATCTCACGGTGTAAATACAGCGCTTCATTGTTGGCCAGCCGCGACAAAAACAACCAGTCGTCGCCGGCAAACTCCGAGATCAATAATTTATCGAGATCCCCCTTATTCGAGAGGTCCGAAAACCCACCCAGCGGCTGTGCGCTCGGCAGACTATGGTGGATAGGGATATTCATCCCCGACCACAACGACCGGATCAGCGCTCCCACGGGGAAGGTAGCCGGATTGTCGGTCAGCTCTTCGACAAAATCTCCGGCAGTCCCCGGCTCCTTCTCTTCTTCCAGGATCGGCTCATCGATGGTCGGTATCCCCGCCAGCGCTTCGATAAGCGCCGCATTATCGGGAAATTTTTTTGCCAGTTTCGCAATACAGGTGAACTCACATTCCAAAACGTCATATTCAAAGTCTCTGACCGATGACAAGGTTCGCATGACCTTGCTGTTACCAGTAGCCCGCAATTCATCTACCGCATTGACCACCTGCCGTGAATCAGTTTCTGAATGGATGCCGTGACAGTCGGCGAACAATAGCTGGAATAGCTGGCCCCGTCGATTACCCCTGGTATATTGATGCGACAGAGCGGAAAGCCTACGGAGAAACCGGATAGCCTCCTCGATTATCTCCACTGTACTGCCCGCCATAATGACAAAATCACCAACGTGTATCATCGGCTCATCAAAGTTCAGGGCCTTGATCATCTGCTCTACCTGCTCCTCCCCCGAATTATTCGTCGCCAATATCGCCAGCAGCAGCGAGCCAAACGGCGGCAACCCTTGATCCGACAAGTCTTCCAATACCTGTAGAACAAACTGGCTATAGGCTATCGTGCTTCCTCCGCTGATAGCAATGACCTCCCCCTCCTCTTCGAGGGTCCAGAAATAATCCCGATATGCCGCAAAATAGTCGAAGGACAACATATGTCACTATAGTTTCGATGCGCCGATGGTCAGTCTGAACGAACTGATCGACAACGGCCGACACGCCATTTTTTGTATCAGCAAATACTCATTATTCTCATCCCACATCAACCAACTTGACCCATCCGGATTCAGCTCCCTGTCCAGCGTTTCCGCCAGCACCGGCAATTCCAGATCCAGCCCCGACGGCAACAGATGGTTTCCGCGCCGCCAGTAGCTTTTTCCCGGCAGCGGCAGCAAAGGCCTGCCCAACACCAGCGCCTGATCGTCTACGATCACCCACGAGAGCGGACCGAGCCGCACCGCGGGCGCCGTCTGTATATAGTCCCCCAACAGGCGCGCCGACACCAGCATAGCAACGGTCTCCTCTTCATTGGAAGACGCCACCAACCGCACGGCCAGTTTGTCCGAAAGACCGAAATAATTGTGATTGTAAGAAGGGTATTCCAGCGGCATCGCCTTTTCCAGCGGCGTCCACTGCAAATCGGAAGGAAGTCGCTTCCCGGGCACGGCTCCCCCGATGGGGAATAGCAGCTGCGGCTGGTCGTCGCGCATATAATAGAGTTTTTTCAACGGGATACTCCGGATCCCGGTCGACTCCAGCTGCTCTGCCGTCAGCCCCATGACCCAATACGCATCCTCTGCAGCGGCTATCCTGAGCTGACTCCAGTGCCTTACCGGCCCGAGATAGTCCAGATGCAGCCTGCCTATCTCCAAAAAATAGATCACATCGTTTGAAGGATCTTCTGCCATAGGCTATCGATTTCCTGTTGAACGAATAGCTTCTGTTCCTGATTCCTGATCCAGCTGCACCGCGTCTGCACATAGCGGAGCTTGTCCTTGATCACGTTCTGCTCTTCGAAGGACAACCCGTCCAGCGCCCAGCGGGAACCCAGAAAACTGACCTCTTTCATCACGTCCTCCGGATCGGGGACCTTATTGTACAGCGCCTGTGGATGGGTGGGACCCGCGTCGTCTTTTTCGATGACGGCGTCGATGATTCCCGTCAGTATTTCCACCTGCTCTTCGGTATCCCAGATATATTTCAGCACCCAGAGATCGGAGAGGATAGCTTTGGACCTGCCACATATCAGCGCGCTTGCCGCGATGATATTCTGCAGCTTCACCGCCCGGCGATCGGACACTTTAATGCCCGTGCTCCGGAGGCTGTGGACGATATCGATATAGGTTGGGCGCACCGGCGCAAGGTCTATTTCCCGGCAGGCGGTCTGCAGGGCGGCGACCTCCGCGGAGGATATGTATGGCCGTTCATCCTGACCGCCCGACTCCATTCTCCAGCCCGCGAGCAACACTTCCTGCAGCCTGTCCGGATCGACGTACTCGCATTTGACGCGGATGAGAAAACGGTCCAGCAGCGCCTGCAGCGCTTCATCCTCCGGAAGCATATTGCTCGCACCCACGAACATCAGCGCCGGCAGGCGACGGGTTTCCTTCCCCCGCCGGAAGATCTTTTCGTTCAGCGCCATCAGCAGGCTGTTGAGAATAGCGCTGTTGGCGTTGAATATCTCGTCGAAGAACACAAACGAAGCCTCCGGCATCATGCCCTCTGTATTCGTCACCAGCTCTCCCTCCTTCAGCCTGCGGATATCAAAGGGGCCGAAGATCTCGTTGGGCTCGGTAAACCGCGTCAACAGATATTCAAAATTCTTCCCGTCTTCCAGACAGGACGACAAAAGCCGCACGATGGCGCTCTTGGCCGTTCCCGGAGGCCCCAGAAGAAAGAGATTTTCCCTTGCCAGCAGACTGATCCCAAGCAGATCGACGACCTCGTCCTTGCCCACAAAAGCATGCTTGACGTAGTGCAGCACCTTATTCAGTTTCTCTATCGGATTCATCATATTCCCGTAATTCTTTCCAAAAATAGTCAGCGTGATCACCCAGCGCCGCGCCTACCTCCGACCGGAGAGCACGGCTATTCGCAAATGCCTCTACCCGCCTCAGTATGACCCTGTCCGTATACAACCTCCTCAGACAGTCATTGGCCAGCACCGGACCCCAGTCAAAAACCTCGTCTACCCATCCCGCGCCGGACACACCGGCCAAGCCGTCCCCGGCAATCCCACCCCTGAAATAACCAACCCCCGAGTAATGCCATTTCATCAAAATATCTTCGAGCACCGGAACCAGCCTATCGTCCCGATTGATCTCTCTGGCCTTTGCAATGACATCGGGCAGACAGCGCAAACAAAGATCGGCCGACAGGATGGCCGCCGCATCGATCGTTGCCGGAAAGTCGGCCAGCAGCTGCCCCAGATCTTTTTCACTCTGAGCCCTGAACAACAACAGCTGAGAAGAATCGTAGACTATCCTCGCTGCCCAGACCGCCGACGCCTGCCCGAAAGCCGGAGCATTGCCGGGAAAACCGACGCTCTCCTTTTCATATTCTTTTCGCAGGAAATCTCCAACTGCCTCTTCTTCGGATCTTGTTGCAGTGATATACCGGTCATAGACCAACATCTCCTCCTGCTCCCTTAAATGCCGGATGGTTTGAAGGAAATGGTTATTGCTGGCGAGGGTCATAAGTCCTTTCAAATATACAAAATCCTGATGTTGCTGCCTTCTCAAAAAACAGTATTTTGCACCATATGGCTTCTCCTTATTCTTTCTTCGCCAGGGACATGAGCTGGCTGACCTTTAACTACCGCGTGCTCGGAGAAGCCGCGCGGGAAGCGACTCCCCTGCTGGAAAAGATCAGCTTCCTTTCGATCTGGAGCTCGAACCTCGACGAGTTTTACCGGGTACGCATCCCCGCACTCGCCGCCCTTCAGAAAATAAGATCGACCAGGGAAAACTACATTTCCGCCGAGGGAACGAAATTGTTAACACAAATTTCATCCCGTCTGAATAACCAGCTGGAGTCCTACGGCCGGCTGTTTACTACCCGCGTCGTTCCGGAGCTTGCCGCCCATGGCATCCGCTTCGTTTACGCCGAGCCCATCCCGGAATCGATAAGAACGACAACACAGAATTACTTCTTCACACAGATACTCGCCTTCATCCAGCCGGTATACCTCACCCACGGGAATGCCGGTTTCTTCCCGGAGAACGACAGGCTCTATTTTCTCGTCGTCCTGGGCGACAGCCAGCAAGGCGAACAGCTGGTCATCGTCAATATTCCTTCGGACAGCCTGCCGAGACTCTACGATACAACGGTGGGCGATACCCGCTATATCCTGTTTATCGACGACATCGTCCGGGAGAATATGGC
>Ga0310811_10003438_pt1 | contig 19891 bp, 18 predicted proteins | sample YCmetagenome_FD_207642 | JGI IMG/M metagenome (GOLD analysis project Ga0310811, IMG submission 207642) | Soil microbial communities from experimental microcosm in Duke University, North Carolina, United States - YC | ecosystem: Engineered > Artificial ecosystem > Soil microcosm > Unclassified ...
AGGGAAAGCGTGGTCGGCATCGGATGGCCGGCGCGCTGGTACCAGCCGCCGGCGTTGCGCAGGTCGCCTTCCTGGCGATGCAGATGGGCATGGACCCAGTTGCAGTCGGCGTCGTCTTCGTGCTGCTGCACGCACTGGTGGGCGCGATCCCAGTCGCCGCGCAAGAGCCACCACAGGGCCTGCAGGGCCGGGCTGACGTCGGACGGCGGTGCGTCCGCCGATACGCTGCTGCGGAAGGTCTCGATGGAGGTCATGACTGTGACTCCCTTGATGTGAGGATTCCCGATCTCAAGCCGGGCCGTCGACGATGATCAGGTCGCCCGTCGTGCTGGCGAGCCGGAGCGGGATTACCTTTTGGTAGGCGTCGGACCTGTACCAGCCTTCGGCGGCGGCGCGCGACGGGAACTCGATGATCACGAAGCGGGGATGTTTCCACTCGCCTTCGAGGACCGTCAGGTTGCCGCCGCGCACGACGAACGTTGCACCGAACGGCGCGAGCGTCGCCATCACCTGCTGGCGATATTCGCCGAACTTGGCCTCGTCCTTCACCGTCTCGGTGGCGACGACATATGCCTTCATGGCGCCGCGCCCTTACAGGTACTTCGCCGGACGGATCATCGCCCGCCACATGTGCGCGACCGGGCTGTTGTCGAAGCCGAGGCCCTGCTCGGGCTGGCGGAAATGACGGCCGATGATGTCGGTGAATTCCTCGAGCTCGACATGCAGGTTGGGATCGAACGAGTAGATGTCGTGCAGCGTGATCTGCCGGCCCGTCATGTACCATTTGTGGTCGCGCATGCGCTTGTAGTCTTCCTCGACATAGGGGTCGGGACGGTAGTCGGCGCCGAACGCGGTGACATAGGATTGCGGATACTCGTAGCCGACCGAATCGTCGGGATAGAAGCGCAGCACCTGATGGGCGCGGATCGCCCAGGTGATCTCCTCGTCGACATAGGGCTCGACCAGCTGCGCGCCCCAGTACCCATGGTCGCCGCGGATGAAGCCGATGGTCGAGATGTCGTGCAGCAGGCAGGCCAGCACCATCTTCTCCGGCAGGCCGGCCGTGACGGCGTGCCGGGCGCTCTGCAGCAGGTGCATGCTCGGGCCGAAGCGGTACTTGAAGAAGTCGACCAGGGTCGGCTTCTCCGGCATCGCCGGCAGGCGCGGATCGTCGCCCATCAGCACGCGCGCCTTGGGATGCTGCTTCATCAGCGCCCCGGCGTTGGGCGGCGGGCCCATGTCGCCGTCGGCCATCGTGTAGAGCCGCGACTTGATGACGATGTAGTCGAGCTCCTCGGACATCTTGGCTTCGAGCGCATCGGCACGCTGCGACAGGCTCATGCTGGCATTCATGGCTGGCCTTTCCTCCGCTTGCCACCGGGATCGGGGGCTTTGACGGCGAGCCTAGCACGAGGCCAGCGGCGAGGACGACTCCGGCTCAGCAGGCCGGGTTGGCGCCTCGGAAGGAAGTGGAGCGTCAGGCGCTAGCGCGACGGGCTACCTCTCGGTTGGCAGGAAGCAGGGGAACTCCTCGACGTAGCGGAAGTAGCGAGCGAGGTGTCGGTCGGAGGCGGTCAGCAGGCCGCGGCGGAAGCGGAGGGTGCTGAGCACGGGAAGGTCCTCGCCGTTCAGCCGGTCGACCATCTGGCGGACCTCGCCGAGGCGCGCTTCCTCGCCCTTGGGCACGCCGACCACGAAATGGCCCTTCGACCAGCCGGGCTCGACCGGCACGCCGCTGAACAGCATGTACATGTCGCGGCCGGCGATGCGCAGGTGCTGGGCGAAGACGTTGGTGCCGGTGATGCGGCCATGCTGCACACCGTTGTCGAACTCGATGCTGCTCGCATCGATGGCGAGCTCGTTCGGCACGGCGAGCGCGGGCAGGCCGTGCAGCGTCTGCAGATGCTGGAAGTCGACACCGTTGGACACGGCGACCCAGGTGTCGAATGGCGCCGGGTCGCGCTCGTGGGCGGCGATGCTGATCGATGCTTCGGTGGCGCCGGGAATGCCCGGCACGTCGTAGTCGGGCTGCTCGCCGTTGAACGCCCAGATCAGCCCCCACGCCTCGGCGGCGGGGTAGGTGAAGATGCGCGCGGCCGCGGGAACCTTGTCGCCGGTCGGGATGTGGGCGCAGGCGCCCGACCCGTCGAACGACCAGTGATGATAGGCGCAGCGCAGCCTGCCATCGACGATCGACCCGATCGAGAGGTCGGCGCCGAGATGCGGGCACCAGGCGCCCTGCACGACCGGTTGGCCCTTGGCGTCGCGATAGGCGACGACGCGCGTACCGAGGATGTTGCGGCCGATCACCGCGCCGGGCGCGAGATCGCGCGCCAGGCAGACCGGATACCAGCAACGGTGGAAGCCCGCGTCCGTCGTCGTGCGATGCTGCTTGGCCAGGCCGGTCAGGGAAGTCACGACGCCCATTGGTGTCCTCCATTGTTCCGTGGTACCCATAAGTACCAATGTCAGGAGAGTATGGTACTTAAGGGTACCATGTCAACAGACCGTATGGCGAAGAAAGCACAAGCCGAAGCCTGGACGACCACGCCGATCGACGACCTGCCGGCGCGCCGCCGGGCCATCCTTGCGGCGGCCTTCGCGGTGCTGATGGAAAAGGGCTATGCCGGGGCCAGCACGCTCGACATCGCCACCCGGGCCAAGGTTTCCAAGCGCGAGCTCTATGCCGAGTTCGGCAGCAAGCGCGGCATCCTCGAGGCGCTGATCACCGCGACCACGGAGCGCATGAAAGTGCCGCTGGCGGCAAGCGAGATCGCCGACCGCAGGAGCTTCGTCCAGGCGCTCAGCCGTTACGGCACCGCCACCCTGGCCGAGCTCACGCATCCCGCCGTGGTGGCGATCAACCGGTTGGCCGTCGCCGAAGCCGATCGCGACTCGGAGCTTGGACAGATTCTCGACCGGCAGGGCCGTACGCCGCACCGCGACGCTCTCGCCGCCCTGTTCACCAAGGCGCAGTCGGCCGGGATCCTGCGACCGGGCGATCCCTACCGCATGGGCGGCCAGTTCTTCTCGCTGCTGTTCGGCGACCTGATGCTGCGCCTGCTGCTCGGTGTCACCCAACCGCCCGATGCCCGCGAGATCAAGCGGCGCACCACGGCGGCAACCGAAGCCGTGCTGGCCTTGAACGGCGTGCCCGACGCGTGAGGCGAGGGCGATCGCCGATCCACGAGGGCGCGCCTCTCATGTCATCCTGAGTTCGACATTTGCTAAGCAAACGTCGAACTCAGGATGACATGAGAAGGATGCCTCGCTCGATAGACTGGCGTAGTCGCCCTATCGCCCCTCGGGTTGACGGCCGAGTCCTTCGAGCAGCGGTCGCAAGGCGTCGAATTCGGCGCCGAAGCCGCTCCAATCGCCCGCCTTCAGGCGCTCGATGGCGCGCTCGTAGTGCACGAGGGCCTCGCGGGCCTGCGCTTCCGTCGCGCCGCCAGGCGGCGATGGGCCTTTGTCGTGGGATCGCACTCGCGACGGCGCGGTCTCCTTGAACAGCGCGGCCAGCGCTGCGCTGAGCGTCTCCTCCATCACCACTCGATCGCCATAGGCCGCGATAACGCGCTTCAGCTCCGGCAGCTGGCCGGTGGCGGCGCGCAGGTAGAGCGGCGAGACGTAGAGGATCGAGTTCTCGATCGGCACCACCAGCAGATGGCCGCGAATGACCCGCGAGCCCATCTGGTTCCACAACGAGATCTGCTGCGAGATCTCGGTGTTCTGCTGGATCCGCGCCTCGATCTGGAACGGCCCGAAGACCAGCTTGTCCTTGGGGAACTCGTAGACGACGACCTTGCCGTAGTGGGGCGGATCGCAGCGCGCCACCAGCCAGGCGATCATGTTCTCGCGCTGGCTCGGCACCATCGGCAGCATCAGCACGAGCTCGGCCTCGGCCTCGCCGGGCAGCCGCATGATCATGTAGTAGGGCTCCATGCGCGGCACATCGCGGAAGCGGGCGCTCTGCTCGCGGCCCTCCGGTCCGAACCCGGCGATCGGCGCCGGGTTGGCGGCATCGCTTCCGGCGTGCTGCCGCGGAAACTGCCAAAGGTCCTCGCGATTGTAGAAAACCGCGGGCGTGTCCATGTGATAGGCGCGGTAGAGCTGGGCCTGTACGAAGAAGAGATCCTCGGGGTAGCGGATATGAGTCTTCAGGTCCGGCGGCATCGACGCCAGCGGCTTGAACAGTCCGGGAAAGATGCGCTGGTAGGTCTGGATGAGAGGATCGCCGGGCTCGCTGACATAGAGGTCGACCGTACCGTTGTAGGCGTCGACGACCGCCTTGACCGAGTTCCTGAGGTAGTTGAGTCCACCCGCGGCCTGCGGCTGCGCGTAGGGAAACCATTCGCTGGCGGTGTAGGCGTCCTGGATCCAGAACAGCCGTCCCTCGCTCACCACGATGTAGGGATCGCGATCGAGCTGCAGGACCGGGGCGATCGTGCGCACCCGGTCCTGGATGTTGCGGCGAAGCAGGAGGCGGCTTTCGCCGGTGACGTAGCCGCTCAGCATGATGTTGGGATCGCCGTAGTACCAGGAGAACAGGCCGCGCAGGGCCGGATCGCCGATCGCTACGCCGTCGGCGCCGTCGTAGCTGGCGTAGACGTTGTCCTTGCCCTTGGGATAATCGAACTCGGGCGTGGCGCCCTTGACGATCGCATAGCGCTCCCTGCCCTGGCCGAAATAGAGGCGGGGCTCGCGGACGATCGGTCCGCCGTTGACGACCGGCGGGATGTCCTGAAGGTAGAACAGCGGCAGGCCTTCGGCCGACTTGCGCGTCACCGGCGACATCACCACACCGCTGCCATGGGTGAACAGCACGTGCAGGTTGACCCAGGTCTGGGCGTTGGACGGCAGCAGCGACGGCTCGAGCTCGCGCGCCGAGAGCAGGACCTGCTGATAGGCGCCGTCGAGACGATAGCGATCGATGTCCATGTCGAAGAACTTGTAGTAGGTCCTGATCTCCTGGAGCTGCGCATAGGTGTCGCGCAGTGGCTGCCAGTCCCACAGGCGGATGTTGTCGATGGTCGCGCGGTTCGCCTCGAGCGAGGCGAAGGTCAGCCCTTCCTCGGCCGGGAAAGGCTTCACCCCGATCTGCCGCAGGCCGTACGCCTCGCGCGTGAGCGCGATGTTGCGCGCGATGTAGGGCGTCTCGAGCTCGAGCTCGCTCGGCTTCACATAGAGGCGATTGAACAGGCCGGGAAAGATCACCGCGGCCAGGAACGAGCTGCCGAACAGCAGCGCGACCGTCGCGGCGGCAACGCGCCAGCTGCGCCATCGGACATTGAGCCACGCGGCGATTGCGCAGGCGCCGGCCAGTCCGATCAGGAACCACAGCACCGGCAGGCGGACATGGAGGTCGGTGTAGCCGGCACCCACGACCACGCCGTTGTCGCTGTACAGCAGCAGGAATCGATCGAGGCTGTAGGACCACGCCTTGACCATGAAGTAAGAGCCGAGCAGTACCGAACCGTGGACGAGGACAGCCGGCGACAGCGGCCGCGCCGGCGTGTCGGGCGCGATGTCGCCGTGCGCCCAGTAGACGGCGCCGGCGAGCACGGCGCTGAGGAACAGCAGCAGGAGCAGCCAGTTCTTCAGCGCCACCCAGGCCGGCAGCGTGAAGAGATAGAATCCGATGTCGTTGCCGAACACCGGATCGCTCGAGCCGTATGGGACCTGGTAGAGGAAGCGCAGCGCGACTTCCCAGGTCGGCTGCTCGATGAACGCGGCCGCCAGTCCCAGCGCGACGGCGAGAGCGGCAACGACGAGGTGCCGGACGGGAGGCGACGGAAGGTAGACGAGAAGGCTTGGCCCAGCCCGGGCCGCCGCCGCAGAGAAGGAGGAGGCGGAAGACGACACCGCCGACGCGTGCCGCGCGTGGCGAAGCGCCAGCCATCCCGAAAGCCAGAGTGCGCCGGCCGAGACGACGAACACGGCCAGGAACACGCCGCTGCGAGCGGTGAACAGCGTCCAGAAGACGCCGACATATCCGATCGACGAGAACCAGAGCCAGTCGACCAGGGTGTCGCCCGCACGTCCCAGCATGACCAGGCCAAGGACGAACGCGACCAGGATTGCAGCGAGCTTCGCGCGCATGTCGCCCCCTGTTCCAGAACAGCGATCTTGCGCCCTTTCTGGCCGATTCTCCACGACCGCCGGGCACCCGCCGGGACCGCGCCGCTGCTGACCGCGTGCGTCTCGCCGGGTCGAGCCCAGGAGGGGGAGGCGCACACAGGGCGCGATGTATTGCTCAGGTGCCGACCCCGTAATACGTTGGCGTGATGAAGACATTGACGGTTCGATTGCCGGAGGCCTTGGTCGGCCAGATCGAAGCCGAGGCGCGTCGCCGCAAGCTGTCGAAATCCGACGTCGTGCGCGAACGACTGACTGGAGCAGGCGACTCTCGCCAGCCGGCGTTGCTCGACGCCATCGCCGACGTCGTCGGCTCGGTCGATGGGCTGCCGCGCGATCTCAGCGCGCGGACGAAGAAGCACCTGAAGTCGACGGGCTATGGCGAAAAGCGCACTCGTTGACGCTGGTTTCCTGGTGGCGCTACTCAGTCGCCGCGATGCCAACCATCGGTGGGCCGCCGCACAAGCGCCACGCCTGCCGCCTCCCTGGATGAGTTGCGAAGCGGTGTTGTCGGAGGCTTCGCATCTGCTTGGGGCGCGCGGAACCCCGGGCCTCGCGTCACTGCTTCGTCGAGGCGCTGTCGTCTGCGGCTATCGTTTCGCCGACGACATGGATGCCGTCCTCGGGCTTCTGGAGAAGTATGCCGACGTGCCGATGAGTTTCGCGGACGCCTGCCTCGTCCGCATGACCGAGACGCTGAACGATCCCGTGCTGCTCACCACGGGCAGCGATTTCCGCATCTACCGGCGGCATGGCCGGCAGATCATTCCGTGCGTGCTGCCGCGCTGAAGTCGGGGCGCCGGAGACGCTTGGCGAGTCGATCGGCAGCCTTCATTCTCCTCCCCGGCTCTGCTGGGGAGACACCCGGCACGCCCGGCGCGCCCCACGATGCCGGGAAAATGGGGCGGGCTACCACCCCATTTTCATAGGCGGCCGGCAAGCTGCGCCTGCTCGCGGTCTTCACGGCAGCGCGCGCGAAACGCTTCCCCGATGCGCCGACGGTGCGCGAGCTCGGCTTCGACATCGTCGTCGACAGTCCCGGCGGGCTGATCGGTCCGCGCAACATGGATCCCGCCGTGGTCGCCGTGCTCGCCGATGCCTTCCGCACCGCCGCGGAGTCGCCCGAGCATCTGAAGTTCCTCGACAATATGGACCAGCCGCTGCTGTTGCTCGATGGCACGGCCTATCGCGAATCGATGGCGCGCACGCTCGAGGAAGAACGCGATCTGCTGCGCCGGCTGAACTTGCTGCCGGCCTGATCCTTCTCTTCCTTGGACCGCCGGCGTTCTCGCCCGCCCATGATCATGAGCGGGCGGGACGCCCGCGGTCCAAGAAGAGGAGGCGCGCTAGCGCGTATAGACCGTCGTCGTGGTCTCGGGGGTCGTGTAGGTGGTCGCCGTGACGGCGGGGGCCGGGGTGACGACAGCAGCCGTCGCTGGGACCGGCTGGACCGTGCGGGTCTCGGTGTAGCTGCACGCTGACAGGGCCGCGGCCAAGGCGATGGCGGCCACGATGATCGGTTTCATGGTTCCTCCTCGTCATTGTTCGTACAATCGTGAACGGCATCATCCGGGAGCGGTTGCGACACCTGGACCCCGACCTGCAGCTTGTTGCCGAACGGCCACACCATCGATAGTGGTCACAGAATGGTTGCGCTCCCACAGGAGCGCTTTTTCGAACGAGGCTGCACTCAAGCGGCCCGAGGGAGGATCGAGAATGGGCAAGCCGTTGCGCCTGGGCGTCGCCTACGATTTCCGCAACCCGGCCGAGTCCGGCATGAGCCACCAGGACCTATATGCCGCGATCATGGAGCAGGTGGCCTGGCTCGACGGGCTGGGGCTCGACCTCGTGTGGTTCACCGAGCATCATTTCGTCGACGATGGCTACCTGCCGTCGTGGATCCCGGTCGCCGCGGCGATGGCGGCGCGAACCAGGCACGTGCGCTTCTCGTGCGATGTCTGCCTGCTGCCGTTCAACCATCCGATCCGGCTCGCGGAGGATCTCGCGGTGCTCGACAACATCAGCGGCGGGCGGGTCGAGATCGGCGTCGGCATGGGCTACGCGCCGCACGAGTTCCGCGGCTTCGGCCTGCCGGTATCGCGCCGCGTCTCCCTGACCGACGAAGGGATCGCCGTGCTGAAGCGCGCCTTCACGGGCGAGAAGTTCAGTTTCGAGGGCAAGCGCTACAGCTTCCACGACGTCACCATCACGCCGGGCTACGTGCAGCCGGGCGGCCCGCCGCTGTGGGTGGCGGCGATGTCGGAGCCCGGGGCGCTGCGGGCGGCCCGCTTCGGCGCCAACCTGCTGCCGCAGGGCCCGCGGGCGCAGTCGCTCGATGCCTGGACGAAGCAGGTGCGCGCCGACGGCCGCGACCCGGCCTCGTCCCGCATCGGCATCATCCGTTCCTGCCTGGTCACCGACGACCGCGAGCGCGACTGGGCCGCCGTGCGTGTCGCCGAGCGGCGGCGCATGGAGGTCTACAATCGGTTCCGCGAGGAGGCGGGCGGGCATGGCGGCGTCGCCGGCATCACCGAGGCCGACCGCATTCCCCAGACCTGGGTGGTCGGCGACGTCGATCACTGCGTCGCCGAGCTGTCGGCCTTCATCGAAGAATATGGACTGACCGACATCGTGTCGTGGGCAGTGCCGCCTGGCCTGCGGCCGGACGACATGAGCGCCAGCCTGGAGCGCTATGCCCGCGATGTTGCACCGCGACTGAGAGCACGCTTCGGCGGCAGTGCTTGAGGCGGCCGGCCGGCCATAGGATATATACGTCTCGGTGTGCGAACGGCCTGAGCCGACATGCGGCCTTCGGGATGGGGCGGCGACGGTGGCCGGGACCTGAATGCGTGATGGGGTACTCGTGCGATCCTGGATTTGGCGTATCGCAGTGACATGCGTATTCGTGGCGGTCGCCGCGGGGGGATTGGCGTGGTGGAAGCAGCCGCCGGCGAAGCAGGCCGCGCCGCAGGCGCCGCCGCCGCCCGAGGTCGGTGTGGTCGACCTGAAGACCGCCAACATCGCGTTGCCGCTCGAATTTTCCGGCCGGGTCGCGAGCTTCCGCGCCGTCGAGATCCGCGCCCAGGTGAGCGGCGTGCTGCAGAAGCGCGAGTTCCAGGAGGGCGCCATCGTCAAGGCGGGCGAGGTGCTGTTCCGCATCGACCCGCGCACCTACGAGGCGGCGCTGTCGCGCGCAACGGCGCAGGCCGCCCAGGCGCGGGCGACCCTGGTCCAGGCCGAGGAGAATTTCCGGCGCGTCGAGGGCCTGGCCTCGCAGAAGGTCTCGACCCAGAAGAACCTCGAGGATGCCATCGCCGCCCGCGACCAGGCACGCGCGGCGATCCAGTCGACCGAAGCCGACGTGCTGACGGCCAAGCTCAACCTCGAATTCACCACCATCAAGGCGCCGGTCACCGGCCCGACCAGCCTCGTCTCGCCGCCCGAGGGCACGCTGATCCAGGCCCAGCAGACCGTGCTGACGACCATCACCCAGCTCGATCCGGCCTACGTGAACTTCACCTTCACCGAAGGCGAGATGCGCCAGCTGCAGGAGGTCGAGCGGCCGCATGACGAGCTGTTCGATCCCGAGACCATCAAGGTCGAGCTGCAGTTCGGCGACGGCGCGGTCTATCCGCAGCCCGGCAAGATCGACATGCGCTCGCGCACCATCGATCCGCGCACCGGCACGATCCTGATCCGCGCCATGTTCCCCAACAGCGACGGCGCCCTGCTGCCCGGCCAATTCGTGCGCGTCAAGCTGACCGGCATCGTCCTGCCCAACGCCATCGTGGTGCCCAAGGCCGCGATCTCGCAGGGGCCGCTCGGCGCCTTCGTCTACGTCGTCGAGCCCGACCTGGTGGCGCGCGCCCGCCAGGTGCGGATCTTCCGCGAGCTCGACGATGGCTTCATCGTGCGCAAGGGCCTGAAGGCCGGCGATCGCATCGTGGTCGACGGCGTTATCCGCGTGCGGCCGGGCAATCCCGTGAAGCCGGTTCCGCTCGCGGCGGCACCCGGAACCGGCCAGGAAACCGGCCAGTCGGCCGCCGGTGGCAAGCCGTGATCTCGAAATTCTTCATCGACCGGCCGGTCTTCGCCTCGGTCCTCTCGATCGTCATCGTGCTGGCCGGCCTGGTCGCCATGCGCGCGCTGCCGATTGCGCAGTATCCGCAGATCGTGCCGCCCGAGGTGGTGATCTCGGCCAACTATCCCGGCGCCACCGCCGAGACCATCGCCCAGACCGTGGCGGCGCCGCTCGAGCAGCAGATCAACGGCGTCGAGCGCATGATCTACATGCAGTCGACCTCGACCGGCTCGGGCACCATGAACCTGTCGGTGACCTTCGAGATCGGCACCAATCCCGACCAGAACGCGATCAACGTCAACAACCGCGTGCAGCGCGCCCTGCCGTTGATCCCCGCCGAAGTCGCGCGCCAGGGCGTCGTCGTGCAGAAGCGCTCGACGTCGATCCTGCAGGTGCTGACCATGTCGTCGCCGGACAACCGCTACGACACGATCTACATCAGCAACTACGCGCTGGTGAACGTGCTCGACGAGATCCGCCGGCTGCCCGGCGTGGGCGACGCCTCGCTGTTCGGCGCCTCGGACTACTCGATGCGCATCTGGCTCAGGCCCGACAAGCTCGCCCAGTACAATCTCACGCCGGCCGACATCGCCGCCGTGATCCGCGAGCAGAACCAGCAGTTCGCCGCCGGGCGCTTCGGCGAGGAGCCGATGAACAGCCCGCAGGTCTTCACCTACTCGGTGATGACGCCGCCGCGCCTGGTCGACCGCACGCAGTTCGAGGACATCATCATCCGCTCCGAGGAGAATGGCGGGGCGCTCCGGCTGAAGGACGTGGCGCGGGTCGAGCTGGGAGCGCTGCTCTACGGCTTCTCCGGCACCTTCAATGGCTCGCCGGCGGTGCCCATCGCCGTCTACCTGCAGCCCGGCGCCAATGCGCTGGCGGTCGCGGCCTCGGTGCGCGAGACCATGGAGCGGATCTCCAAGCGTTTCCCCGTGGGCCTGCGCTACGACATCCCGTTCGACACCACGCGCTTCGTCGAGGTCTCGATCGAGGAGGTCGCCGTCACCTTCGCCGAGGCGATCCTGCTGGTCGTGCTGGTGGTGTTCCTGTTCCTGCAGAGCGTGCGGGCGATGATCATCCCGGTCATCGCCATCCCGGTGTCGATCATCGGCACCTTCGCCGGCATGTTCATGCTCGGTTTCTCGATCAACCTCTTGACCCTGTTCGGCCTCGTGCTGGCGATCGGCATCGTGGTCGACGACGCTATCGTCGTTCTGGAGAACGTCGAGCGCATCATGTCGACCACCGGCAAGGGGCCGCGCGAGGCCGCCATCCAGGCGATGCAGGAGGTGACCGGGCCGGTCATCGCCATCGTGCTGGTGCTGTGCGCGGTGTTCATCCCGGTGTCGTTCCTGGGCGGCCTGGCGGGCGAGCTCTATCGCCAGTTCGCCGTCACCATCGCCGTGTCGGTGGTGATCTCCGGCGTCGTTGCGCTGACCCTGACTCCGGCGCTGGCGGCGCTGATCCTGAAGCCGGCGCACGGCAGGCCGCTGGCGCCGTTTCGCGTCTTCAATCGCGGCTTTGCCTGGGTGACGGCGACCTACACCGGCGGCGTCGGCTTCCTGCTGCGCAACGCCGTTATCGGCATTATCGGCTTCGTCGTCGTGCTCGGATCGACCTACTCCCTGTTCCAGCGCATCCCGGGCAGCCTCGTGCCGGCCGAGGACCAGGGCTACGTCTTCATGGTGACCGTCCTGCCGCCGGCCGCCGCCATCGCGCGCACCCGCGAGGTCACCAACGAGGCAACGAAGGCGCTGATGAAGAACCCGGCGGTGGCCCACGTCGTCACCTTCTCGGGCTTCGACCTGCTGTCGCGCGCCCTCAAGACCAATTCCGGCATCTCGTTCGTCACGCTCAAGGACTGGTCGGAGCGCAAGGATCCCGCGCAGGATGCGCGCAACATCGCGCCGGCGCTTTCCCGCCTCAATGCCAACTTCAAGGACGGCATCGTCATCGGTTTCAACCCGCCGCCGATCATCGGCATCAGCGTCACCGGCGGCTTCGAGTTCTATCTGCAGGACCGTTCCGGCGGCTCGCTGGCCGGACTGGGGGAGGCGACCAACAAGGTGGTGCAGGCGGCCAACCAGCGGCCCGAGCTGCGCGGCGTGCAGACGACGTTCAATGCTAGCGTGCCGCAGTACCGCATCGACGTCGATCGCGACAAGGCGCGCGCGCTGGGCATCCCGATCAACACCATCTTCGACACCATGCAGAGCTCGTTCGGCAGCCTGTACGTCAACGACTTCTCGCTATTCGGCCGCACCTATCGCGTCAGCCTGTCGTCGGAGGCCGATTTCCGCGAGAAGCCGGACGACATGCGGCATGTCTTCGTGCGCTCCGACAACAACGTCATGGTGCCGCTGAGCGAGCTCGTGACCTTCACTCGGGTCCTGGGGCCTGACGCGGTCGACCGCTTCAACATCTTCCCCGCCTCCAAGATCATCGGTGGACCGGCCCCCGGCTACTCCTCGGGCCAGGCGATCGCCGCGATGCAGGACGTCGTCGCCAAGACCCTGTCCAACGACTTCACCGTCGGCTGGATCGGCTCGGCCTACCAGGAGATCGCCACGCAGGGCTCCGGCCAGCTCGGCTTCGTGTTCGGCCTGATCATGGTGTTCCTCATCCTGGCGGCGCAGTACGAGCGTTGGTCGCTGCCGCTCGCGGTGCTGACCGCCGTGCCGTTCGCGGTGCTGGGCGCGCTGGTCGCCATCTGGTGGCGCGGCCTCGACAACGACGTCTATTTCCAGATCGGGCTGGTCACGCTGATCGGACTCGCGGCCAAGAACGCCATCCTGATCATCGAGTTCGCCGCCCAGCGCCATCGCCAGGGCCTGTCGGTCTACGACGCCGCGATCGAGGCCGCCCGCCTGCGCTTCCGGCCGATCGTCATGACCTCGCTGGCGTTCGTTCTCGGCGTGCTGCCGCTCGCCATCAGCCAGGGCGCCGGCTCGGCCAGCCGCCATTCGATCGGCACCGGCGTGATCGGCGGCATGCTCGCCGCCACCTTCGTCGCCATCCTGTTCGTGCCGCTGTTCTTCCGCCTGCTGACGCCGGCGCGGAAGACGCCGGCGGCGAAGGAAACGCGCGCGCTCGGCCCGCATGCTGCGGTGCCGGGGGAGGGCGAGTGATCATTTGGATCGCGGGCGTTTCGCCCGCTCATGATCATCGGGCCGCGGGCGTTCCGCCCGCTCATGCTCTCCTCTGAAGCAAGAGCAATCCTGCTCGCTCAAGCCCATGAGCGGGCGGGACGCCCGCGGTCCTCAGAACATGATGATGAGCGGGCGAGACGCCTGCGGTCCAAATGACCTTGTCGATTGACGCTTCCCGCTTTCTTTCTGATGCTGCCGGGCGCACGCTTGGCGCAGCCCATGCATGGGTTGTCCTGCAACAACATCAATAAGAGGGTGAGCTGACCATGACCGAGACCACCAGGCGACTGTTGCTGGCAGGGGCCGCCGCCACGTCGTTCGCCGGCTGGACACGCATCGCCGATGCCGCCGCGCCCAAGGACACCGCGGTCTTTGCCAAGCAGATCGACGACATCATCACCCTCGATCCGGGCGAATGCTACGAGCTGTCGGGCATCGAGATGTGCACCAACATCTACGATCGCCTGCTGCGCTACGAGGCAGAGGACCTGAACAAGCTGGTCGGCGGCGTCGCCGAATCGTGGACGGTGTCGCCGGACGGCAAGACCTTCGTCTTCAAGATCCGCCCCAACCTCAAATTCCAGTCCGGCGCGCCGGTGACCGCCGAGGACGTCGAGTTCTCGCTGCAGCGGGTCGTGCTGATGGACAAGACGTCGGCCTTCCTGCTGACCCAGCTCGGCTGGTCGAAAGCCACCGTCAAGGATCTCGTGAAAGCGAGCGGCGGCGACACGCTCACGCTGAAGATCACCGAGGATTTCGCACCCTCCCTGGTGCTCAACCTGATGACCTCCATCGTCGCCTCGGTGGTCGAGAAGAAGGTGGCGCTGGCGAACGAGGCCAACGGCGACCTGGGCAATGGCTGGCTGAAGACCCATTCGGCATCCTCCGGCGCCTTCAAGCTGGTCGCCTGGAAGGCCAACGAGAGCGTCAGCCTGGAAGCCTATCCCGGCTTCCGCCTGGGCGCGCCGCCGCTGAAGCGCGTGGTCGTCCGCCATGTGCCGGAACCGGCCTCGCAGCGCCTGCTGCTGGAAAAGGCCGACGCTGACTTCGCGCGCGACCTGACGCCCGACCAGATCAAGCCGCTGGCCAGCAACAAGGACATCAAGGTCGAGTCCTTCAAGGCCGCCAACACCTTCTACATGGGCATGAACCTCGGCTACGAGCCGCTGGCCAACCCCAAGGTGCGCCAGGCAATGAAGATGCTGGTCGACTACGACGGCATGGTGAAGAGCTTCCTGGCCGGCCGTTTCTTCGTGCAGCAGAGCTTCCTGCCGATCGGGTTCTTTGGCGCCATCGCCTACAATCCCTTCAAGCTCGACGTCGCGAAGGCCAAGGCGCTGCTGGCCGAGGCCGGCTACAAGGATGGGTTCGCGGTGAAGATTTCGGCGCCCAATGTCTCGCCGTGGACCGAGATCTCGCAATCGGTGCAGCAGACCATGGGGCAGGGCGGCATCAAGGTGTCGATCGAGCCGATGGAGCTCAAGGCGGTGATCAGCCAGTACCGCGGGCGCGGGCATCAGATCGCCATGCTGTCGTGGGGGCCGGACTATTTCGACCCGCACACCAACGCCGATACCTTCGTGCACAACGACGACAATTCCGACACGCCGAAGAGCAAGCCGCTCGCCTGGCGCAACAAGTGGTTCATCCCTGACATCACCAAGGAGATGCTGGCCGCGGCGAAGGAGCTCGACACCAAGAAGCGCGCCGAGCAATACGCGATGCTGCAGAAGAAGGCGACCGACGAGGGCCCGTACATCCTGATGTTCCAGAACACCAACCAGGTGGCGCGCCGTGTGACCGCCACCGGCTTCGACCCCGGCATCACCGAAGACCTGAACTTCTACCGCACCATCAGGAAGTCCTGACGCGTTGAGCGCCTCGGCCTCGCGGGCAAGGTATTCGCATATGGGGGCGCTGTTCATACTCCTTCCCGCCTTCGGTGGGGAGGTGCCCCGTCATACGGGGCGGAGGGGTTATGAGTCACAAAGGACAGCGGGGCCATGGCTCATGACCCCTCCGTCGCCGTGTCGGCATTTTGGCCGCAGACGGCCAAAAGCCTTTGACGGCGACACCTCCTATGAAAATGGGGCGGTAACCCGCCCCATTTTCCCGGCATCGTGGTGCGCGCCGGGCGTGCTGGGTGTCTCCTATGAAAATGGGGCGGTAACCCGCCCCATTTTCCCAGCATCGTGGTGCACGCCGGGCGTGCTTGGTGTCTCCCCAGCAGAGCTGGGGAGGAGAAGGAAGAGCGCACCTGCATGAGAATTTCCCAGGTCTCACGGGGAGCGACGGCGGCCACGCCGACCGGACATCGCGCCTGGTGCCTGGCCAAGAGCCTCGCCAACCGGACGGCACGCACCCTCCTATCCGTGGCGCTCACCTTTCTCGGACTCACCTGCGTCACCTTCTTCATCGGACGGGTGATCCCGATCGACCCGGTGTTGGCGATCGTCGGCGACAAGGCCTCGGCCGAGACCTATGCCAGGGTGCGTGCCGAGATCGGCCTCGACCTGCCGCTCCCGGTGCAATACTGGCGCTACCTGATGAAGGTGCTGCACGGCGATTTCGGCAATTCCGTCATCACCTCGCGCCCCGTTCTGCACGACCTGCTGCAGGTCTTTCCCGCCACCCTGGAGCTGGCGCTGCTGGCCCTCTTGATCGGCGTGCTGGCCGGCGTGCCGATGGGCGTGCTGGCGGCGACCCATCGCGGCCGCTGGCAGGACCAGGTGATCCGCTTCCTGTCGCTGCTCGGCTACTCCATGCCGGTGTTCTGGCTGGGTTTGATCGGCCTGCTGCTGTTCTACGCCCGGCTCGGCTGGGTCGAGGGACCGGGCCGGCTGGACGTGGCGTTCGACGACATCGTCGCCCCGGTCACCGGCATGATCACCATCGACAGCCTGCTGGCCGGTGAAGTCGAGGTGTTCTGGAATGCCTTCTGGCATCTGCTGCTGCCGGCCTCGATCCTCGGCTACCTGTCGCTGGCCTACGTGGCGCGCATGACGCGCAGCTTCATGCTGGCGCAGCTGCGCCAGGAATATGTGCTGGCAACCCTGGCCAAGGGGCTGTCGCCGTGGCGCGTCGTCTGGGTGCATGCGCTGGGCAATGTCTGGGTGCAGCTCGTCACCGTCATCGCGCTCACCTTCGGCAGCCTGCTCGAGGGGGCGGTCCTCACCGAGACGGTGTTCGCCTGGCCGGGCCTCGGTCTCTACATGAAGAATTCCCTGTTCAACGCCGACCTCAACGCCGTGCTGGGCGCCACGATGCTGGTGGGCGTGGTCTATATCGGGCTGAACATGCTCTCCGACCTGATCTACCCTCTGGTCGATCCGCGCGCGCGGGATCAGTGATGGCCACCGCACCGGTTCCCGGCACGGCACGGGCCTGGCTGCTGAGCCCGGCGCCCGCCAGCCGCCTGCAGGCGCGCTTCGGCCGCTGGTTCCGCGGCTGGCTCGGCTTTCGCCGCAACCCGCTGGCGATGAGCGGGCTTGCGATCGTGCTGCTGCTGGTACTGATGGCCGTGTTCGCGCCGCTGATCGCCGATCCGCAGGCCGCCATCCTGCAGGTGCTCGACGATCGGCTGCAGCCGGCGAGCTGGCTGCATCCGTTCGGCACCGACGAGCTCGGGCGGGACATCTTCGCCCGCGTCGTGTTCGGCTCGCGCATCACCCTGACCATCGTCGTCATGGTGGGCGTGATCGTGGTGCCCGTCGGCCTCGCCATCGGCCTGCCCGCCGGCTATTTCGGCGGCGTGGTCGACACGGTGCTGATGCGCATCACCGACATCTTCCTGGCGTTCCCGCGCCTGGTGCTGGCGCTGGCCTTTGCCGCCGCCCTCGGTCCGGGGATCGAGAACGCCGTGATCGCCATCGCGCTGACCGCCTGGCCGCCCTATGCGCGCCTCGCGCGCGCCGAGACGCTGACCCGTCGGCGCGCCGAATTCATCCAGGCGGCGGAGCTGCAGGGCGCCTCGCATGCCCGCATCATCGCCACCCAGATCCTGCCGCTCTGCCTGCCCAGCGTGATCATCCGCCTGACGCTCGACATGGCCGGCATCATCCTCACCGCCGCGGGGCTGGGCTTCCTCGGACTCGGCGCGCAGCCGCCGGCGCCGGAATGGGGGGCGATGGTCTCCTCCGGACGGCAGGTGCTGCTCGACCAGTGGTGGGTGGCGACCATCCCGGGCCTCGCCATCTTCATCGTCAGCCTGGGCTTCAACCTCCTGGGGGACGGGCTGCGCGACGTGGCAGACACGCGGTCATGAGCGATTACCTGCTCACCGTGCGCAACCTCAGCGTCACCTATCCCGGTGACGACGGCGATGTCCGCGCGGTGCGCAACGTCAGCTTCACCCTGGGGCGCGAGCGGCTGGGCATCGTGGGCGAGAGCGGCTCGGGCAAATCCACGACCGGCCGCGCCATCATGGGCCTGGTCGGCAGTGCGGCCTCTCCGAACGCGGCTTTCGCAAGCTGCGCGGGCAGCGCATCGCCATGGTGCTGCAGGACCCGAAATATTCGCTCGATCCAGTGATGTCGGTCGGCCGGCAGATCGCCGAGACACACCGGACGCACGTTCGCAGCACCGCGCGAGAGGCCAGGCGCGCGGCGCTGGAGATGCTGGAGGCCGTGCATATCCGCGACCCCGAGCGCGTCTACGCGATGTATCCGCACCAGGTCTCCGGCGGCATGGGCCAGCGGGTGATGATCGCCATGATGCTGATCGCCGATCCGGATATCCTGATCGCCGACGAGCCGACATCGGCGCTGGACGTCACCGTGCAGACCCAGGTGCTGGCCATCATCGACGACTTGGTACGCGATCGTGGCATGGGATTGATCCTGATCAGCCACAACCTTCATCTGGTCTCCTCGTTCTGCGACCGCGTGCTGGTGATGTATGCCGGCCAAGTGGTCGAGACCTGCGCCGCCGCGGAGCTCTCCGAGGCGAAGCATCCCTACACGCGCGGCCTGCTCGCCGCCCTGCCGCAACTCGGCAATCGCCGCGCCGAGCTGCCGCAGCTGCAGCGCGACCCCGCCTGGATGGCCGACCTCGCATGATCGCGCTCGACGACGTCACCATCGCCTACGGACTCGGCGCGCGCGCCGTGGTCGCCGTCCGCGACCTTGCGCTCGGCGTCGGGGAAGGCGAGGCAGTCGGCCTGGTCGGCGAATCCGGCTCCGGCAAGTCGACGGTGCTGCGCGCCATCGCCGGGCTGGTGCCCTATGCGACCGGACAGATCACGCTCGCCGGAGCGCGGGTCGGCCGGCGCCGCTCCACGGCGCAGCGCAAGATGGCGCAGATGGTCTTCCAGGACCCCTACGGCTCGCTGCACCCCAACCAGACCGTGGACCAGATCCTCGCCCTGCCGGTCGCCATCCACCGGCTGGACCGCGGCGAGGCGCGCATTGCCCAGGCGCTCGCCGAGGTCGGCCTCGGCCGCGAGCATCGCTACCGCTTCCCGCACCAGCTTTCCGGCGGCCAGCGCCAGCGCGTCGCCATCGCCCGGGCCCTGATCCTGGAACCCCGAATCCTGCTGCTCGACGAGCCGACCAGCGCGCTCGACGTGTCGGTGCAGGCGGAAATCCTCAACCTGCTCTACCGCCTGCGCCGCGACCATGGCCTCACTATGCTGATGGTCAGCCACGATCTGGCGGTCATCGCCCATCTCTGCGAACGCATCGGCGTGATGAACCACGGCGAGCTGCTCGAGATCACGACGGCGACGGCCATGGCGAGCAACCAGGTGACGCACGACTACACGCGCCAGCTCCTGCGCTCCAACGCCGGCTTCGACCGCAGCAGTGTTTCCAGCGGCGAGCTGGACGTGGCGGCGGGGTAGGGAGGGCGGAGACACGCTTCTTCTCCTCCCCAGCTTCGCAGGGGAGGTGCCCCGTCAGACGGGGCGGAGGGGTCATGAGGCACATCGCATCGGGTCCGGTGACCTGGATGCGGATACGGACAGGGCGGTCGGCTGCCGCCGCCGCGTCGCGCATCACGGCAGAGATCGAGCTGTCATCGTGAAGACCCACGTGGTCGAAATCGAGCGTCGAGCTGAAGGAAACCGCCTTCCGACGCGCCAGCGCGTGGTCCCTGGGCACGACCAGCACGAGCTCGTCCTTGCGATAGGGCAGCCTCTGCAGACCGCGCATGCTCGGCAGGACGCTGCTGCTGCAGATGCCGAGGTCCGTCGTGCCTTCCTGAACGGCGCGGGCGATATGAGCGCTGAGATGCTCCCGACGCCTTGCCGATCGAGCCATGCTCGCAGACGGCCACAAAGAGCTGAAGCGACAGGATGTCGACCCTGTGGATGAATGAGCGATTGGATAGCCTCACCAGGAAAGTCACTCAGGCGGCGGCTTCAGCGTCTCGGGCCGGTCGAATGGTTCGCACGAAGGCGCGGGCGATGGCATCGCCGGCCCGATCTGCCGCTGCAGCATGCCGGGAGGCCACTTCCGGGTAGCGATCGAGCCAGCCGGGCGACCTCCTTTCGACGACATCACGAAACTCGATCAGCCAGGAATCG
>Ga0310811_10003439_pt1 | contig 19891 bp, 15 predicted proteins | sample YCmetagenome_FD_207642 | JGI IMG/M metagenome (GOLD analysis project Ga0310811, IMG submission 207642) | Soil microbial communities from experimental microcosm in Duke University, North Carolina, United States - YC | ecosystem: Engineered > Artificial ecosystem > Soil microcosm > Unclassified ...
GAAGGTCACACCGAAGGCACCCGCCTTCTCGCGGTCGATGACGAGATTGACCTGCGGTGCAGGCGGCAGGCCCTCGATATAGACCTTTTGCAGCACGGGGCTGGCATTGGCCTGCTTGATCAGCCGGTCGGCCGCGGCTGACAGTGCCGCATAGCCTTTTTGCGCGCGGTCCTGGAGGCGGAAGCTGAAGCCAGAGGAGTTGCCGAGATTATCGATCGGCGGCGGCTGCAGCGCCGAGATCTTGGCGTCGCGGATCGAAGACAGGTCGCGGTTGATGTCGTCGACGATCGCAGCAGCGGTATCCTTCGGTCCGCGCTCCGACCAGTCCTTCAGGGTAATGAAGGCCTGTGCCGTGTTCATGCCCTGGCCCGAGTAGCTATAGCCGGTCAGGAAGGTGACGTTCTCGACGCCGGCGCGATCAGCCAGGTATTTTTCGACCCGCTCGACCGCAGCCTCGGTGCGCGCGTAGGAAGAGTCGGACGGCGTCTGGACGTCGGTGGTGATGAAACCCTGGTCGTCGATCGGCAGGAAGCCGCCGGGCAGGCGAATGAACGCCCAGGACAGGCCGACCAAAAGCGCGGCATAGATCAGCATCAAGCGGCCGGTGCGCTTCAGCGCACCCCGCACGAGCAGCGAATAGCGGTCGCGACCGGCGCCGAGCATGCGATTGAACCAGCCGAACGCTCCGGTCCTCGCATGGCCATGTGCCCCCTGCACGGGCTTGAGCAGCGTCGCACAGAGCGCCGGCGTCAGCGACAGCGCCATCAGCGCCGAGAAGCCGATGGCGGCGACCATGGTTACCGAGAACTGGCGGTAGATGATGCCGACCGAGCCGGGGAAGAACGCCATCGGCACGAACACCGCCATCAGCACCAGCGTGATGCCGATGATCGCACCCGTGATCTGCGACATCGCCTTTCGCGTCGCTTCCTTCGGTGGCAGGCCTTCCACGGCCATAATGCGCTCGACGTTCTCGACCACGACAATGGCGTCGTCAACGAGAATGCCGACCGCGAGCACCATGCCGAACATGGTCAGCATGTTGATGGAGTAGCCGGCCAGCATCAGCGTGGCGCAGGCGCCAAGCAGCGCCACCGGTACCACGATGGTCGGGATCAGCGTGTAGCGGATGTTCTGCAGGAACAGGAACATCACGAAGAAGACCAGCACCACGGCTTCGACCAGCGTCGACAGCACCTTCTCGATCGATGCCTTCACCACAGGCGTGATGTTGTAGGGAATGTCATAGGCGATGTTGGCCGGGAAGAAGCGCGACAGCTCCTTCATCTTGGCCTCGACCGCGCTCGCGGTCGCGAGCGCATTGCCGGTCGGCGACAGCAGCACCGAGAGGCCCGCGGTCGGCTTGCCGTCCTGCCGCGTGTTGAACTGATAGCTGAGGCCCCCGATCTCGATCCGAGCGACGTCGCGCAGGCGCACCGTCGAGCCGTCGGCATTGGCGCGCAAGATGATGGCGCCGAACTCGTCCGGAGATTCGAGCTGGCCCTTGACCAGCACCAGCGCCGAAGTGCGCTGATCGGAACTCGACGGCTCGGCGCCGATCGAGCCGGAAGCCACCTGCGCGTTCTGCGCGGTGATCGCCTTGTTGACATCGTCCGCGGTCAGCCCGTAGCCGACCAGCCTCGCCGGATCGATCCAGATGCGAAGCGAGCGTTCGGTCGAATAGAGCGTGGCGCGGCCGACGCCGGGAATGCGGCGGATTTCGCCGAGCACGTTGCGGATCATGAAATCGCCGAGCCCGACTTCGTCGAGCGAGCCATCGGTGGAACGCAACGTGATGATCTGCAATACCGCGCTGGAGGCTTCCTCGACCAGGATGCCCTGCTGGATCACCGCGCGCGGCAGCCGCGCTTCGACGCGCTTCAGGCGGTTCTGCACCTCGACAGAGGCCTGGCTGGTCTCGGTGCCCGGCACGAAGTTCGCGGTGATCTCGACCTGGCCGAGCGAGTCGCTGGTCGATTCGAAATTGAGAATGCCGGAGGCGCCGTTCAGCTCCTCCTCGATCAGCCGCGTGACGCTGTTGTAGAGATTCTCCGGCGAGGCGCCGGGATAGCTGGTCGAGATCGAGATCGAGGGCGGCGCGATGATCGGATATTGCGCGACCGCGAGCAGCGGGATCGAGATCGCGCCGGCCAGACAGATGAACAGCGCGACGACCCAGGCAAAGATCGGCCTGTCGATGAAGAAGCTCGGCATGGCTCGCTACCGCTGGATCGAGCCGGTTTGCTGGGCGGCGGTGTCGATGGTGGCATCGCCCTCGGCCCAGAGCTGCGGCTTGACCTTGTCGCCGGGCGCGAATTTCTGGAAGCCTTCGACCACGACCTTGTCGCCGGCCTTCAACCCCTCGGTCACGAACCAGTGGCCGTCCTGCGCGCTGCTGATGCGGACCGGCTGCAACACGACGTGGTTGTCGTCCTTGACCACGAACACCTCGCTGCCGCCGCCGCCATTGCGCTGCACCGCCTGTTGCGGCACGGCGATGGCATCGCTGTCGATGCCCTGCTCGATGCGGACGCGGACATACATGCCCGGCAACAGGTCGCGGCGCGGATTGGCGAACTCGCCGCGCAAGGTCACCTGTCCGGTATTGGCCTCGACCCTGGCCTCGGAGAACAGCAGTTTGCCGGTGATCGGATAGAGCGAGCCGTCGTCGAGCACGAGGCGGACCTTGACGGCGTCGGGCGCGATGCGTTCGAGATCGCCGGCCTCGAATGCGCGGCGCAGCTTCATCAGCTCGGTGACCGACTGGGTGAAATCGGCATAGATCGGATCGAGCTGCTGGATGGTGGTGAGCACCGTGCTGTCGTTCTGCACGACGAGCGCGCCTTCACTCAGATTGGCAGCGCCCACGACGCCATCGATCGGCGCGCGGATGGTGGAGTAATCGAGGCTGAGCTTGGCACGCGCGAGATCGGCCTTGCGCGCTTCGACATCGGCCTTCGCTTCCTTCTCGACCGCGATCGCCTTTTCGTTTTCGATCTCCGGCGCCGCGCGCTCCTTCGCCAGATAGCTGATACGGCGAGCCTGCTGCACGGCGCGTTCATAGGTTGCCTCCGCCTTGGTAAGCGCGGCCTCGTTCGACTGCACCTCGACTTCAAACGGACGAGGGTCGATCCGATAGAGGGGGTCGCCGGCCTTGACCTCGCTGCCCTGGCGGAACAGCCGCTCGACTACGATGCCCGATACCCGCGGGCGCACCTCGGAGACGCGAGTCGGCGAGATGCGGCCCGGCAATTCGCGCACGATGGCGCGGGGCTGCGGTTTGACGGTGACGATGCTGACGTCGGGCGCGACGTCCGACGTGGCGACGGTGGCGGCAACAGCGGATTGCGGTTGATCGCAGCCGCCCAGTAGCGGCGCCAAGGCGACAAGCATGAGAAGGATGCCGGCCTGTGGCGCACGAAGTCCTGACATGGAATTTTTACCCCCGGGATCTTGGATTGGATGCGGAAACGAATCTCCGCACGGCGCAGCGGGCCTGCGCGCTCGATCCCGGGGAAAATTAAAAATCGCGTGCTGCGCCGCAATATGGTCCGATGTCACACGCAGCGACATGTCACACGCCGCTATCATATTGAAAAAAGGAGAAATTTTACGATTCACCGGATTGTGACGGCGAGTTCCGTTCTGATAAGGAAATGGAACCCGGATCTAGACCGCCTTCATCCGGTAATGGCTGACGCCCCATTCATGGCCATTGGCGTAGCCGAACAGGCCCGCGGTCGCGAGGAAGAACCAGCGCCAGCGCCGCATCCACAGAGGCGTCTCGTCGCCATAGACCTTGCGCAGCACAGCTTCGATCTCGCTCGTATGGGCGTCGAAATTGGCGAGCCAGTCCATCGCGGTGCGCTGATAATGCGTGCCGCTCCAGCGCCATTCCTTCTCAATCGAAAACAGGTCGGCATATTGCCGGATCAGATGATGGCTCGGCATCACCCCGCCGGCGAAGAAATGCTGCGCGATCCAGTCGTCGCGGTCGGCGCGGTCGAACAGATAGGTGCCGGCACGGTGGGTGAAGATGTGCATGAAGAAGCGCCCGTCCGCCTTCAGCCATGATTTCACCCGCGTCAGCAATTGCCGCCAGTTCATCATGTGCTCGAACATCTCGACGGAGATGATGCGATCGAACGGCTCGGCAGGATCGAACGCATTCATATCGGCGGTGATCACTCGGAGATTGGCGAGGCCGCGCTTTATCGCTTCGCTTTCGATGTATTCGCGCTGCGAACCGGAATTGGACACCGCGACGATGTTGGCGTGCGGGAATTGCCGCGCCATGAACAGCGACAGCGAGCCCCAGCCACAGTCGAGCTCGAGGATCGATTGCCCGTCGGCGAGATCGGCATGCGCTTCGGTCTGGCGCAGCGCCTCCTCTTCGGCCTCCTGCAAGGTAGACGCCCCGCTCTTGTAGAAGCACGAGGAACATTTGCGGTTGGGGCCCAGCATCTCGGCGAAGAACGCCGCCGGCACCTCATAGTGCTGGGTGCTGGCGGCATCCGTGTGCTCGGCGATGGCCCGCTCCGCCATCTCGCGGGCAAAGGCGGCGTCGCTTTCGGCGCTGCCGCCGGCGAGCCGCACTGCGGCGCGCGAGCACAGCCGGTGGATTGCGGCGCGGATGATGACATCGGGCAGCGGCACGCGCTCAGCCGTGTCGATGATCGCAGACATGAAGCTCATGCAGTCACTTCCTCTCCAGTTAAGCACGAACTCTTTTGGAAACCGGTCTCTGTTTTTCCGACGTCGTAGACCCGCCCCGGTTGGCCGGATCGGTGCGGAAACGCTTCGGCTGGGCGTCTGCGAGCCCCTCGCCCGCGATGCGCCGGCGTCCCACTCCTTCGCAAGTGCGGCAGAGCGGGTCGTCCGATATTCCGGCGGTGGGGATTGCAAAGTGGGGCCCGAGCCGCAGCGACCAGATGCCGACCAGCGCCTCGAGATATGAAATGGTCATACGGAGTCCCACCCAGTCCCGCTAAACCTTGGCCTCCTGACAATTACGCGCTCAATCTAAGGTCGGTTTAAGCCAAAGGTTCCGCGGTGACGCCGCAATTTGGGTGGAGTTGAGCTTTTCTCCCGCCGCCGCTGTGCCATAGTGAGGCTCAAGATCGGCTCCCTAAACGGATGACAGCATGCCCGCCGGCCCCGCAACCCGCTCCGCGATGGAGATCGAACTGAACAAACTGGCCACACCCCGCATCTTTCTGGTGCGGATGCTGGTGTTTCTGGTGGCGTGCGGCCTCGTCGCGGTCGTGCTGTACAAGCAGATCGTCCTGGCCTTCTTCGCCAATCCGGGCCTCAACGCCCTGATCGGCATGGTACTGCTGGTCGGCATCCTGCTGTCCTTCCGCCAGGTGATCCGGCTCTATCCGGAAGTGAGCTGGGTCAACAATTTCCGCATCGCCGATCCAGGGCTGGCGCTGGACCGCCACCCCACCTTGCTGGCGCCGATGGCCGCCATTCTCGGCGGCGAGCGCACCGGGCGGATGACGATGACGCAGCAGACCATGCGGCATCTGCTCGACTCCATCGCGACCCGCCTCGACGAGGCCCGCGACATCTCCCGCTACATGACCGGGCTTCTGGTCTTCCTCGGCCTGCTCGGCACCTTCTGGGGCCTGATCGAAACCGTGGGCTCCGTCGGCAAGGTGATCGACGGCCTGAAGGTCGGCGGCGATGCCGGCGCGCTGTTCGACACGCTGAAGGAGGGTCTCGCCGCCCCGCTCGGCGGCATGGGCATCTCGTTCTCGTCCTCGCTGTTCGGCCTCGCCGGCTCGCTGATCCTGGGCTTCCTCGATCTGCAATCGAGCCAGGCGCAAAACCGCTTCTACACCGACCTCGAAGACTGGCTCGCCACCACCGTGCGCCATTATGGCGATGAGAGCGGCCCCTCCGGCGACCTTTCCGCCGCGCTCGACAAGCTGCGCGTCGCGGTCGAGGAAGGTGGCGGCAGCCGCACCAACACGACGGCGATGGCCAATCTCGCCGAAGCCATTCAGGGGCTGGTCGCGCATATGCGCACCGAGCAGCAGATGATCCGGGAATGGGCCGACGGCCAGGGCGAGCAGAACCGCGACATCAAGCGACTGCTCGAGCGGCTCGCGCGGCAACCCGAAAAGAGCTGAGAAATATCGTGCCCCGGACGCCATGCAGCGCCATAAGCGCGTTTACGCGCATCTTCGACGCGCTATGACGATGCGTTGCAGAGCCGGAGCCCATAACTACCAGAGATCAAGTCCCGAATTTACGGCGTAGCGTGAAGGACGCTACCTGCGTCCGGGACACGAGAGTGGAGAATTGAATGGCCCTCGCCCGTGCGCGCCGGAGCGAATCCGGCTTCAACTACTGGCCCGGCTTTGTCGACGCGCTGTCGACGCTGGTGCTATCGATCGTGTTCCTGCTCTCGGTGTTCCTGGTGGTGCAGTTCTTCCTGTCGCAGGAGGTCACCGGCAAGGACAAGGCGCTGGACGAGTTGAACGCCAAGATCGCGCAACTAAACGACATGCTGTCGCTGGAGAAGCTCTCCAAGCTCAATCTCGACGACCAGGTGGCACAGCTGAAGGCGGGGCTCGCCACCGCGGAGAGCGAGCGCGACCGCGTCAAGGGCCTCTACGAGGGCCTCGCCAACGCCGGCAATGACGCCGCGGGCCGTGCCAACGAGCTCAACAAGGCGCTGGAGTCGGAGAAAGGCGTGTCGGCGCGGGCGCTGGCGCAGATCGAAGTGCTGAACCAGCAGATCAGCGCGTTGCGACGGCAGCTCGCCGCGCTGGAGGAGGCGCTCGATGCCTCGGAGAAGCGCGACAAGGAATCGCAAAGCCGGATCGCCGACCTCGGCCAGCGGTTAAACGTTGCCCTCGCCCAGCGCGTACAGGAATTGTCGCGCTATCGCTCCGAGTTCTTTGGCCGCCTGCGTGCCATCCTTGGCAATCGCCCTGATATCCGCATCGTCGGAGACCGCTTCGTGTTCCAGTCCGAAGTGTTCTTCGACACCGGACAGGCAACGCTGCTGCCCGAGGGCATCGCCGAGCTCGATACGGTAGCGAGCGCGCTGATCGATCTCGACAAGAAGATCCCGCCCGAGATCGCCTGGGTGCTGCGCGTCGACGGCCATACCGACGTACGCCCCGTCAACGGACCGACCTTCCATTCGAACTGGGAGCTGTCCTCGGCACGTGCGATCTCGGTCGTGCAATATCTGATCTCACGCGGCGTGCCGCCGCAGCGGCTGGTCGCCGCGGGCTTTGCCGAATTCCAGCCGCTCGACACCGGCAACACCGAGGAAGCTTACAAGAAGAACCGCCGCATCGAGCTGAAGCTGACGGAGCGGTAAGGATTTTCTCTCGCCATTGCCGGGCTTGACCCACCATCAACAAAGAGTCTTGCGAAGGCGATGGATGCCCGGGTCCCGGCTACGCCAAAGGCTTCGCCGGGCTCTTACTGTTGCGGCCGGCGAAGCTTTAGCGAAGACGGCAAGCCCGGGCGATGACGAGGGAATTTATTGCCCCGAAATCACGTCCCCTGGAATTGCAGCCGCGCCAGGCGGGCATAGAGCCCATTGGCGGCGACCAGCGAGGCATGCGTGCCCTGCTCGACGATGCGGCCCTGATCGAGCACGAGAATACGGTCGCAGGACAGTACGGTCGCGAGCCGATGCGCGATCACGAGCGTGGTGCGATGCCGCATCAATTCTTCCAACGCCGTCTGCACCAGCGTTTCCGATTCCGCATCGAGCGACGAGGTGGCTTCATCGAGCAGGAGCAGCGGCGCATCGCGCAGGATCGCGCGCGCGATCGCGATGCGCTGGCGCTGGCCGCCCGATAAGGTCACGCCGCGCTCGCCGAGCGCCGTCGCGAAGCCGTCGGGCAAGCGACGGATGAACTCGCTCGCATGCGCCATGTCGGCCGCGCGCTCGACCTCGGCGTCGGTGGCTTCCGGCCGGCCGAAGCGGATGTTTTCGCGGGCGCTTGCGGCAAACACCGCCGACTCCTGCGGCACAAGCGCGATGTGGCTGCGCACGGCTTGCGGATCGGCCTGCCGCACCGGCACGCCGTCGAATGAAATCGTGCCGGAGGTCGGATCGTAGAAGCGCAGCAGAAGGTGAAACAGCGTGCTTTTGCCCGCGCCGGAGGGACCGACGATCGCGACCTTCTCGCCGGCCTTCACCGTGAAGGAGACGCGGTCGATCGCCGGCACTTCGGGACGCGCCGGATAAATGAAGCTGACCTCCTCGAAGCTGACGTCGCCGCGCGAGGGCTGCGGCAACGCACGCGGTGCCGCGGGCGCCGCTATCTCGGGCTTCACATGCAGGATCTCGAGCAGCCGCTCGGCGGCGCCGGAGGCAGCCGATATCTCGCCCCAGACTTCGCTGAGCTGGCCAAGGCCGGTCGCCGCGAACGCGGTGTAGAGCACGAACTGGCCGAGCCGGCCCGGCGTGATCGCGCCGGTCAGGACGTCATGCGAGCCGACCCAGAGGATGGCGACCACGCTGGTGAAGACGATGAAGATGATGATCGCGGTCAGGATCGCGCGCGCCTTGGTCGAGACGCGCGCCGCCTCATAGGCCTGCTCCACGTCATTGCCGAAGCGGGCATTGGCAAGGCGCTCGCCGGTATAGGCTTGCACGGTCCTGATCGCGCCGATCAGCTCGGCGGCGTAGCCGGAAGCGTCCGCCAGCGTATCCTGCGCGTTGCGCGACAGCCGCCGCACCCAGCGCCCGAACGCGACCAGCGGGATCACGACCAGCGGGATCGCGAGCAGCACGAATCCGGAGAGCCTCGGGCTCGTCACCACCATCATCGCGGCGGCACCGAAGAACAGCATCAGATTGCGCAGCGCGATCGACACCGAGGCGCCGACCGCCGACTTGATCTGGGTAGTGTCGGCGGTGAGGCGCGAGATCAATTCGCCCGAGCGCGCGGAATCGAAGAAGGACGGCGACAGCGAGATCAGATGGGCGAACACCTCGCGGCGGAGATCGGCGACGATGCGCTCGCCGATGGTCATCACGAGGTAATAGCGCGAGGCGCTGGCGAGCGCGAGCACGGCAACGACTGCGATCATCACGCTGAAATAGCTGTTGATCATCGCAATGCCCTTCGGCGTCATGCCGAAGTCGATCATCCGCCGCACGGCGATGGGCACGAGCAGCGTGGTCAGCGCCGCGACGGTGAGCGCGATCAGGGCGAGGATGGCGCGGCCACGGTAGCGCGCGACATAGGGCGACAGCGCAAGCAGCGGACGCAGCCGCGCCCGGCTCTTGGCCGGTGCCGCGACCGCTGCGCCGGCAGAGGCCGCGGCGTCCACTGGGTCCGGCCGCGGCGCGCCGCCGCCTTCGTCGTCCAGCCGTTCCACTGCGCTCATGCTACCCACCAATCTGTCGCCCACCCCCAGATAGGCGCCGCGGCGGAAGCTGGCAAATCAGCCGAGATACCAAGGTTCTACGGCTTGTTTTGAGGGGTGGCATACGTTATAGAGCAGCCCAAATCCGTCATCGCAGCGTTATAGAAACCGGCGCGCGCCGGCCATAGGGATATGCCATGAAAGCCGAAATTCACCCGAATTATCATACGATTACGGTCGTGATGACCGACGGCACCGAGTACCAGACGCGCTCGACCTGGGGCAAGGAAGGCGACAAGCTGAACCTCGACATCGACCCCAAGTCGCACCCGGCCTGGACCGGCGGCACCCAGCAGCTCATGGACCGCGGCGGCCGCGTCTCCCGCTTCCAGAAGAAGTTTTCCGGCTTCCTCAAGAAAGAGTGAGGCGGCGAGCCTCGCTCGTCGGTCTTGCCAGACAGCAAAACGCCCCCGGTTCGGGGGCGTTTTTGTTTTTGGCGCGACCGTCATTGCGAAAATCGTAGGGTGGGCAAAGCGAAGCGTGCCCACCGTTCACGGACGGTGCAAAAGAGGTGGGCACGGCGCAAGAGCGCCTTTGCCCACCCTACGGCACTACAGCCGAACCTTACTGCTCGAACGCGGCCTTGAGGCGGTTGAGCTGGGGCACCAGCGGATTGCCGATGGCCATGCGCTCCGGCGGCGGAGAATGGATGGTGGTATCGAGGCGGCGGACGCGCGACTGCAGGCTCATCGAGCGGGTGATCAGGTCCTGCAATTGCTGCGGCAGCTTTTCGATCATGTCGGCGGGGCCGGGATCGGCCGCCGACAGCTTTACCTTGGTCTTCTCGCGGTTGGCCTGGGTCAGCGTCATCTCGCCTTCCTTCACCGCGCGATGCAGCAGCAACCAGGAGGCGAGCTGCATCAGACGTGTGGTCAGCCGCATGCTCTCGGTCGCATAGGTTAGGCTGACGGCGCGATCGAGCGCCTTGGCCTCGGTACGGCCGACGCCGTCGAGATAGGCCGCGGTCTCCTCGACCAGGTCCATGCCTTCGCGGAAAAGATTACCAAAAGCCGCCGAATTGGTGAGCCGCTCACTGAACTGGACCAGCGCGCTATCGCTAAACAAACGGTCCGCCATGGTCAACGCCTCTTACGCAACGGTTACGACGCCCGGCTTCGCGCCGGCTTATGATGAACAAATCATTGCGCGGGCCGGACCAAGAGTCCAGTTACATCGGTTAATATGGTTTCCGACGGATAGGACAGATCGATGACAGGCGGTTAAAGCCGTGCACTTTCGAGACAACGCACGGCGCAAAAAAAGAGCCGCCGGAAACCGGCGGCTTTGAAAGTTGATAACAGGGAGGCGTCAAACAGAGTGGACAGGAGCCACTCGGTGTCCAAACGAGGACAGTGATAGTCATAAACCCGAAAGCTTAATCGATCGTAAATGAGCGGATTTTTTTAATGGTTGTTAGCCATGTCGGCCATTGGCCCAGCGTTGAGGCACGATCTCTCAACGGGTCGTCCCTGCGCAAGCAGGGACCCATCACCACAGGGTGGAGTCGTTGCGCGAAGTGTAACGGCGAGTCTTCGTAAACACGCCGGCCCGTGGTTGTTGGTCCCGGATCACTCTCAGCTTCGCCTCGCTTGGCCGGGACGACAGCGAGTTACGTCTTGAAAAACGCATTCGCGGCATCCTTTGATGCGCGCTTCTTGGTCGCAGCTTCCTGCAACCGCGCGATCTCGCCCGTGAGAAGAGCGATACGCTCGGTCAACTCCTCGACCGAGAGCAGCGAGAGATCCTGACCGATCTCGTGCGTGATCTTCTTGCGCGGGCGATCGTCGTCTTCCATCGGCATCTTCGCTTCTCCTGTTCCTCTCTTTGGTCTCGCTCGGCCCGATTCTTTGGTTTGAGCATCTTTATCGGAAAACCGGTGCCCACTCCGGATCATGCTCCTAGTTGCCAGCAACGGATCGGATGGCTAATCAGAGACGAAGACCCGCCCCGGCCCAAGGAAAATCCCCAAGGAAAAACCATGGAAAAAATCCCTTCGCAAATGACCGTGATCGGCATCAGCAAGCCCGGCGGGCCGGAGGTGCTGCTGCCCGAAAGGCGCGCGGTGCCTCAGCCCGGTCCGGACGAGATCCTGATCAAGGTGATGGCAGCCGGCGTCAACCGTCCCGACGTGGCGCAGCGCATGGGCCATTATCCGCCGCCGCCCGGCGCGAGCGACCTGCCCGGCCTCGAGGTTGCCGGCGAAGTGGTCGCACTCGGTGCCAACGCGCAAAAGCACAAGCTCGGCGACAAGGTGATGTCGCTGGTCGCGGGCGGAGGCTACGCCCAATATTGCATCGCGCAGGACGCGCAGGCGATGAGTGTGCCGCCTGCGCTGACGATCGCAGAAGCCGGCGCCACGCCAGAAACGCTGATGACGGTCTGGCACAATGTGTTCGAGCGTGGCGCCTTGAAGCCGGGCGAGACGCTGCTGGTCCACGGCGGCTCCTCCGGCATCGGCACCATGGCCATCCAGATGGCGAAAGCGCTCGGTTCCAAGGTGATCGTTACCGTCGGCTCCCAGGACAAGGCGGACGCGTGTCTCAAGCTCGGCGCAGATCACGCCATCAACTATAAGACCGAGGATTTCGTCGAAGCCACCAAGAAGGCGACCGGCGGGGCCGGGGCCAATGTCATCCTCGACATGGTCGGCGGCGATTATATCGACAAGAATTACGACGCCGCCGCCGTCGAGGGCCGCATCGTCCAGATCGCTTTCTTGTCCGGCTCGCCCAAGGCGACCGCGAACTTCACAAAGGTGATGGTGAAGCGGTTGACCCATACCGGCTCTACGCTGCGCCCCCGTAGTAATGCGGATAAGGCCGCCATGGTCGCCGCGATCGAAGCCAAGGTGATGCCGCTGCTGCGTCAGGGGCGCATAAAACCGCTGATGGACAGTACCTTTCCGCTGGAAAAGGCTTCCGACGCACACCGGCGCATGGAGACCTCCCAACATATTGGCAAAATTGTGTTGGCGCTTTAACGCTCGCGACCAAAGGGTAGCGGGAAACCCTTTGATTTCCCTCATATTCGTGGCAATGATCGCTTAACGACCGAGGGCGTTTGCGGTCGAATGCGGAGAACTGACATTGCGTCTGATCAGGTGCCTCGCGCAGCTTGCGCTGGGCCTCATGATTATTTTCGCCGCTTCGTCGGCATATGCGCTTGACGCTGTCAGCGTCCGCAGCGACGCGCCTGCCATCGACCTCACCGGCATCCTCGAGCATCAGCACTCCGAGACCGATCGCATCCAGGTTTCGACGGCGCCCGGAACCGACGGCATCGTCCGCCGCATCGAGGTGCGCGCACGCGAGGGCGGACAATATTGGGTGGTGTTCGCGCTCGCCAACAACACCGACGACCAGCTCGACCGTCTGATCGTCGCGCCGCATTACCGCATCGTGTCCTCCGGGCTGTTGTGGCCCGATCTCGGCCTGTCGCGCATCGCGACCATCACGCCCTCGACCGGCGATCGCCCTGACCGCGTGGAAAGCCCGACCGCCGACGTGTTTCGCATCACGCTCGATCCCGGCTCCGTCGTCACCTATGTCGCGGAGCTGCGCACCGACAAGCTGCCGCAGCTCTATCTCTGGGAGCCCGACGCCTACAAGGACAAGGTCAACTCCTTCACGCTGTACCAGGGCATCGTGATCGGCATCTCCGGTCTTCTCGCCCTCGTGCTGACAATCCTGTTCGTGGTGAAGGGCAGCATCATGTTCCCGGCCGCGGCTGCCCTCGCCTGGGCGGTGCTGGTCTATATCGGCGTCGATTTTGGCTTCTGGGGCAAGGTGCTCGACATGTCGAACAACGCCGAGCGCGTTTGGCGCGCCTCGGGCGAGGCGATCCTCGCGGCGACATTGCTCGTGTTCCTGTTCGCCTATCTCAATCTCAGTCGCTGGCATGTGCGCTATTCCCACATCACCATCGGCTGGCTGGCCGTCCTCGGTTCGCTGGTCGCGCTCGCGCTGTTCGATCCGGCTGTCGCCAGCGGCATCGCACGCATGTCGCTGGTGCTGATCGCCTTCGCCGGCTTCGCGCTGATCGTCTATCTCTCGACCCATGGCTTCGACCGCGCGGTGCTGCTGATCCCGACCTGGTTCCTGCTGGTGGTCTGGGTGATCGCCGCCGGCCTGGCGGTGGCCGGCTCCGTCACCAACGACATCGTCGGCCCGGCCCTGCTCGGCGGCCTCGTGCTGATCGTGATGCTGATCGGCTTCACCGTCATGCAGCACGCCTTTGCCGGCGGCGGCGCGTCGACCGGCATCGTCTCCGACGTCGAGCGCCGCGCGCTGGCGCTCGCCGGGTCCGGCGACCTGATCTGGGACTGGGACGTATCCGCCGACAAGGTGTTCACCAGCCCGGAGACCGAAAGCCTGCTCGGCCTGAAACGCGGCGCGCTCGAAGGCCCCGCCGCGAAATGGCTGGAAGTGCTGCATCCGCTCGACCAGGACCGTTTCCGCGCCGCGCTCGACAGCGTGCTCGATCAGCGCCGCGGCCGCCTGGTGCAGGATTTCCGCCTGCGCACGCCCGACGGCCACTTCATGTGGTTCGCGCTGAAGGCGCGTCCCGTGGTCGGCTCCGACGGCGAGGTCGCGCGCGTGATCGGCACGCTCACGGACGTAACCGAGATCAAGAATTCCGAGGAGCGCATGCTCCACGATTCCGTGCATGACAATCTCACGGGATTGCCGAACCGGAAGCTGTTCATGGACCGCCTCGGGGCGGTCGCAAATTTCGCCAAGACCATGCCGAACCTGCGGCCGACCTTGATGGTGATCGACCTCGATCGCTTCAAGCAGGTGAATGACTCCGTCGGCATTGCGGTGGGCGATTCCATCCTGCTGACGCTGGCGCGGCGGCTCACGCGTATCCTCAAGCCCCAGGACACGCTGGCGCGGCTTGCCGGCGACCAGTTCGGCCTGATCCTGTTGTCCGAGCAGGATCCCGCGCGCATCACCAATTTCGCCGAGACCATCCGCAAGACCATCCGCGCGCCGATCGCCTTCAACGACCGCGAAATCTTCCTCACAGCATCTATCGGGCTCGCGCTTTCCGATCCTCAAACCCAGCTTACCGACGAGATCATCAAGGACGCCGAGCTGGCGATGTATCACTCCAAGCGCATCGGCGGCGACCGCATCGACGTCTACAAGCCGGCGATGCGCGCGCGCAAGACCGACCGCCTGACGCTGGAAAGCGAGCTGCGCCGCTCCATCGAACGCGAAGAGATTACCATCCTGTACCAGCCGATCGTGCGGCTGGAAGACCGTTCGATCGCCGGCTTCGAGGCGCTGTCGCGCTGGGATCACCCGAAGCTCGGACGCATGTCGCCGTCGGAGTTCATCTCGATCGCCGAGGAGATCGGGCTCATCGTCGATCTCGGCACCTTCGTGATGGACCAGACCGCGCGGCAGCTTGCGATCTGGCAGCGCGCGATGCGCTCGCGCGTGCCGATCTTCGCCTCCGTCAACGTCTCCTCGCGCCAATTGCTGCGCCACGATTTGCTGCACGACATCCGCACCGTACTGTCGCGCTCCTCGGTGGCGCGCGGCACGCTGAAGCTGGAACTGACGGAATCGCTCGTCATGGAGAACCCCGAGCACGCCGCGCAGATGCTGACCCGCATCCGCGAGCTCGGCGTCGGCCTCTCCATCGACGATTTCGGCACCGGCCATTCCTCGTTGTCCTATTTGCAGCGCTTCCCGTTCGACACGCTCAAGATCGACCAGTCCTTCGTGCGCACCACCAGCCGTGGCACGCGCCCGGTGATCCTGAAATCGATCATCGCGCTCGCGCATGATCTCGGCATGGACGTCGTGGCCGAGGGTGCGGAGACGGATTCGGACGCGGTCGAGCTCTATCAGCTCGGCTGCGAATACGCGCAGGGCTTTGCCTTCGGCGAGCCGATGGACGCCGACGCCGCGATGCGGCTGCTCACGGAAGAACGGCTGGAAGCGGCGAGTTGACACCGGCGCCGCCCCTGTCGGGCGGGCAAAAAGGACGCGACGACGGTCGCTATGCCAATTCGAAGCTGAAACCATGGTCCGAAAGCCTGCACAGCGAGCTCGGACCATACTGTTCCGATGCCGACGGCCATGTGATTGCGGACGCGGATTGGAAATCCGATCATGGGCGCTACCGCGTACGGATCGATGACGAGTGGGTGGACGTGCCCGACGGCGCCGTCATCACCCAGCCGAACAAGATCGACCGAACGATCGTGTGGAAGCGTTATATCGACGGCCACCCGAAGGTGCACTGCTTCATGCCGGGCAGCATGACGTAGCTCGCGCTGCCTTTACCTCTCAAGGTGACGAAGGTCACGGTCGCCCCCCAAGACCGCGCGCGAAGCCTCGTCCACGACCGAACGCGGAGACCATCGGCGTCGACGAAGAGCAAGAGGCCCGCAGGCGGCGCGCATAACCAGATCGCCCGCCGGGATCGGCAGACCTGACGCACCGGAGAAAGGACCATGATCGCGAGAAACCACATACGCGCTGCACGCTATCGCGCGCTCGCGCTGACCGAGACGGATCAGGCCAGGGCCAACCTGCTTGACCGCCTTGCCGGGGAAGCCGAGCACGGCGTGCTCTGCACCGTCAGGCATCTTCGCCTGGTGTATAGCGCGGAGACCGCCGCCGCACCCGCGCCATCGACCGACGCCAGCGACGCGTTCAACTCCGCGGTCGCGGTGCCCATGATCTGAAACGCCGGCCCGACGTAGCAGGGGTCTATTTGACCGCGCCGCCGGTGATTCCCGAGATGAAGCGGTCGAGGAAGAGGTTGTAGGCAACTGCCACCGGAATGCTGGCGATCAGCGCGCCGGCCATGATCTCGCCCCAGAAGAAGATGTCACCACGCACGAGGTCCGTGGTCACCCCCAGCGTGATCGGCTTCTGGTCCGACGCCGATACGAAGGTCAGCGCGTAAACGAACTCCTGCAAGGTCAGGGTGAAGGTGAAGATCACCACCGTCAGGATGGCCGGCACCGACAACGGGATCACCATCCTGATGAAGGCGCCGAACAGGCTGCAGCCGTCGACGATCGCCGCCTCCTCGATCTCGACCGGGATCGCCTTGAAAAATCCCATCAACAGCCAGGTACAGAACGGAATCGTAAAGGTCGGGTAGACTAGGACCAGCGACCACATCGAATTCTGCAGGCCGAGCTCCGCGATGATCCGCGACAACGGCAGGAACAGCAGTGTCGGCGGCACCAGATAGGTGAGGAAAATGCCGATACCCAGCGTCTCCCCGCCGCGGCCGGTCATCCGCGCGAGGCTGTAGCCGGCGGGCACCGCGGTGACGAGGGTGATCGCGACGACGCAGAGCCCGATCACCAATGAATTAAGCAGCCAGCGCGTGAACAGCGTCTGCTCGAACAGATATTTGAAATGCTCCAGCGTCGGCGCTTCGTTGAACCAGAACGGAATGTTGGTGACGTTGTAGAGATCGCTGTTGCTCTTCAGCGAGGTGATCACCATCCAGTAGAATGGAAATGTCGTCAGGATGACGAAGAACGCGATGGCGACGAAGAAGCCGATGTCACCGGTGGTTTTCCTTGCGGTTTTGGCGACGACCTTCATTTCAGATCTCCCTGCGCCGGATGAACCGCAGCATCCCGATGACGACGACAAACAGCACCGGCAGCATGAACAGCGAAATGGCCGCGCCATGCGACACGTCGCCGGAGACGATGCCGACCTGATAACCTTCGAAACCCAGGACCGAGGTGGCACCGACCGGGCCGCCATTGGTCAGGAGCAGGACGATGGAAAGATCAGTGAAGGTGAACACGATGCCGAAGATCAGGCCGATAGCCACGATCGGAAGGATCATCGGCATGATGATCTGGTAGTTGCGGCGCCAGAAGCCCGCTCCGTCCACCGTCGCTGCGTCGATGACATCCTGCGGCACCGAGGTGATACCGGCCAGGAAAATGACGATGGCGAACGGAAAGAAGCGCCAGGCGTTGACGACGATGACGCAGAGCATCGCCAGATGCGGCGTCCCAAGCCAGTTCGGCGCCTCCGCGCGAGTGATAATGCCGAGCGCAATCAGGCTCCAGTTGATAACGCTATAAAGGGAATCGAACATCCACTGCCAGGCGACGGTCGCGAGCGCAATCGGCACGACCCAGGGCAGGATGATCAGGGCTCTCACGATCTTGCGGCCCGGGAACGGCCGCAGCAGCAGGAAGGCGCCGAATTTGCCGAGGATGAGGCCGAGCGCCTGCGACCCGAAGGTGAAGATAAAGGTGTTCTCGAGCGTACCCAGGAACACCGGATTGCGCACGATTTGTGCGAAATTCGTCAATCCCACGAAGTGCCACGAGGGATTGTAGATCGTATAGGCGCTGACTGAGTAATACACGGCCAGGAGAAACGGCACGCCGACCAGGAGGAGCACATAGAGGACCGCTGGCGCGACGAGGATCGAGCCGAGTACCTCGCGCCGGTCCAGGATGAAGCGATAGCGCGAGACCGGCTTGGCGATCGGTTCAGCAATCGAGACCATCTGGTAAACCTCGTTAGTGGCGGCTCACCCGTTTGCCGTCATTGTCAAAATGGCGGAGCATGCTGTTGCGCACGGCGTAAGGATGCCACTCTCCGGGCCGGATGCTTTCGTCGGCGACATGGGCCGGCGGCAGCTTCGCCGTGATGATCTGCTTGGTCTCGGCGCCTTCGATCTCGCCATAGACGATCCGCTCCGAGCCCAGATATTCGGAGCGTTTGACGCGGAACGAAAATTCAGTGCAGCCGCCATTGGCGACCATTTCCTTCGGCAGGAAATTTTCCGGACGGAAGCCGAGATATCCGCCATTGTGCTTGATGAGATTCATCGGCGGCGCGCCGACGAAAGTGGCGACGAACAGATCGGCGGGATCGTCGTAGATTTCCGCCGGCGTGCCGAGCTGCCTGATCCTGCCATGGTCGATGACCGCGATGCGGTCGCCCATGCCCATGGCCTCCACCTGATCGTGGGTCACGTAGATCGTGGTGATGCCGACGCGCTGCTGGAATTGCTTGATCTCCGTGCGGGCCGAGGCGCGCAGCTTGGCGTCAAGGTTCGAAAGCGGCTCATCCAGGAGCAGCGCGGTCGGCTCCCGCACCAGCGCGCGCGCCAGCGCGACGCGCTGCCGCTCGCCGCCCGAGAGCTGGCGCGGCCGGCGGTCGAGCAGATGGTCGATGCCGAGCAGCTGCGATGCCCATGCGACCTTCTTCTCGATCTGCGCGCCGGGCAGGCCCTGCGTCCTGAGCGGAAAGCCGATGTTCTTGCGCACAGTGTAATGAGGATAAAGACCATAGCTCTGGAACATCATGGCGACGCCGCGCGCACGGGGCGGAATGTCGTTGACGACGTTGCCGCCGATCATGAGGTCGCCGCTGGTCTGCTGCTCGAGCCCGCAGATGATGCGCAGGAACGTAGTCTTGCCGCAGCCCGATGGGCCCAGCAGCACCATGAACTCGCCGTCCGGCACCGCGAGCGAGATGCCGTCGACGGCGTGAACCTCGCCGAATGTCTTGAAGATATCCCTTGCCAGTACCGCAGCCATCGAACCTCCCGGAAATTCAATATGTGTCACACGCACCGCCCGTTTGCCCCGGACGACACGTCATTCAGGTCCGCCGCTTGACGCGAGCAGGAACACTCCCCCTGCCGCGTCTTCGGCTTCTTGTTCTTGCTTGTGCCGTAAAGCGCGACGACTTCAAGAATCGTCATCGCGCATCGGCTTATTGGTTGCGCATGATCTTTTCGGAAAACCGCTACACGCTTTTCCGGATCATGCGCCGGAAGTCGCCCGGACCGCGCAGCGGGTGCGGATCCGGACGATCGGTGATCAGGACTTCTGCAGCCACTTCTCGAAGATGGTCTCGCATTGCTGCGTGGCCCATTTGACCGAGTCCTCGGCGCTCATCGACCCAGTTGCCGCCTTGGCCATCATGTCGGTCACGATGAAGCTGTTGTAGATTTCATCGGTCGCGGGCCACGACGGTCCCGGATAGCCAGTGGCAGCGGTCCACTCGTCCGAATTTTGCAGCACGGCAAGCTTGTCGTGCGGCGTGGAGGTCGGATCGTCGGACAGTATAGGCATCGGCTTGGGGACGATGTTGGCAAAGACAGGCATGTTGTATCCCGAGCTGGCCTTGAAGGCATCGACCCAGTGATCGGCGTAATATTTAATAAACTCGATCGCCGTGTCCTGGTTCTTCGAGAACTTCCAGATGCCGTAGAAATTCGGACCACCGTCCATCAGCCTGCGCACCGGCCCCTTGGGCGGCAGCGCCACGAAGATATCGTCGGCTACCTTCTTGTTGAGTTGCTGCGCCGTCCGATAGGCGGAGATCGGGTTGACGATCAGGGAAGCAACGCCCGAGTCGATGTACTGGTTGTTGCTGGCATCGGTCCAGGACAGCACGTCGGTCGTCATCGCCTCCTTGTAGAGGGCGCTGACGAATTTGACCGCCTCGATCGTCTCCTT
>Ga0310811_10003440_pt1 | contig 19888 bp, 15 predicted proteins | sample YCmetagenome_FD_207642 | JGI IMG/M metagenome (GOLD analysis project Ga0310811, IMG submission 207642) | Soil microbial communities from experimental microcosm in Duke University, North Carolina, United States - YC | ecosystem: Engineered > Artificial ecosystem > Soil microcosm > Unclassified ...
GTTTGCGCTGAAGGTGCCGACGCATGATTTCAACATCGGCGCCGTCGCCCTGGTGGCTAACGTGGCGATTCTCGTGCTCGGCAGCCTGCTGGCCGGGCGCCGGCAGGTAACGCCGATCGCGCTACGCGGCGCTGCGGCCGTTCCCGCGGCGGGTGACTAGGAAATGTAGAAAGCAGCCGCTTTTTGAAAAAAGCGGCGCAAAAACTTTTGTTCCTCTGGGCCGGCGGCAGCGAAACCAGCACGGCCCAAGTTAACAAAGTTTTTTTGCTTCTTTTTGTTCACAAAAAGAAGCCTTCTCCTTCATTCAGTCGAGCCAGCGGCGGACGGCGTCTTTTAGGAAGGCGGCGTCCGCCGGGTTGGACACCGGGTTACCGGCGCGGTGGCCCCAGACGCTGGGGATCGGCAACAGTTCGGCTTTGGCGAGGTGCGGCATTTCCAGCTCGCTATCGGCGATCCGGAAATACAGGTCGGTCTCGCCCGGCATCAGCAGGACTTTTGCCTTGATCGCCCGCAGCGCCTTGGCGAAATCGCCACCATAGAGGGCGTTGGCGCTGACGTCATTATGGAGCCAGGTGACCAGCTGCGCGTAGCAATCCGCGGCCTGGCGCTTCTGGAACTGGGCTTCCCACTCGTTTTTCAGGAAGGTTTCCAGATCCGGCGCGCCGAAGGCGGTGAGATGCAGACGCTCCCGGTAGAAATCCTGGCTCATGGCCCAGCCGGCATAAATATGGCCGATCGCGTTCAGCGTGCCGACAGGCGGGGCGGAGAAGCGCCCATTGCCGATATGCTCGGGCGCCGCCTCGAACGTGCGCAGCAGGCCGGAGATGAAGACTTTGTTGTGTTCGGCGGTCTTGGCGCTGCTGCAAACGATGATGGCGCGCTCCACCGCATCGGGGAACATCGTGGCCCATTGATAGGCCTGCTGCCCGCCCATCGAGAAGCCATAGATGGCGTGCAGCCGCTCGATGCCGAACTGCTCGAGCAGCAGCCGGCGCTGCGCCGTCACATTGTCCCATTGCGTGACCACCAGCGGATAGTCCGGCGTGTTGCCGGCGCCGGAGGACAAGCCGTTAGAGAACAGGTTGGGGATAATGATGAACCAGCGCGTCGGGTCGAGGATGCCGTCCGGCCCGATCAGCCACTCCATGCTGACATGGTTGGCGCCGTAGCTGCACGGGTAGAGAATCACATTGTCGCGGGCGCCGTTCAGCGTGCCGTAGGATTTCCATACAATTTTGGCGCCGCGCAGCACTTCGCCCGATTGCAGCGGGAAATCACCCAGATGGAATTCACCGCTTTCCGTTGGCCAGTTCATGTTAACAAACTTCCTTTTCAATGACGGCCCCCTCGTGGCGGGGCGATGGGGGCAGGCTTATCATCCAATGCCGTCGGCGGAAAATAAGCAGGCGTGCCCCAGCCCATGCGTTCATGCGTCATTGGCGCCGTGGCGCTGGGCGCCTCGGCGGGGCCGAGCGGCTATGCATGGCTGTGAACCGCCTTGTTGGCTTGCTGGTGGCGCCGCCGCAGGGCATTAAGGTGACAAATTGCTTCGGAGGTCGTTCACTTGTCTCTGTTCAAGCTTGCCCAACACCCCGTTAAAGCCCCGCAGGTGGGTCAAGCCAGCCGGCTTAAAATGCGTATGTAAAAATTTTGAGAATAGTCTTAAGTGCGTCGCCATCCTAAGCAGTTGTAAATCCAGAGAGCTTCATGAAATTACTCAACTCGTTTATTGCCATCGGCGCCTTCAGCGTGGCCGGACTGGGCCCTGCGATGGCGCAAGGTGAACCAGGCTTCCCCTCCGGCATTTGGACGATCCAGGACGAAAACGCCTCAATCAGCACGGCGCAGCCGACGGATCGCAATTACGTCAACGGCTTTAATCTCAATTGGACATCGAATCCCGGTGCGGTGCCGGGATTTGTCTCCAATCTCGGTCATGCAATCTGGGGCAATGGCACGCAGCGCATCAGCCTCGGCATCATGCAGCAAATCTATACGCCGACCGATACGGCGGCGATCAATCCTCCGCTCAATCAGGAGCCCTATGCAGGCTATCTCGTCGCCACGTTCGGCCTGATCCAGGACACGGCCAATACCCGCAACGTCCTGTCAGTTTATGCAGGCGTTATCGGACGTGATGCCGGCGCAGAGATCACGCAGAACGATTTCCATGCCATTATCGGCCAAAAAGGCACGCATGGTTGGGCCTACCAATTGCCGAGCGAGCCGACCTTCAATGCTCAAATGTCGCGCACCTGGCGCTTTCCGCTGGCGAGTTTCGACGGGCTGGAAACCGATGTTCTGCCACAGATCGGCGGTGCCCTCGGCACGGCGCAAATCTACCTCCAACCGGCCGTTACCTTCCGACTCGGTCAAGGGCTGAATAGCGACTTCGGTGCGCCGCTGCTTGCCTCCGGCCCGTCCGGCTCCGACGCTTATCAGCAGACCCGGCCGTTTGTTTGGTATGTCTTCGGCGGCGTGTCATCGCAATTCGTGGCTCATAACGAATTCCTCCAAGGCACCGACTTCTTGGAGAGCCGCTCCGTCGAGCCTTACCGCGTGGTCGGCCAGGCGGATGTGGGCCTCGCCATGATCTGGCACGGCCTGCGGTTCAGCTATACGCAGGTGTTCCAGACCCGGAGCTATTATGGCGAGATTGGCAATCTCCATGAATACGGATCGTTCTCGGTCTCGGGCACGTTCTAGAGCAAAGCAAGGGGAAGGCTTCTTTTTGTGAACAAAAAGAAGCAAAAAAACTTTATTCGTTTGGGCCGTGCTGGTTTCGCTGCCCCCGGCCCAAATTAGCAAAAGTTTTTGCGCCGCTTTTTTCAAAAAGCGGCCGCTTTCCTTGGCCTCACCTTACTTGTCAAATCCGTAAAAGCTCGCCGGGTTCTCGACGAGAATGCGGTTGCGGGTGGCCTCGTCGGGAACCCAGTCGGCGAGGAGGTCGAGCAGGTCGCCGACATTGGGCATGTGCGCCCAGGTCGAGACATTCGGCCAGTCGGAGCCCCAGACGCAACGGTCCGGCGCGGCCGCGACGAGGGCGCGGGCCATAGGGATCGTATCGGTGTAGGGAAAGCCGCCACTGGTCACCCGATAGGCGCCTGATAGTTTCACCCAGGCGCCGTCTTGCACCAGGCCAAGCAGATTTTGGAAACCCGGGTCCTGTACGCCGTTCTTCGCCGGGCGATGGCCCATATGGTCGAAGATCAGCGGCACGCCGAGACCGGAGAGCGCGGTGCCGTATTCGGCCAGCACCGTGGCATCGATGAACAGCTGAAGGTGCCAGCCCATCGCGCGGCAGATCGCGCCATAGCGCTCAATATCCGCCAAAGTGCGGCCGCCAGGGGTCATGACATTGATGCGCAGCCCGACGATGCTGTCTTTGGCGAGCTCTTCGCACTCCCGGCCAGTGATGTCCCGCTCGACGACCGCAACCCCCTTGAGACGCTGCGGATGCGCGCGCAGCGCCTTCAGCATCAATGAATTATCCGTGCCGTGAATGCTGATTTGCACGAGCACGCCACGCGTCATGCCGGTGGCCTCGAGCATGTGCAGATACTGCGCCTCGGTCGCGACCGGTGCGGTGTAGCTCCGATTGGGCGCGAGGATCGTCTCGGGTGGCAGGCCGACAACATGGGCATGGCAGTCCACCGCGCCCTTCGGCACGATGAAGCGGGTCGCGCCGCGCGGCTGCGGATCGGGTCCCGGGCAGGCCGGAGCGGTGCCTGTCTCGAAAGCCAGATGGGCCGGTGCTGCGTTTGTCATGTGGCGGAGAGTTCCTTTCCTTTGGTCTCGGGCAGCAGGATCGCCCCGAGAAACAACAAGCCATAGGCACAGAGGGCGAAGACGGCGATCGCGTTGGCCAGCGACATGGTCGCCGAGAGAGAGCCCACCAGCGTGGGGAAGACCGCACCAAAACCGCGCCCCACATTATAGGCGAAGCCCTGGCCCGATCCGCGCAGGCGCGTCGGGTAAAGCTCGGTGAGGAATGGGCCGAGCCCTGACAGATAGCCCGAGGCAAAGAAGCCAAGGGGGAACCCCAGAAACAGCATCACGCTGTTTGAGAAGTGCAACTGGGTGTAAAGAACCACCAACAGCGAGGCGCAGATCGCGAACAGCATGAACAAGCGGCGTCGGCCGATCCGGTCGGACAGCCAAGCGCCGGCGAGATATCCGCTGGTCGCCCCGGCGATGAGGATGAACAGATAGCCGGTCGAGCCGATGACGGAGAGGCCGCGATCGGTGCGCAGGAAGGTCGGCAACCAGGTCGTCACGGCGTAATAGCCGCCTTGCGCGCCGGTACCCAGGATGCCGGCGAAAATGGTGGTGCGCAGGATGCCGGGGGCAAAAATTTCCCAGATCGCCGGCGGCTTCTCTGCGGCGGCTGCGGCGCGGGTGTGGATCTCCGGCTCGGGCACGCGGCGCTGCAGCAGAAAGATGAAAATCGCCGGGAGCGCGCCCAAGGCGAACATCAGGCGCCAGGCGAGGGCGGGAGGCGCCAACGAGTAGCAGACCAGTTGGAGCAGGACCGCGATGCCCCAGCCCACCCCCCAGCCGGATTGAACCACGCCGACGGCGCGGCCCCGATATTCGGCGCGGACGGTCTCACCCATGAGAACGGCGCCCGCCGCCCATTCGCCGCCGAAGCCGAAGCCGAGCAGCGCGCGCGCCGCAAAAAGCTGGGCGTAATTCTGGGCGAAGGCGCATAGCAGCGTGCAGCCCGCAAACCAGAGGACGGTGAGCTGCAGCGCACGGACGCGGCCGATGCGGTCGGAAAGGAACCCGGTCAACCATCCGCCCACGGCCGAGCAGAGCAAGGTCACGGTAACGGCGAGGCCGGCCAGCCCGCGCTCGACATGCCAGAGCGGCACGATCGTGCCGATGACGAGCGGGTAGATCATGAAATCTGTGGCATCGAGCGTCCAGCCGGTGAAACAGGCCCAAAAAGTGAGCTTTTCGACGCGAGTCATCTCACCGAAGAAAGCGAAGAGACTGGTACTGCCCGCACCCGACGGTGGGCTTTGTCCCTGGCCGTCCCAGCGGGAGACGGTCTGTTCGGTATCCTTCACCTGGCGTTCCTCCCTAAGCGGCGCATTCTGCCGGCGCCTTGTTGCTCGTACCGTTTCAAAAATATTGTTGCAACTCAAAAATGACTAACGCCGCGTCAAAAAAGGGTTGTCTTGATTGCGGTCGAAAGCGTTTTCCCATAAATCATTAAGGCAGCAAGCGGCCGCTTTTTGAAAAAAGCGGCGCAAAAACTTTTTTGAAACTGGGCCTGCGGCGCTGAAACAGCACGGGTCAGAAGTTAGGCGATGAGACCCTTCATTTCATGATAGGGACCGTTCTTGCCCTCGAAACGGATGCCCGGCAGCGGCGGCAGGGGGCCTCGGCGGCCAGGATGCGCGGAATGAAGCGTTCGCGAATCAGCGCCCCCTGGGCCGCTCTTGGGGGTCAAGCCACATCGCTCTCGCGTGGCGCGGTCCTTGGCAGGCGCAGATGAGCCAGTTTGGCGAGATTCTGGTAGACGACACGCTCGATGCCCGGAGGGCGTCCGGAGCCAAGCCAGAGCAGGGTCAGGCTGGCAATATAGATGCCGGCACCGGCCGAGGCCAATGAGGCGAGCAGGCTGATGGGCCGGATGTCGAAAACATCAGCCTGAAGTTTGGTGCGGAGGAGAATGACGCCGGCCGTCATCAACAATGTGCTCACATAGCTGCGCCACGGGCCCATGAGCTGCCGGAGCATGCCAAGCCCGATGAGGTGGCGGGCGATCGTCGCGCAATAGAGACCGACGGCGACTTCGGAGATCACACGCGCGGCGATGATGCCGAAAACCCCGAATTCAATGCCGCCGATGATCAAAATGGGCAATTTCACGCAGAACTCGAAGGCATTCCGGCGGAGAAAATAATGCGCCTGATTCAGGGCCAGCACCATTGGGCCAAGGGGCAGGGCGAAGAGACAAGGGATGATGCTGAGGGCGAGGTAACTCATCATCGGCGCGGCCGGCAGCCAATGCGGGCCGAGCAGGACTTGGATCAGCGGTTTGGCCAGCAAACTCTCGCCGACCAAGGCCGGCAGGCCGACGGTGATGGAGGCGATCGAGGTGAGTTGATAGGCCCGGCGCAAGCGCACGGGATCATGTTTCAGCCCCGAGAGCGAGGCGAGAAGCGGACGAAAAACCGGCTGCAAAAAGGCAAAAAGCGGCATTGACGATAGGTTGTTCGCGGTTGTGAACAGGCCGAGTTCGAGATGGCCGGCGATGCGCCCGAGCAGCATCGTGTCTGATTGCCAGATGACCGAGCGGATGATTTGCGCGAGGCTGGTCCAGCCCAGAAAGCCCGCGAAATAGGGCCATTGCGTCAAACAAAAACGCGGACGGTACGGGGCCAGGACAAACGAAACGGCCGACATTGTCACCGGCGCGGCGACGGTGCCCGCGGCGATGGCCCAATAGCTTTTCGTCGCGATGGCGATGCTGATGGCAATGAGCAGGGCCATCACCTTGCCCGCAAGTTCGATGGCCGAACTGCGCCAGAAACTCATGGCTTTGATGTAGGGGATCAGCCGTGGGCTCTGCACGCCGCGCGTTCCTGGCGACAGGCTGAGCACAGCGATCAGCGGGAAAAGACGCGGGTCATGATAAAAATGCGCGAAGGGCCAGGCAAGCAGCAAGACAATTACCATGACGATCAGGCCGCGAAGCGTGCTGAGCGTGAAAGCGGTGTCGAGATGGCTGCGCTCCAGAACGTCCGCGCGCACAACCACTTCGACGAGCGGGAGTTCAAAAATCGATTCAGCAATGAAAATCAGGCTGGTGGCCAAAGCGACCAGGCCAAAATCGGCCGGCGTCAGCTCATAGGCCAACACCAGAAGCGTTATAAGATCGCCAAAGCGCGTCAACAGCCGCGTCGCAATCAAAAGAAGGGTGGCGGCGGCCGTCTTATGCGTAAGCATTTATCTGAAACATGTGCAGATATTGTGACGTTTTGTCCGTGGGGCCATCGCCTGCAGCGCGGACGTAAGTGCTCATTAGAGGATCAGCCTTTGCGTCCCGGGGCGAGATCGTCTGGGACGCGACGGCTGATTTCCCGCCCCATTGCGCGCGACGGAACCGACTCATGGGCGTATGTCTTTGGGGCGTGTGTCTTTGGATCATCAAGCCTGCCTCCGCGTTTTTATCGCAAGTGCCTCTTCGTTCCAAAAAAGAATTTTTAAAGCAGGCGGGCGTTGAGGCATGAGAGCAGAAATTAAAACGCCCATCCACCACTAAAATGCGAAGTCTGTTCAGTTCGTTAAGCGATTTCAAGAAATTTGTTTGGGTCGCCAGATGTGTATATTTATAAAGAACTTTCTCTTCCTTAATAGATCGCTTAAAATTTTGACCAAACGCGTCTTAATATTTCGACTTGACAATAGTTTATAGACGGGTTTAGTTAACGCTGATTTACCGGACGTCGGCTCGCGTCGGAGTGAACGTGCGAGTGCCAGAGCGCGAATGCCAGAGTTGGGACGCCCAGGGGTTCATGTCCGCTGTCGTACTTGTGTCGGCGAGGGAGAGACCGCAAATGCTGTTGAAGGAAAACGTTCACACCATCCGTGACCTGATTGATCGCCAGGCCGAGGCGCAGCCCGATCAAGGCTTTTTGCTAAGCCCCGAGACCAAGCGCGAGATCACGTTTGGGCAATTGCGGGAACAAGTCCGGCAGCTGTGCGGGCTCTTACAGAAGATGGGGTTGGCGCCCGGCGATAAGATTGCCTTCTTGATGGATAATGGGCTGTTCACGGCGCAGCTTTTTCTGGGAACCATGTATGGGGGATTCGTCACGGTCCCCCTCAATGTGCGGGCCGGCGTGTCGCAATTATCGTACACGCTGGAGAATTGCGACGCGAAGTTCGTGTTCGCGGGGCGCCCTTATGAAGCTCTGCTCAAAGAGGTGCTGGGGCATGTTCATCGGCCGGTTGAAGTGGTGTGGGCCGACGCCGATTCCGGCCCGGCCGTGAGCCAAGCCCCGGCCATGTGTGCCGCGTTGCCGAGACTGCACGCGGACGATGCGGCGATGCTGATGTACACGTCCGGCAGCACCGGGCAACCAAAGGGTCCCATTCACACGCATCGCAGCATTCTTGCCCATGGCCGGAATTCAGTTCAGGCGCACCAACTCACGGCGGCGGACCGGTCGCTCCTGGTCCTTCCGCTTTATCACATCAATGCGGAATGCGTGACCTTGACTCCGACGCTGCTGAGCGGCGGTTCCGTGGTCTTGCCGCACGGATTTACGGTCAGCGAATTTTGGAATTGGATGGATGACTATCGTTGCACCTGGTCGGCCGTGGTGCCGACGATCATTTCACAATTGCTGGATTGGAAGGACCCGAAGGCGGAAAGCCGGGCCGCCGCCTTCGCGCGCATCCGCTTCCTGCGCAGTTCTTCGGCGCCGCTTTCGCCCTCTTTGCACCGGGAATTCATCGACAAGTTCCAATTGCCGTTGATCCAGGCGATGGGCTCCTCCGAAGCGGGCAATGTTTTTTCCAACCCCGTTCCGCCCGGCATCAATAAGATCGGTTCGCCAGGCCTGCCGTGGGGGTTTGAGGCCAGGATCGTCGATCGCGACGGCGCCGAATTGCCCACAGGAGAACCGGGCGAGGTTTGGCTGCGTGGCGATGGGATGATGCAAGGCTATTACAAGGACTCCGCGGCAACCGCGGCGGGGCTGGATGCGGAAGGTTGGCTGCACACCGGCGATCTCGCTTATCGCGACGCCGACGGTTATTTCTTTGTGGTCGGCCGGTCGAAGGAGCTGATCATCAAGGGCGGGGTAAATATTGCGCCCAAACAGATCGACGAAGTTCTCGAGACCCATCCGGCGGTTTTGGAGGCCGCGGCGGTGGGCGTGCCGGACCGCTATGTCGGCGAGGATCTGGTGGCGTTTGCGGTGCTGCGCGATGGGATGCGCTGCGCCGAACTGGAGCTGTTGAGTTTTTGCGAAAGCCAGCTGGGCTATTTCAAAACGCCGACGCGCGTGCATTTCGTCGCCGATTTGCCGAAAGGCCCTTCAGGAAAAGTGCAGCGGTTGCGCCTGGTGGAGGCGGCGGAACGGCTGGCCGGGGCCACCACGCCGCAGCTCAAGGACAAGACCGCCGCAACGGCCATGGCCGAAGAGGCCGCAGGGAATGAAGATGGTTTGCCGCTCGAGCAGATCATCACAGACATCTGGACGGATCTGCTCGCGGCGCCCGAAATCCGCCCTGACAGCAATTTCTTTGCGCTGGGCGGCCAGTCATTACAGGCCATTCAATGCCTCTCTCAGCTGCGTGAACGGACGAAAATATTGCTGTCTCTAGCGGAGTTTTTTGAAAACGCCACGGTCGCGGAATTGGCCGCTCTCGTGCGGCAGCGCTGGGCGCAGCGTCGGAGCCAGGCGAGCGACGGTGGTGATCAAGCGCGTGATGAGTTGCAGCCGATCCCGGTGCGCGATGCCAGCCAGCCATGCCTGTTGAGCCCGGCCCAGGAACGCATCTGGTTCATGGAGCAGGTCAAAGCTGGGGAGCCGGCTTACAACGAGGCCGAAGCCGTTCGCCTCAAAGGCCCGCTCGATGTCGCGGCGCTGGAGCGCGCCTTCAACATCATGATCGAACGACATGAGATTTTGCGGACGACGATCGAGTCCCTGGACGGCAAGCCGACGACGATCATTCATGAGTCCTTTCCACTCCAATTCAAAAAGATCAGCCTGCAGCATCTCGAACCCAGCCGGCGCGAGACCGAATTAGCGCAATTGCTGATCGACGAGCCGCGCTTTCCCTACCGGCTGGAAGCGGAACCGGCGGTGCGCGTGACCATCGTCGAGATGGAGCGCGAAGACCATGCCGTCATACTGATGATGCATCACATTATTTGTGACAGTGGATCATTGGGACTCCTGTGGCGGGAATTGGCCACGTTGTATGAGGCCTGCGTCAAGGGAGAGCCTTCACCTTTGCCGCCTTTGGCGATCCAGTATGGTGATTTTGCCGTCTGGCAGCGGCAACCGCGCCAGCAAGAGAAATTCGCCGAGGATATCGCGTTCTGGAAAGAAAAACTTAACGGCGCGCCGCCGTTGCTGGACCAGCCGACCGATTGGCCGCGGCCGCCGGTCTTTTCGTTTCGGGGCACCAAGCGGCAATTCGCGTTCGACGCGGCACTTGCGGACGATCTGCGCCGCTTGTGCCGGCAGCATCAAACCAGCCTGTTCACGGTATTTGCCGCGGCGCTGAACACCGTCATGCACCGTTATACGGGCCAGGACGATATTTTGATCGGAATTCCGATTGCCGCACGCGAGCGGCCAGAGCTTCGTCCGTTGATTGGGTTTCTGATAGATACTCATGTTTTGCGTACTGATGTCAGTGGCGATCCCACCTTCCGCGAGCTGATGGCTGACGTTCAGGAGAATGTGGCCAAGGTCTACGCCCACCGCTCCGTGCCGTTCGATCAAATCGTTTCCATCCTGCAGCCGGAGCGCAATCTGAGCTACTCGCCGTTGATCCAGGTGCTCTTGAACTGGCGCGATCGCGATGACCAGCCGCAATTCATCGGGCTGCCCGGCTTGAAGACCGAAGCGCTGCTGGCGCAGCCGAAAATTTCCAAATTCGACCTGACTTTGACTTTGACCGATACGGGCAGCGAAATTTATTTGGAGATCGAGTACAACACCGATTTGTTTAACGAAGAGCGCATCGAGCGCTTCGTCGGGCATATGACTGTGATGCTGAACGGCGTGGTTGAGAATGTCGAACAAAGGCTTTCTGAGCTGCCTCTCCTCAGCGCGTCCGAGCGTCATCAGCTGCTCTATGGGTGGAATGCCACGCAGGCCGGGTCTCCGGGCCAACGGTCAGAAAATTACGTCTTGTGATGCTGCCACCGGGATCACGGCGCAAGCCTCCCGTGGCTTGGGCATTGAGGCATGGAACATGACAGGGTGGTTTTTCAATGCTGGTGATCCCATGACGGTTTCGATGCCGACCTCTGCGGACGCACGCTGCGGTGCCGCTGCCATCTCACAGGATCGCCGCATCGTGCTGTATGACACGACCTTGCGTGATGGCGCGCAGATGCAGGGCGTGGATTTCTCGGCCAGTGACAAGCAGGTGATCGCCGCCGAACTCGATCGCCTTGGCATCGATTATGTTGAAGGTGGATGGCCGGGCGCCAATCCCACGGACGACGCATTTTTCGCAGACCCGCCGTCTCTGCGCCGTGCGACGCTTACCGCCTTTGGCATGACCAGGCGGCCGGGGCGCAGCGCCGCCAACGACCCGGGCCTTCGGGCGGTCTTGCATGCGGATACGGCGGCCGTTTGCCTGGTGGGCAAGGCTTCGCATCTGGCGGCGGAACAAGCTTTGGGAATAACGCCGGCGGAAAATCTCGATCTCATCGGTGAGAGCCTGGCTGCGGCCGTGAGAACCGGCCGCGAAGTGCTGTTCGATGCCGAACATTTTTTCGACGGCTACAAGCTCAATCCTGATTACGCATTGTCCTGCTTGCGCCGCGCCCAGCAGGAAGGTGCCTCATGGCTGGTCCTGTGCGACACCAATGGCGGCACGCTGCCCGAGGAGATCTCCTCCATTGTCAGCGCGGTTGTTGCAGCATTGCCGGGGGCGTCCCTCGGCATCCACACCCACAACGACACGGAAACGGCGGTGGCCGGCAGTTTGGCGGCGGTGGCCGCCGGAGCACGGATGGTTCAGGGCACGCTGAACGGGCTGGGAGAACGTTGCGGCAACGCCAACCTCATCTCGCTGATCCCCACGCTGATGCTGAAGCTCGGTTACCATACGGGCGTCAGCGAGGAGGGGCTTTGCCGCCTTACGGAGCTTAGCCGCATGGTGGACGAGCGGTTGAACCGCGTTCCGAATTTTCATGCCGCTTACGTCGGAAAAAATGCCTTTGCCCACAAGGCTGGGCTTCATGCCTCGGCCGTTGCCCGCAACAGCACCACCTATGAACATGTGGCGCCCGAGTGCGTGGGCAATCGCCGTCACGTTGTCATTTCCAACCAAGCAGGGCGCGCGAATCTGCTGAACCGCTTGTCTGAAATCGGTATTGACGTGGCTGCCGATGATGCGCGCCTTCCGGCCTTGCTCGAGATCCTCAAACGGCGCGAATTTGAAGGGTATGTTTATGACGGCGCGGAAGCCAGCTTCGAATTACTGGCCCGCAGCGCGATGGGCGAGAAGCCTGAATTCTACCGCGTTGTGTCGCTCCATGTCAGCGACGACCAGGTCTGGGATGAACAGGGCGTGCTGGCGAGTCTATCGAAGGCCACTGTCAAGGTTGAGCTGCAGGGCGAGACAAGAACGGCCGTTGCTCAGGGGGCGGATGGCTTGACGGCGCTGGATATGGCATTGCGCAACGTCCTGCTGCCCATTTTCCCAGTGCTGCAAGGCATGCGTTCGGTCGATTACCAGGTGCGCGTCTATGCCGCGCGGGAAGCGGCAAAGCCGCCTGTCACCCGGGTCATGATCAACAGCCACGACCTCAACGAGCCTTTGCTCGGGCGCTGGTCCACTGTTGGTGTCTCAACCAATCTCATCGATGCCGGCTACAATGCCCTGCATGACGCCATCACTTATCGGTTGTTTCGGGCTTTATCAGGCTCTGATCTAAAAGCGAGCCTGTCATAACAGGAGCCCTGCATGGACAAAATTGTCAATGATGGCCAGTTTCCCGTGGAAATTCGTCTCGAACGGAACATGTTCTGATATTGAGCGCCCCAGAGAAAAAGAGAAAATCCCGTTGGTGCGGTCGATCGAAGTGATTTCAACGTCGGTAAAATCGAATTGTCGCTTAATGATGGGGTAGAGGCATTTGAATATGGCTTCTTTTGCCGAAAAGATGATGGTTGTGAGGCGCGGATGGTCGTCTGGTGATGTTAGCAAGCGGCTATATTCATCGGACGTGGCGAGAATGGGGGCCAGTTCGAGAGCCGTCTCGCGTGACATGATTTTTTCGACGTCGAGGCCGAGACTTTGCGCCTGTTCCCGCCGTGCGACAGCCGCAAACGCCATGCCCCCGGAATGCGTGATGGATCCCACGAATCCTGGCGGCCATGTCGGGCTGCGGTCCGCGCCGATCGGAATATCGAAATGAGTGGCTCCCAATATTTTGAGCGCTTCGCGGGCACATAAACGCCCGCATATGAATTCGGCCCGTCGGCGCGCAACGGCGTTTTTCAGTTGAGCGGGCAGGGGAATTCCCCATGAGGCGCCATCCTGGTCCGAGACCATCATCCCGCGATGAACGACGAAGTCCGGAAACAAAGGAGGGCGGGTGGTTGATGGCAGGAGAGTCATTGTGGAGATCGCGTCCCTCTGTTGCGCTGTGCCACGCTGCCGGTGCGTTTGGCCAAGTCTGCCGGCTTGCGGCGTCACTATCGATCTACGGGGAGGAAGTGATCAGCCGCCTCCCGATTGCCGTGCAATCACCGCGTTGGCTTCCCGGATCGCGCGACCTTCATCGCCGGTTCGCTCCAGGGCTTCGTTAGCCACCTTCGCCCAAAGCGCTTTCAGCGCCGGGCTGGTTGCCTTGTGCGTATGTTTTTCGGCGTCATCCGGGGTCCAGGGCATTTTTCAGGCCTCCAAAAAATCGCGGGCGAGCAACCGTCGCGTCATATTCGAGAGACGATGAGCATCTTAAGGCTGCTCGCGCCGCTACGAAACCGGAAACATGGCGTCGTCATATGATTTGTCATGTGCCTCCAAGTTTGCAACCCACGGTAGCTCATGTAAACTCGCCTTGTTGGCGGGGTTGAGAGGCCGCTGACACACGATAGTCTGAGGGTCATTTTCCATGGCGTTTGTTGTTACCCCGCTGAAAGCCTTTACTGCGGAAGCACAAGGCCAAAAAAACCGAAAACTATACATGTATCAGGTCGACCCCATGCTCCTTGAGGAGGAGGATGGCTTCAACCTTCGTTATTATGAAGATCCGAAAGTCATCGCGCATATTGAGGCGTTTTGTGAATCCTACATGGCGGACCGTTACGTGCCGCCGATGGTGGTGCGGGCGCTGGCCGATGGCCGGATCGTGGTGATTGAAGGCCATTGCCGGCGCCGTGGCGTGCGGCTGGCGATCGCGCGCGGAGCGAAGATCCCCCTGGTCAGCGTCATTCCCTTCCGGGGCAACGATATCGAACGCGTCGAGGTGATGTTGCGTTCGGCTCAGGGGTTGAAACTGGAGCTTTTGGACATCGCCCGGGGGTACCTACGCCTGCTGCAGATGGGATTTAAGCCCGCCGATATCGCCGCCTCTCAGAGCAAGACTCAGGCCCGTGTCGAGCAGCTCTTGACGCTGGCCACCGCCAGCAACGAAATTCATGATCTGGTGCGCGCCGGTTCGGTTTCGGCGGATATCGCGATCGAGGCGATTCGCACCCATGGCGGCCAGGCGGCCACGATTCTGACCCAGAAGCTGGAAGTCGCCAAGCAGGAGGGGCGCCAGCGGGTCACGAAAACTGCCAGTCGTGGCCATTCGGTCCCCCGCAAGACCGTTGAGGCGGTATTCGCGCGGGTTGAACATGCGATGGCCCGAATGCCCGCCGCGCTGAGGAGGCAAGCCGAGGAACTGCAGGCGCTTCCGGCCGCGGCGCGCGCGAACAAGACGATTGAAGTTGAGGCCAATGTGCTGCTCGGGCTGGTGCAGGCGGCGCAAGAGATCGAGGCGATGAAAGCCAGGCAGGCCAAGGACGCGGCGCGCCGCGAGGCAACGGACGAGAGCCGGATTACTGCAATCGAATCGCGTTGAGAGAAGGGGAAGGCTTCTTTTTGTGAACAAAAAGAAGCAAAAAAACTTTATTGATGCTGGGCTATGGGCGTTGGCGCTGACAACGGCCAGAACGCCCGACTTTCTTCGCTTGAACGGATTGCGCCCATAAAAACAAAGGAGGATTCCATGAAAGCGCTTGTCTATCGTGGACCCGGCCTTAAGGGTCTTGAAGACCGTCCAAAGCCGCAGATCGAGGCGCCCGGCGATGCGCTCGTGAAGATCGTCAAAACAACCATCTGTGGCACTGATCTGCATATTCTCAAGGGCGACGTGCCGAGTTGCGCCCCAGGTCGCGTTCTGGGACATGAAGCTGTCGGGGTGATCGACTCCGTCGGCGACGGCGTCACGGCCTTCCGCCCCGGAGACCGCGTTCTCGTCTCCTGCATCTCTTCCTGCGGGAAATGCGATTATTGCCGCCGTGGCATGTATTCCCATTGCGCGAGCGGCGGCTGGATCCTGGGCAACCAGATCGACGGCACGCAGGCTGAATATGTCCGCACACCGCACGCGGATACCAGCCTTTACCATGTCCCGGAAGGTGCGGACGAAGAAGCCCTTGTGATGTTGAGCGATATTTTGCCGACGGGTTTTGAATGTGGGGTGCTCAACGGCAAGGTGTCTCCGGGGGCAACCGTGGCGATTGTGGGGGCCGGGCCGATTGGGCTTGCTGCCTTGCTCACGGCGCAATTCTATGCGCCGGCCGAGATCATCATGATCGACCTCGACGATAATCGGCTGGGGATCGCCCGGCAGTTTGGCGCCACGCAGACCATCAACAGTGGGGACGGGAAGGCGGCGGAAACCGTGAAGGCGCTGACCGGCGGACGTGGTGCCGATACGGTGATTGAAGCGGTGGGCATTCCGGCCACGTTTGAGCTCTGTCAGGACTTGGTCGCGGCCGGCGGCATCATCGCCAATATCGGCGTTCATGGCCACAAGGTCGATCTCCATCTCGAGCGTCTCTGGTCCCAGAACATCGCGATCACAACGCGGCTGGTCGATACCGTCACAACCCCGATGCTGCTCAAGACCGTGCAGGCCAAGAAACTCGATCCGACGCGCCTGATCACGCACCGGTTCCGGCTCGACCAGATCCTCGAAGCCTACGATACGTTTGCGCGGGCCGCCGCGACACAGGCTTTGAAAGTGATCATCTCGGCCTAGATCGCAGGGCAGGTGTGCCGTGCTGGTTTCAGCGGCACCGGCCCAAAGTCGAAGAAGTTTTTGCGCCGCTTTTTTCAAAAAGCGGCTGCTCCCCCTTTCTTGAACTGGGTCGGTGCCCCCTGGACAAGCCTCCGCCGCGCCCGCACAAGACCGCATCGCCCAAGGCGCGGACGGAGCGCGAAGAATGAGTGAGACCATAACGGATTTTGACGTCGTGATCATTGGGGCCGGCCCGGCTGGCCTCAGCCTTGCCGGCTCGCTCGCGGCACAGGGGCTCGCCATTGCCCTGGTCGAGCGCCTGCCGGGGGCGTCGCTCACCGCGCCGGAATTTGACGGCCGCGAGATCGCCTTAACCCATTCCTCCGTCGATATTCTGCGGGGCCTTGGCGCTTGGGAGCGCATCCCCCAAGACGTGATCGCGCCGCTCCGCGAGGCCCGCGTGCTCGACGGGGCCGGCGGTCACGCGCTGAGCCTCAGCCCGAGTGGCGACGCCGGCGAGCGGCTGGGCCATCTCGTCCCGAATTTTCATATCCGCCGCGCGCTCCATGATGCGGTGCAATCCCGGCCCAATATTCGCCTCTTCACCGAGAGCACCGCAACCGGGATGACGGCCGCTTCCGGCCATGCGACGCTGACCCTGGCCGACGGCGCCCGGCTCACCGCCCGCCTGGTCGTCGCTGCCGATACGCGCTTTTCCGAGATGCGCCGGCGCGTCGGCATTGGGGCTGCCATGCACGATTTCGGGGCGAGCATGCTGGTCTGCCGCATGGCGCACGAGGAACCGCATCATGAGGTTGCGACCGAATGGTTCGGCTATGGCCAGACCATCGCCATGCTGCCGCTGAACGGCGTGGCGGAGATGCCCCACCTCTCATCGCTGGTGCTGACCCTGCCGGCACGCGAGATTGAACGGCTGCGAACTTTGGATGATGCGGCGTTCGGGGCCGAGATCACCCGCCGGTACCAGGGCCGCCTCGGCCCGATGCGCCCCGTCAGCTCACGCCATGTCTATCCTCTGGTCGCGGTCTATGCCCAACGCTTCGTGGCGCCGCGCTTCGCGCTCGTTGGCGATGCGGCCGTCGGCATGCACCCGGTCACCGCCCACGGATTCAATTACGGTCTGCGCGGCCAGCATGTTTTGGCCGGGCTCATCGCCGGGGCCGTCGCGAACAAGGGCGATATCGGTGCGCCGGCCTTGTTGCAGCGCTATGAGCGCGCGCATCGGCTGGCGACCCGGCCGTTTTACCTGGCCACCAACGCCACGGCACGGCTTTATACGGATGACAGCCTGCCCGCGCGCGTGCTGCGCGATGTGGTGCTCCGCATCGGCGCGCGCCTGCCGCCGGTTCGCCACATGATGGTGGCCAAGCTCATGGAAAAGACCACGCCGTCCATCGGGCCAAGCCGCGTGGTCTGAGCCGCCGGCTGGCGGGCACGCTTTTTTCGCTCGCTCATTGGTGGCATAGTTTGGAAATGAATTTTTATTCCCTCTACGCCCAGGGGTTTGCCCGTGTGGCGGCTTGCACCACCGAGACAGCATTGGCGGATCCGGCCCGCAATGCCGACTCCGTGCTGGCTGCCGCGCGCGAGTGCCATCAGCGCGGCGTGGCGGTGGCGGTGTTCCCGGAACTGGCCTTGTCCGGCTACTCGATCGAGGATCTTCTGCTCCAGGACACGGTTCTGGATGCGGTGGAAGAGGCGGTCGCCCGTCTTCTGGAGGCGTCGACGGATTTGTTGCCCGTGCTGGTCGTGGGCGCGCCGCTGCGCCATGCCGGCCGGCTGTACAACACGGCGCTCGTGATTCATCGGGGGCGTATTCTTGGTGTCGTCCCGAAATCCTATCTGCCCACCTACCGGGAGTTTTACGAAGGCCGGCAGATCGCTGCCGGTGATGGGCTCCGGGGAGAGATTTTGGTGGCGGGCCAGGTTGTCCCGTTCGGCAACAATCTGCTTTTCGCCGCCGAGGATGTGCGGGGCCTCGTGCTGCATGTGGAGATCTGCGAGGATTTCTGGGTCCCGGTGCCGCCGAGCGCGCTGGGCGCCCTGGCCGGCGCGACCGTGCTGGCGAATCTCTCAGGGAGCCCGATCACGATCGGCCGTGCCGAGGCGCGGCGGTTGTTGGCGCAATCGGCCTCGGCGCGATGCCTGGCGGCTTATATCTACGCCGCGGCGGGGGCAGGGGAGAGCACCACGGAAGTCGCCTGGGATGGCCAGGTGATGATCTATGAAAACGGCGTCTGCCTGGCCGAGGCGGAACGCTTCCCTGAAACCGGTCAATCGGTCGTGGCCGATATCGACCTGGATCTGCTCCGCCAGGAACGGATGCGGATGGGCACATTCGAGGATAATCGCCGCACCCATGGTGCGGCGACGGAAGGGTTCCGCACCATCGCCTTCCGGCTGGCCCCGCCCAGCGGCAATCTCGGCCTGGAACGTCGCGTTGAGCGTTTTCCTTTCGTGCCCGCCGACCCTGCGAGGCTCGAACAGGATTGCTACGAAGCCTATAACATTCAGGTTTCCGGACTGGTGCAACGGCTGCGGGCGACAGGGCTCAAGCATGTGGTGCTGGGCATTTCCGGCGGCCTTGATTCGACCCATGCGCTGATCGTCGCGGCCCGGGCCATGGATCGGCTGGGCCTCCCGCGGCACCATATTCTCACCTACACCATGCCCGGCTTCGCCACCGGCGAGCACACCAAGGCCAATGCCTGGCGCCTGATGAAGAGCCTTGGCACCAGCGCCCACGAACTCGACATCCGTCCCGCCGCGCGGCAGATGCTGGCGGATCTCGGCCACCCGTTCGGCCAAGGCCAGCCGGTCTATGACATCACTTTCGAAAATGTGCAGGCGGGGCTGCGGACCGACTATTTGTTCCGCCTCGCCAACCAGAACAATGCCTTCGTTATCGGCACAGGCGACCTGTCGGAACTCGCGCTCGGCTGGTGCACCTACGGCGTCGGCGACCAGATGTCGCATTACGCCGTCAATGCCGGGGTTCCGAAGACATTGATCCAGCATTTGATCCGCTGGGTCGCGCAGTCCGGCCAGTTTGGCGATGCGGTCGGCGAAACGCTCGAAGCGATCCTGGAGACGGAAATTTCTCCGGAACTCGTGCCCGTGGAGGCCGGCGCCACGCCGCAAAGCACGGAAGCGAAGATCGGCCCTTACGCGCTGCAGGATTTCAATTTGTATTATACGCTGCGCTACGGCTTCAGGCCCTCAAAAATTGCCTTTCTTGCCCTGCATGCCTGGAGCGATGCGCAAATTGGCGCCTGGCCGGCACATTTCCCCGCCGCGCGCCGCACGCAATATCGTCTCGGGGAAATCCGGAAATGGCTGGAGCTTTTTCTGCAGCGCTTCTTCGCCTTCAGCCAGTTCAAGCGCTCGGCCATGCCGAACGGCCCCAAGGTGGTTGCGGGCGGCGCGCTCTCCCCGCGCGGCGATTGGCGCGCGCCGTCGGACGGCAACGCCGCGGCGTGGCTTGCTGAACTGGCGCGCAATGTGCCGAGAGAGTAAGGGAAGGCTTCTTTTTTGAAAAAAAGAAGCAAAAAACTTTTTTAAATTGGGCCGTGCTTGTTTCGGCGCCACAGGCTCAAACCAGCAAAAGTTTTTGCGCCGCTTTTTTTTTCAAAAAGCGGCTGCTTCCTTTAGACTGCGCGGGATGGCGCATTGGCACCGTCCCGCGCCATGCCAGAAGTTCCGGTCAGGAGCTTTTCGGTTTCTGCTGCCCGGATTTTTCTTGCTGTTCCGAACCCTCGCGCGGGCTGGAGCCGGTCTTTTCACGGCTGCTGCGGCTGCTCGCGGATTTTCCCGAAGGCTTGGTGTTCTTATGGCTCTGCGAGCCTGCTTTCACATGCTGTTCGTGAGAGCCGCCTTGTGTTCCGCCCGTGGTTGCCATGTTTCGCTCCTCTTAAT
>Ga0310811_10003441_pt1 | contig 19887 bp, 21 predicted proteins | sample YCmetagenome_FD_207642 | JGI IMG/M metagenome (GOLD analysis project Ga0310811, IMG submission 207642) | Soil microbial communities from experimental microcosm in Duke University, North Carolina, United States - YC | ecosystem: Engineered > Artificial ecosystem > Soil microcosm > Unclassified ...
CCGTGCCCGAGATGTCAAAGGTGCCGTAGCCCTGAACGCCGCCGGAGGACGCGATGCTGCCGGAGCCGACGAGCTTCAGCGTGCCGTAGACCGCGGTGGTGCCGAGATAGGTGTTCGTGCCGGTGAGGGTCTCGGTGCCGCCGTTGATGATGAGACCGCCATCGCCGGAAATCGTACCGGCGAAGGTATCGGTGCCGACCGAAACGGTGAGCGCGTTCGCGCCGAGCGAGACCTTGCCATTGCCGGCCAGGCTGATGATGGCGTTGGTCGTGGTCGAGGCCGCGATGTCGAGCGTGCCGTTCACGTTGACATGCGACGAGTTCGAAATATTGCCGTTGCCCGAGAGGTAGAGCGTCGAACCGGATGCAATGTTCGTCGTGCCGCTGAAGCCGTTCGAGCCGGAAAGCGTCTCGCCGCCGCCGTCGATCTCAAGCCCGCCCGTGCCGGAGATCGCACCGGAATAGACGCCGTTCGCAGCGGTGAGGACGAGGGTCTGGCTGCCGAGCTTGGCGGCACCGCTGCCGGAGAGCGTCTTGATCGAGACGGCGGAGGTCATAGCGGAGATGTCGAAGGTGCTGTTGTCGACAACGCCGCTCGAAGACGAGATGTCGGCGGCCTGGGCGAGCGCCAGCGTGCCGGCGGAGATGGTCGTGACGCCGGTATAGCCTTGCGCGGCGGTCAGTGTCGTGGTGCCGCTACCGGCCTGCGAGACGCCGCCCGTGCCGGTGATCGTGTTGCCCACGGTGCCGGAGGAGTAGTTGAACGCCACGGTACCGTTGTCGACGACGCCGCCGATGACCGAACCCGTGGTGCCGGCATTGCCAAGCTGCAGGATGGCGCCGCTGTTGACGATCGTCACGCCCGTATAGGTGTTGGTGCCAGACAGGGTCTCGGTGCCGCCGGCCACGACGAGGCCGCCACTGCCCGAGATCGCGCCGGCGAAGGTGGCGGTGGCCGCGGTCACCGTGAGCGTGTGCGTGCCGAGCTCCAGCGTGCCGGAGCCGGAGAGCGATTTGAGCGAAACATCGGCGTTCGTGCCGGAGATGTCGAAATCGGAATTGTCGGTGACGATGCTCGAGGCTGCGATGTTGCCGTCGCCGGTGAGCACGAGGCGGCCGGCCGAGACCACCGTCGGGCCGGTATAGAGCTGAACGCTGTTGATGATCAGGCTGCCGGAGCCGGCCTGACCGACGGTGCCGGAACCGGTGATGGCATTGGCGAGCGTGACGTCGTCGGAATGGTCGTAGATGATCGATCCGGTGGTGAACACATCGCCGATGATTGAGCCCGTGGTCGTGCCGTTGCCGATGTAGAGCGAGCCGGACGAAATCTTCGTGCCACCGGTGTAGGTGTTCTCGCCGGTGAGATATTCCACGCCGCTGGTCAGGACGAGCTTGCCGGTTCCGGAGATCACGCCGGCATAGGTCGTGGACGCGGGAGCGGCGATCGTCAGTGTCTTGCTGCCGAGGACGACGCTTGAGGCGTCGCTGCCGGAGAGCGATATGACAGACGCGCCAGAGGTCGTGGCCGAGATGTCGAAGATCGCATTGTTGATCAGCTGGGAAGAGGTCGCGATGCTGCCGCTGCCGGAGAGGGCAAGCGTGCCGCCGGAGATCGTGGTGTTGCCGGTATAGGTGTTGATGCCGCTGAGCGTGGCCTTTCCGCCACCGATGCTGTCGGCGAAGGTGATGGCGCCCGCGCCACTGAGGACGCCGCTGAAGGTTGCAGTGTTGCCATAGGCGTCGACGGTGTTCCCCGTCACGTCCGTGACCGAGAAATCCTGGGTGAGCGTGGTGTTCGAATCGATGCGCAGCGTGCCGCCCTTAAAGACGGGGTTGAGCGAGCCGCTGAGCCCCGAGGCGAGGTAGTAGGGTTTCGAGGTGTCGATGTCGCCGGCATGCGCCGTCTGGCCCAGCAATTCCGCAGCCGAGAGGACGGTGAGGGCGACGAGCGTCGCGCGGCGATCCGCGCGCGCCATCAGTCCGTGACGAGCAGACATTTCGATCTCCCAAGCTGTGTCGAGCGCCCTTCGGGCGGTATCCAATTCACTTCACGAAAGGCTGTGGCGCCGTCATCGGCAGGTCGTGCATTGGCGGGCGTGGCGGCGGCCCCTCGACCACCGCGAAGACGACACCGGTAACCGCGAGAACGACGAGCCAGCTGCCCAGGATCAATCCCGTTACGCGCAGCGCCGGTCCCGACCTGCTCGCCGCGAAGAACACGAAGAACGCAGCAATAAGAGCTGTTGTTGCGTGCACTGCGGTGCCCGCAATCCAAAATGGCGGCATGCGTTTCCTTGTCGACGTGGCCAGCAACGCGCCTGACAGCGGGCACTCGCTGCGCGCGATCATTCCGGAAGTTCGCCTTGCCTCAAAGCCTTTGCCGGTCACCGAATGCGGCAGTCACGACGAAACGGCCCGGTTTCGTTACAGTCGTATGTCTCGTTACAAAATAAACGCTGCGCATATGTAGGCAGCACGTGGCGCAAAAGAGCGGCAGGATATTCCGCGCGCAGCATCCGCTGCCGGGATTGTAGCGCGGTTGTATCCGCGACAGCGCGCTCACCCCACATGGCGCCATGCGCGCCGCAATCCCGTTGGCCCTTCCCACGCTGGGACCAGTCCGTTGGCGCCTTGCCAATACCCTTGAAGGAGCAACCCATGTCACTTTCAAGTGGGGGCATATAGCGGCGCAGGTATGGCGCAGATGCTGGTGTCCCTGTTGGACAAGAGCGATCAGACCAGCTCGACCAGCACCTGATTAAGCATTCCGGCACCGGCAGATGGCCGGCGCCGGATACATTTTGTTACATGATTTCGCCGTTGCAATCGGCAGTAGGGCCGGGTTCATGGCACCATCATGCCGCCCCTACCGGAAGACAAAATGACATTGGCGACAGGCGCGCCGGCGCCCGAGGCGGCGATGAAGGTTCTTGTCGTGGACGACGACCGCGATCTGCGCGAATCGCTCGCGCAATATCTGATGCGCAATAGATGCGACGTGGTGCAGGGGGCGTCGGCGCAGGAAGCCCGCCGCCATCTGAGCCGCCACAGCTTCGACGTGGTGGTGCTCGACATCATGATGCCGGGCGAAGACGGGCTCAGCCTGTGCCGCCAGATCTATGGCGGGATCGACGTGCCGGTGCTTCTGGTCTCGGCAAAGACGGACGATACCGACCGTATCGTCGGTCTCGAAATCGGCGCCGACGACTATCTCACCAAGCCATTCAACCCGCGCGAGCTGCTCGCCCGCATGAAGGCCATCGTGCGGCGCGCACGCAGCATCCCGAAACAACAGCGCCTGCCCGAAGCGCGCTCCTTCTATTTCGGCAGCTGGATGCTGAAGACCGCGGAACGCGAACTTTACGGCGAGGACAGCGTGACGACGCCGCTCTCGACCGGCGAGTTCCGGCTGCTGCTTCAGTTCCTGATGCGGCCGAAGACGGTGCTGTCGCGCGAGCATCTGCTCGAAGCGACGCAGGGCCGCGAGGCAGGGCTGTTCGACCGCAGCGTCGACAACCAGGTCGCGCGCATCCGCAAGAAGATCGAGCCGGACCTGCGCAACCCGAGCTACATCAAGACCGTCTGGGGCGGAGGCTATATGCTCGCCGTCGACGTCCACCAGCAGTGAGACTGTCGATAAAGCGCCTGGTGTTCGGCACCTTCGGCCAGACCGCCATCCTGGTGACGGTCGCGCTTCTGGTCGCGCAGGGGCTCGGCTTCTTCCTGCTCGTCAATGAGAGCGACCGCTGGCAATTGCTCGGCGCATCGCAGCCGGCGATCGATCACTTCGTCGCGCTGGTGCAGAATGTCGAGCACGCGAAGCCCGAAGAGCGCATGGCGATCTTGATGCGCGAAGGCGGACGAGGGCGTCATCTGGCAGTGGGCAGCGAGAATGCGGTCGACCGGCTGCGGATGACGCGTTCGGCCGACATCGAGCATCGGCTGACGGCGGCGCTGCGCGAAGCCAATGTCCCGTTCAAGACGGTCAAGGCGGCCAGCGCGGGCTTTCGCGACTCGCCGCGCGAGAACGGATTTCCAAGGCCGTTCTTTCCGGGCGGACCGTCGACGATGCGGGTAGGCGGACCGGTGATGACGCAGCCCGGCATGCCGGGACTCGGACCGGACATGGTCTTGGAAGGTGCCGGGATCGGCGTCGGCGGACCGCCTGGCGGGCCACCACCCGGCATGCGTTTCGGCGGCAAGCCACCCGCGGGGTTCAGTTTCCGCACCGAGCGGCCGCCGGGATTCGAGCCCGATGCGAAGCCACAGATGATCACGCTGGCCGTGAAGCTGACGGACGGCACTTGGCTGAGCGGGCAATATTTCAGCTTCAGCCCCTCGACCAGTTTCCTCTCCCGCCTCGCGCTGGCGGAGATCATCCTGTTCGCCACCGTGCTGTCGGTGACGCTGGTCGTCGCGATGCGCCTGTCGCGGCCGATGCGCATCCTCGCCCTCGCTTCCGACCGGCTCGGCTCCAACCAGATACTCGAGCCGCTGGCCGAGCGCGGGCCACTCGATGCGCGCGCCGCGATCACCTCGTTCAACGCGATGGCGAAGCGTGTCTCCGATCTTCTGCGCGAGAAGGACCAGATGCTGGGTGCGATCGGCCACGATCTGCGCACGCCGCTCGCCTCGCTGCGTATCCGCGCCGAGACCGTCGAGCCGCCGGCCGAGCGCCGCCAGATCATCGAGACGCTCGACGACATGCAGAAGCTGTTGGACGAGATCCTCGATCTCGCGCGGCTGGCGCATTCGGGCGAAGGCTTCATCCGCATCGACCTCACCGCGCTTGCCGACTCGGTCGCCGAGGAATTCCGCGAGCTGGGCAACGATGTGAGCTTCGTCGAGTCGGAGCGCGCGGTGCTCGCGCTGCAGCCGCGGCAGACCAAACGTATGGTGCGCAACCTGGTCGAGAACGCGGTCAAGTTCGGCGGCTCGGCCGAGTTGCGGATCGAACAGGACCAGGCGTTCATCAACCTCCTGATCGCGGATAAGGGGCCTGGAATTCCCGAAGAGGAACTTGAACGCGTGACCGAGCCCTTCGTCAGGCTGGAAAGCTCGCGCAACCGCGACACGGGCGGCACAGGTCTCGGCCTCTCCATCGCACAGGCGGTGGCGCGGCGCCAAGGCGCGGAGCTTCTTCTCGAGAACCGCGAGAGCGGTGGATTGCTGGTGACGGTGCGCTGGCCGAGGCCCGAACAGCCTCTCTAGGCGAGAAGCCGGTGCCGCTTGCGTGACTCGAACACGCGACCCCATCATTACGAATGATGTGCTCTACCGGCTGAGCTAAAGCGGCGATCCGGAAGGAGGCGGGTCATAACAATCCCACGCGCAGACTGCAATAAAGGAATTCCCTAAAGGAAACCTGTCATTTTTGGCCGTTGCCGGGGGCGGAGGGCCGGGCCATGCTGGCCAAAATATCCCGGAAACGCCCCCATGCTGACCAAAGCCGACGACTATCCCGTCCACCAGCTGCCCGAGCCCATTGCGACCGCCGGAACGGACCGGAATTTCTACGACCGCTATTTCTTCAACGGCTACTCGCCCGACGGGTCGGTGTTCTTCGCCGTGGCGCTGGGGGTCTATCCCCATCTGAACGTGATGGATGCTTCGCTCTCGGTCATCGACAGCGGTGTGCAGCACAATCTGCGCGCCTCCAAGCTGCTGAATATGGAGCGGATGGACACGACGGTGGGGCCGATCTCGGTGCAGGTCGTCGAGCCGCTCAAGACGCTGCGCGTCACCGCGGATTCGACGGAGAACGGCATCCGGGCCGACATCACCTTCCATGCCCGCGCCCTGCCCGTCGAGGAGCCGCGCTTCACCTACCGCATCGGGCCGTCGACCTTCATGGACTACACGCGGCTGACGCAGAACGGCAGCTATGAGGGCTGGATCGAAGTCGCCGGCAAGCGGATCGAGCTGACGCGCGACAAGATCGTCGGCACGCGCGACCGCTCCTGGGGCGTGCGTCCTGTCGGCCTGCAAAACCCGCAAGGCGCGGCGCCGCCGCGGCTGCCGCAATTCTACTGGATCTGGGCGCCGATGAACTTCCCGGAGAAGTTCATGCTCTATCACATCAATGCCGACGCGAACGGCAAGGCGTGGAACACCGCATCGGTGATCGGGCCGGCGAGCGAGCATGAGGCAGAGCATATGGCCGCGTGCTGGTCGAAGATCGATTACAAGTCGGGCACGCGTCACGCCAAGCACGCGGTGATCGAGACCCGCGACGCCAAGGGCGGCGAATGGCGGGCGGAGCTGACGCCGAAGTTCAATTTCTACATGTCGGGCATCGGCTACACACATCCCGAATGGGGCCATGGCCGCTATCACGGCGAGCTGCGCACCGCTTACGACACAATCAAGACGGCAGAGGTCAACGAGAACGACCCGCAATACCAGCATGTGCAGGCCTTCGTCGAAGCCAAGCTGACCGGCCCGAACGTCTCGACCAGCGGCACCGGGGTGCTGGAGCAGCTGGCGATCGGCGAATATGCGCCGCATGGCCTCAAGGGAATCTTCGATCCCGCGCCATGAGCGAGCTAGAGACCAGGTTGGCCGCGTACCTGAAGACGCGGCTGGATGCGCCGGACCTCGAAGTCGCGAACCTGGCGCGCATTCCGGGCGGGGCGTCGCGCGAGACCTATCGCTTTCGCGCGCGCTATGGCGGCAAGGATCGCGGGCTGATCCTGCGCCGCGATCCGCCGGCGAGCCTGATCGAGACCGAGCGAACGACGGAGTACCGTGCCTACGAGGCGTTCCACGGCCTCGGCCTGCCCGTGCCGGAGCCAATTGCGCTGGAGCTCGACCCCAAGCCGCTCGAGCGGCCGTTCTTCATCATGGAGGAGGTCGAGAATTGCCAGGCGGGCAATATCCTCGGCCCCGATCCGTTCGGCGCGCATGCGGAGACCATCGGCAAGCAGTTCTTCAGCGTGATGGGCAAGATCGCAAAAGCCGATCCGCGCGATGTGGGCCTCGGCGATTTCGAAGGCGAGACCGATATCCACGCGGTCGCGATGCATGAAGTCGCGCGCTGGGAGAAGGTCGTCGAGGAAGACGAGCGCGAGCCGCAGCCGATCGTGCGCGCCGCGATCCGCTGGCTGAAGCGCAATCCGCCGCCGCCGTCGCAGAAGATCAGCGTGGTGCATGGCGATTATCGCAACGGCAATTTCCTTTACGACGACAGCGGCACGATCCGCGCGATTCTGGACTGGGAGATGGCGCATCTGGGCGATCCGCTCGAGGACCTCGGTTGGGCGATCGATCCGCTCTGGTCGGGCGGCAACGCCGAGAAGCCAGGCAGCATGCTGCCGCGTGCCGAAGCTATCGCGATCTGGGAGAAGGCGAGCGGGCTGAAAGCCGATCCGAAGGCGCTGCATTGGTGGGAGATTTTCGCCAGCCTGAAAGGTGCGGCGATCTGGATTTCGGCGGCGCGCGAATATGCCGAAGGGCGCAACACCGATCCGATCAACGCCTTCTCCGGCTGGTACACGCTGGCGTTCCACAACCACATCCTGGCGCAGAAACTGGGAGCCGGCGTATGAGCCCCGAAGTCCCCACCATCCTGCAGTTCAGCCTGCAGCGTCTTCTGGGCGGCATCACCGAGCATGGCGCGGCCTTCGCGCAGGGCCAGGCCGCGCTGATCGGCATGATGATGACGCTTTCGGCCAACGAATATGAGCGCGGCGCCGATATCCGTCATGCCGAGAATGAAGAGATGCGCGCGCTGTTCGGCGAACTGGCGGGCAGCGTGGGCGATGCGGGGCTCAAGGCGAAGCTGGAGGCGGCAGCGCGGTCGAAGGACGAGTCGCTGCGCATCTCGGTGCTGAATGCGAACAATTATGGGCTGCGCCGGCTTTTGACCGAGGCGCAGATATATGCCGAGGACCATGGCGCGCAGGAGGCGGAGCGGCGTATATGGGCCGTCCTCAAATCTTTAGCCGCGCGCCGCCTTGTCTCCCTTGGTCCCGTCTGAGCCTATCGCGACAACGCCTGCGCGATTCCGGCTGTCGCTGGCCTGGGCGGCCTGGGGCGCGGGCGGCGGCGTCTATACGCCGTTCTTCGGCGCCTGGCTGGCGTGGAAGGGGCTAAGCCCGGCGCAGATCGGCACCCTGCTCTCCATCGGCATGCTTTTGCGTGTGGTGATCCCGCCGATGACCGCGATCATCGCCGATGCGCGAAACGACCGGCGCAGCATGATGATCCTGCTGGCGGGGCTGCAGCTCATTGGTTATCTCGGCCTCAACTGGGCGATCTCGCCGTTCGAGATCTTCGTCGTCGCGACACTGGCGAATGTCGGCGGTTCCTCGGCGGGACCGATGATGGAGAGCGTGAGCCTGCGTCTCGCCGAGCGCTATGGCTTCGATTACGGGCGGGTACGGTTGTGGAATTCCTCGGTCTTCGCGGCGTGCAACCTCCTGTCCGGAATCGCGATCTCGCAATGGGGAATGGCGGTATTGGCGCCCTGGCTGTCGCTGTCGACGGCTGCCGCGGTAGCGGCGCTCGCCTGGCTGCCGCCGCCGCCAAAAGGCCATAGCAGCGGACAGTTCGGAATCAAGCTGCGCGCGACGCTGGCGGAATCGCGCGAGTTGCTGGGTTCGGGCGTATTCCTGCTCTTCCTGCTGGCGGCGAGCTTCGACCAGGGGAGCCATGCGTTCTACTACGCTTACGGCGGCCTGCATTGGCGCGAGCTCGGCTATAGCGGGACGGTGATCGGTGCGCTCTGGCCGCTCGGCATCGTGGGCGAGGCGCTGTTGTTCTCGGTATCGCTGAAAGTCGTGCGACGCTTCGGCGTGACGCAGCTTCTGCTGCTCGGCGGCGCAGGCTGCGCGGTGCGCTGGACGATGCTGGCCTTCGATCCGCCGCTCGCCGTCATCGCCGCCGCACAGCTTCTGCATGTCGCGACCTTCGCGCTAGCCCATCTCGGCGCGATGTACTTCCTCTCCGCCGCCGTACCGCCGCGCCTCGCTGCGACGGCGCAGAGCCTCTATGCCGTGACGAGCAGCGGTATCATCATGGGCGTGGCGACCTATGTTTCGGGACCGCTCTATATGCATTTCGGCGGCCGAACTTATCTGCTGATGGCCGCAATGGGCGTTTGCGCGATGCTGTTCGCCTTCGCCCTGCAACGAAGCTGGCATGGCGGCCGGATCACACAGCATGCTGACCACGATCTGGGCGACGCAATCTAGCTGCATTTTGGTCGCGCGCGCTGACGCGAACCGCTTCACACTTCGCGGGCGCGCGCTCCACGCGGATGCGCCTTCTCATAGACCGCCATCAGCTTCTTGGTGTCGATCTCCGTATAGGTCTGCGTGGTCGAGAGCGAGGCGTGACCCAGGAGTTCCTGCACCGCGCGCAGATCGCCGCCATTGGCGAGGAGATGCGTGGCGAAGGAATGGCGCAAGGCGTGCGGCGTGGCCCGATCCGAGAGGCCGAGCGCGCCGCGCAGATGCTGCATCAACGCCTGGGCCTCGCGCGCACGCATCGGCTTGCCGCGGCGGGAGAGAAAGAGCGGCGCGGTTTTGTCGCCGGTGAACGGGATTTTCCCTTCATAGGCGGCGATGGCGCTGCGCACCGGTTCGATGAGAGGTACGACCCGTTCCTTCGAGCCCTTGCCGAGGATGGTGAGCGACTCGCCGAGCGGGACGTCGCCACGGCGGAGCGAGAGCGCTTCGGAAATGCGCAGACCCGCGCCATAGAGCAGCGTGAGCAGCGCGACATCGCGCGATGCGATCCAGTCGACAGCGTTCTCGCCCGCGACTTCGATGGCGCGGGCGGCGTCGGTCTCGCTCAAGGGGCGCGGCAGGCCACGGCGGACCCGCGGGGTACGGACGTTGCGGGCGGCCGCGCTCTCCAGGATGTTCTCGCGCGCGAGATATTTGAAGAAGCCGCGGATCGCTGCGAGGGCACGCTGCACGCCCTTGGCGCCGAGGCCTTCCTGGCGCCGCACCGTGATAAAGGCACGGATATCCGCGGGGACGAGCTTGGCCAGCGCGCGCTCATCAACGCCGCCGAGATGAACGGCGAGGAAATCGAGGAAGCGTTCGAGATCGTCGCCATAGGCGCGCAGCGTGTGCGGGCTGGCGCGGCGCTCATGCGCCAGCATCGCGAGCCATGCGGCTTTCAGATCTTCGGCAGATCGAGCCATGCCCGTATCGCGCGTTCGAGGGCGCGGGCGGCGAAGCGAAGGTCCGCGGCGAGCGCCTCCTCTTCGAAGGCCCCCTCGGCTTCGGCACCCAAAACCAGCAGCGCCGATGGTGCTTCCCGGCCGATGCGCAGACGGAAGGCAGCGAGGCTCTTGTAAGAGGAGCCACCTCCGCCCAGCAGAAGCTCGCCGCCGCCGGAGAGAATCGCGCCGGAGCCTTCGCGGCCGAGCACCGCCTCGGTCGTTCCGGGCGGAATGAGGCGCACACCTTCGCTGCGGGTCTTTTCGCCCTCGCCTTCGACGCAGATCGCCGCACGGTCGGCGCCGAGCGCATGCGCGGCGGCAGTGACGGCATCGATCGCCTCGGCAAAGCTTCGCGCATCGATCAGCTCGAGCAGAAAGCGGCGCACGCCCTCGCCGAGCGAGGATTTGCGCAGCGAGAGAAGCCCGTCGCGCTCCGCTTTCAGCCGCGCATTCTCGGCGGTGAGCTTTTCGATCAGGAAGCGTTGCAGGTCGCGGACATCGCCGAGATCGCCGCGTTCGGGCAGGAGCAGCGCGAGAAGCTCGCCATCGGCGGCCAGCTGCATCCGGTTCATCCGGATATAGGCTTTGACCGCTTCCGCCGCCGCCTTCTCCGGCGCGACCGCTTTTGCCTGTTCGCTCATTCGTCCCTTATCCGGACCCCGGCCTTCTTCGCATCGGCGAGGAAAGTCGCCAGCCCTTTGTCGGTCAGCGGATGGTTGAGGAGCGAACGGAACACCTCGACCGGGATCGTCGCCACATCGGCGCCGGCGAGCGCGGATTCGCGCACATGGGGAATGCCGCGCACGGAGGCGGCGAGGATCTGGGTGTCGAAATTGTAGTTGTCGTAGATCGCGCGGATCTCGCGGATCAGGTCCATGCCGACCTGGCCGGCATCGTCGAGCCGCCCGATGAAGGGTGAGATGAAGGTCGCGCCCGCCTTCGCCGCCATCATCGCCTGGACCGGCGAGAAGCAGAGTGTGACATTGACCATCATCCCATCGGCGCGGAGCGCGCGGCAGGCGGCGAGGCCATCCCAGGTGAGCGGAACCTTGATCGCGATGTTCTTGGCGATCTTCGCAAAAATCTTCGCCTCGGCCAGCATGCCGGCGGTGTCGAGCGCCAGCACCTCGGCGCTGACCGGACCGGAGACGGCGGCGCAGATCTCCTTCAGCGCTTCGACGTAGTCCATGCCGTTCTTGGCGGCGAGCGAAGGATTGGTCGTCACGCCATCGATCAGGCCCGTCGCCGCGAGCCTGGCGATCTCCTTGGAATCGGCGCTGTCGATGAAGAGCTTCATGGAAAACCGGTTGACCGGGCAGAATCAGCGTTAGAAGTGTACTCCATGAAACAAACGGCGTTTAGGCCCATCGATCCGGCATTGCTTGCGCCCGCGCCGCGCGCCGGCGTGCTGCTGCCGCTGCCGCTGGCCGGGGCCTATGACTACAAGCTGCCGAAGGGGACGGCAGTGCAGCGCGGGCTTCTGGTCGCCGCGCCGCTGGGGCCGCGCACGCAACTGGGCGCTGTGTGGGGCGCGGCGGAAGGCGGCGTCGGCGACAACCGGCTAAAAGAAGCCGTGCCGCTGGAAGGGTTTCCCGCGCTGCCGGAAAAACTGTGCGATTTCATCGACTGGGTCGCGAATTACACGCTGTCGCCGCCGGGGATGGTGCTGGCGATGGCGCTGCGCGGCGGGCGGGCGTTCCTGCCGGAGGTTCTGCGCACCGCCTTCGTGCTGGGCGAGGCGCGGCCGAAGAAGCTGACGCCGGCGCGCGAGCGTGTGCTGGCTGTTGCGGGCGACGGACTGGCGCGTTCGGTTCCGGCGCTGGCACAGGAGGCGAATGTCTCGACCGCCGTGGTGCGCGGGCTGATCGAGGCGGGCGCGCTGGTCGAGACGCAGCTGCCGGAGTTCGAGGCGTTTCCCGTGCCCGATCCGGGCCTGCCGAGCGCGACACTGAACGATGCCCAGCGGATCGCGGCGGATGCGCTGTGCGCGGATGTGGCGGCGCATAAATACGCGGCCAGCCTGCTCGACGGCGTGACGGGGTCGGGCAAGACCGAGGTCTATTTCGAGGCTGTCGCGGCAGCGCTGCGCGCGGGGCGGCAGGCGTTGATCCTGCTGCCGGAGATCGCGCTGACCGTGCAGTTTCTCGAACGCTTCGCGGAACGCTTCGGCTGCCGGCCGGCGGAGTGGCACAGCGATCTTTCGCAGAAGGAGCGCACGCGGACCTATCGCGCGGTGATGAACGGGCAGGCGCGGGTCGTAGTGGGTGCGCGATCGGCGCTGTTTCTTCCCTTTCAGGATCTCGGCCTGATCGTCGTCGACGAGGAGCATGAGCAGGCCTACAAACAGGAAGACGGCGCGATCTATCACGCGCGCGACATGGCGGTGGTGCGGGCGCGCAGCGAAGGCTGCGCCGTGGTGCTGGCGAGCGCGACCCCGTCGCTGGAGAGCTTCGTCAATGCGCAGAGCGGAAGATATGTCCATCTGACGCTACCGCGCCGCCATGGCGCCGCCGTGCTGCCCGAGGTGCGGCTGATCGATCTGCGGCATGAGAAGACGGAGGCCGGAACCTGGCTATCGCAGCCGCTGCGCGATGCGATCACCCAAGCGGTGGCGGCGGGCGAGCAGGCGATGCTGTTCCTCAATCGCAGGGGCTATGCACCGCTGACGTTGTGCGAAAGCTGCGGTCACAAGATGACGTGCCGCGACTGCTCGTCCTGGCTGGTCGAGCATCGCTATCGCAAGCGGCTGGCGTGCCATCACTGTGGCTACGAGACCGCGACACCGCCGAAGTGTCCCGAATGCGGCGCGGAGGGCAGCCTGATCGCCTGCGGACCGGGCGTGGAGCGCGTGGCGGAAGAGTTTGCGGCGCTGTTTCCGGATCTGCGCACCGCCATCGCGTCGTCCGACACATTGCACGGACCGGCAGAGACGCAAGCGGCGATCCGCGCGATGGCGAAACGCGAGATCGATGTGCTGATCGGGACGCAGATCGTCGCCAAGGGACACCATTTCCCGCAGCTCACGCTGGTCGGCGTGATCGATGCCGATCTGGGCGGCTCCGACGGCGATCTGCGCGCGCGGGAACGCACCTTCCAACTCTTGCATCAGGTGTCGGGACGCGCGGGACGGGCGGAGAAGCCCGGTCTGGTGCTGATCCAGACGCGCAATCCGACCGATGTGGTGATGCAGGCGCTCGCGTCCGGCGACCGCGATGCGTTCTACGCGCAGGAACGCATCTATCGCGAACGCGCGCATGCGCCGCCGTTTGGACGATTGGCGGCCATCATCCTGTCGAGCCACGATACGGAAGCGGTGACGGAAGCGGGACGCATATTGGCGAAAGCAGCGCCGCAGGCGCGTGGCGTCAGCGTCTGGGGTCCGACGCCGGCCTTCTATCACCTCTTGCGCGGCCAGACGCGCGAGCGACTGCTGGTACAGGCGGAGAAGAATGTCGACATGCAGGCCTATCTGCGCGCTTGGCTCGGCGGGCTCAAATTGTCGAACAAGGTGCGGCTTACGGTCGACGTCGATCCGGTGAGCTTTTTTTAGCCACCTTCGCAGCAGCTTTCGCGGCGTTCCGCTTCAGGCCGGCCTTCAGCATTTTGCGGATCAACGTCACCGGCAGCGGTTTGTCGAGCGGCAGCTGCACGGTGCCCTTCGACGTCTTATAGGCCGCAAGCTCGTCCTTGAAATCGGCGACGATGGCGCCCGGAAAAAAGCCTATATGAACCTTGAAAAGCGCGAAGCCCGCGAGTGCGCCCTGAAGCGTGTAGTATGGCATGCCGTAGCTGATGCCTTCCTCCGCCTTCGGCGCGGCGGAGAGGATGAGAGCGCGCAGTTGGGCGAGTTTGGGCCTATGCTCGGCTGGAGCCGCTTTAATGTACGCCTCGACGCTCTTGGCGACGGGCGCGCCTCTCACTGAAACTTCCGCACATCCGCGAGATGCCCGGAAATCGCGGCGGCGACGGCCATGGCGGGGCTCATCAGATGGGTGCGGCCGCCGCGGCCCTGGCGGCCTTCGAAGTTGCGGTTCGAGGTCGAGGCGCAGCGCTCGCCCGGGGCGAGCTTGTCGGCGTTCATCGCGAGGCACATCGAGCAGCCCGGTTCGCGCCATTCGAAGCCGGCTTCGAGGAAGATTTCATCGAGACCTTCTTCCTCGGCCTGCGCTTTCACGAGGCCCGAGCCCGGCACGACCATCGCATTCACATGCGAAGCGACTTTCTTTCCCTTGGCGATGGCGGCGGCGGCGCGCAGGTCTTCGATGCGGCCATTGGTGCAGGAGCCGATGAAGACGCGGTCGATCTTCACCTCTTCGAGCGCGACGCCGGGCGTAAGGCCCATATAATCGAGCGCGCGTGCGACCGACGCACGATGCGCTTCGTCTGCGATGGCGGCGGGATCGGGGACCTGGCCGGTGACGGGCAGCGCCTGCTCGGGCGAGGTGCCCCAGGTAACCATCGGGACGATGTCGGCGGCGTTCAGCACGATCTCGGTGTCGAATTTCGCATCGGGATCGGAATGCAGCGTCTTCCAGTACATCACCGCATGCTCGAAAGCGGCACCCTTGGGCGCGCGCGGCTTGCCCGCGATATAGGCGAAAGTCGTCTCGTCGGCGGCAATGAGACCGGCGCGGGCGCCGGCTTCGATGGTCATGTTGCAGAGGGTCATGCGGCCCTCCATCGACAACGCACGGATCGCGTCACCGGCATATTCGATGACATAGCCGGTACCGCCGGCAGTACCGATCCTGGCGATGATCGCGAGCGCGATGTCTTTCGCAGTGACGCCCACGGGGAGCGTGCCGTTGACGCTGACGCGCATGTTCTTCGAGTGCTGGGTCAGCAGCGTCTGCGTGGCGAGGACATGCTCGACCTCGCTGGTGCCGATTCCGAAGGCGAGCGCGCCGAAGGCGCCATGGGTCGAGGTGTGGCTATCGCCGCAGACAATGGTGGTGCCGGGCAGCGTCCAGCCCTGCTCCGGCCCGACGATGTGGACGATGCCCTGGCGGATGTCGTCCATCGCCAGATATTCGATACCGAATTCCTTCGCGTTCCTCTCGAGCGTCGCGATCTGCTCGCGCGATTCCGGGTCGGTGATGCCGAGGGCCCGGTCCTTGGTCGGGACGTTGTGGTCGGCCACGGCAAGCGTGAGATCGGGCCGGCGCACCTTGCGGCCGGCGGTGCGCAGGCCCTCGAAAGCCTGCGGGCTCGTCACCTCGTGGACGAGGTGGCGATCGATATAGAGCATCGCGGATTCGCCCGGTGTCTCGTTCACCAGATGCGCGTCCCAGATCTTGTCGTAAAGCGTTTTAGCCATGGCGGACCGTTATTTTGTTGCGCTGCACTATCAGTCCGCGCAACGTCGCGCAAGCAACTCAATGCCGCGTGAGCCAGAGCACGGCCATGATGATGATAATCGCGATGAACTGCGCGAGAACACGCAGGCGCATCAGCTTGTTCGACCAGGTGGCCGAAACCTCTCCGCCGCGGAAGAGCGTGTAGAGCCCCGCGATCAGAATGCAGGCGACGACCGCGACCGCGACGCCGACGAGAATATTGCCCGTCATGCCGGCTTGCCCGGGGAGGGGATCGCAGGACCCGGCACCCAGCCGGCCGCCTTCTCACCCAACTGGCGGAACTTCTTGGAGACGCCGTCGAGCTTGGCGATCCATTCGGGATTGGGCGTCTGACCTTCGATCTCCTTGAAATAGACCTGCATCAGCGCGGCGATGGCGATGGGCTCCATGATCGCGGCCTTCACCGCGATGGCCAGCACGACCGAAATTCCGAAGGCCCATACCGTCGACGCACCGGGCAGCAATGCGACCAGCGCGAAGGTGGGCGCGAGGAAGGCGAGGAAGAAGGCGAAGGTCAGAAGCCACATGAAGATCGAAAGCCAGATCGCGTTCTTCAAGAAGCGCATGTAGTTCTGGGCGAAGAGCACAAGGCCGTCGCGCGCCGTCATCCAGGGATTGGTGGTGTTGGTGCGGATCAGATGGGCGAGGATGATTTCGTCGACATAGGTCAGCGACATGCGCACGAAGCTCTCGGCGATGCGGATCAGCTGCTGCACCGCCGGGATCGGCAGGAAAGCCGCGAAAAGATTGATCGTGCCGAAGAGCGCGCGCAGCACGCCCTTGATGAGCTGATCGACGCCGAAAAGGATCGAGGACTGCGCGAAATGGCTCTTCACATAGGTTGCGCCAAAGCCGATCTGGCTTTGCCCGGCGGGAACGGATTTGCCGTCATAAATCTCGACCAGCACGGCGATATGCGCGGCCTTCACGAGGTAAAGCACGTATTCGCGGGCGAAGTAGAGCGCGGTGCTGACGAGACCGAAGCCGATCAGGCTGCCCCAGAGCGCACCGGAGGCCGGCGCATCGAGGCTGTGCCCGAGATGGCCGAAGCCCCAGCCGAGGGTTCCGCCGATGCCGACGCTGAACACATAGGCAAGCGCAATGCCGACGAAGACGACAATACGCAGCAGGATGAAAGGCAGCGTCTGCATCACCATCGAAATCGCGCGGCCGAAGCTGAAATCCCACATCGCGGGGTCCCCATTCCTGTCAGGAGCCGCATATTGGCCCCGCGCGCCGCGCACGCAAGGGCTTGAACACCGAAGTGAGTCACAGGAGATTTGCGGTGCCAAAACGGGAGCAGGAACGATGAGCGTCATCCCATATCTGACGATTCCGGACGGACGCGGTGCGGAGGCGGCGGAGTTCTACCGCGCGCTGTTCGGCGCCTCCGAAGGGGTGCGAATGCCGGCGGAGGACGGCAAGCGGCTGATGCATTGCGAGCTGCATTTCGCGGGCGGCACGCTTTATCTCAGCGACGATTTCCAGGGCAGCGGCAGCGCGCCGGCGCTGGCTTCGGTGTTCCTCGGCTTCGACAAGGCGGCGCGGGTCGACGAACTGACGGCCAAAGCGAAGACCATGGGCGTGACCATGATCCAGGAGCCGCAGGACATGTTCTGGGGGGACCGCTTCGTGATGTTCCGCGACCCGTTCGGCCATCGCTGGCAGGTCGGCGCGCCGAAGGGCTGAGACCCCCTTCAGCGAAATCAAGGACTTACCCGGTCTTCGGCAAGATAATTGTTCGTACGAGCCCTCAAGCCAGCTCGTCGATCTTCTCGTCGGTGAAATTGCCCGGGACGATGGTCGCCGGGATCGCCTGGACCCCGCTGGCAAAGAGCGAGACCAACGGTCCGGGGCCTTCCTTCGCGACGCCGGAAGCAAGCACCAGGATCGAGATGTCTTTGTCGGATTTGATCAGCTCCAGCAGCACATCGGTCGGTCGGCCATCGGCAATCACGAGCTCCGGAATGATGCCGGCGAGCTCGCCCACCGTCTTGGCCGCGGCATAGACCTGCGCCTCGGCATCCTGCCGCGCTTCGTCCTTCATGATCTCCTCCACGCCGCGCCATTGCTGGAAATCGGCGGGCTGGGCGACGCAGAGCAACGTGACGCGGCCACCGGTGTGCTGCGCCCGGCGCGCGGCAAAGCGCACGGCGACGCGGCACTCCGGCGTCTTGTCGACGACGACGAGGAATTTGCGCGGACGATCCAAAGAAGGCTCGCTCATGGGCCGGGATGCTGACACCATGGCGGGCGCAGCGGCAAGAGCGGCCCGGACATGACGATCGAACGCGAAGAGCAACTCGAGAAACTCCGGAGAGCCGGTGCCGCTGTCGCCCGGACGCTGCAGGCGATGGCGCAGGCACTGGAGCCCGGCATGACGACGCGGGAGCTGGATGCGCTGGGGCGCAAGTTGCTGGAGCAGGAAGGCGCGCGGCCGGCGCCCGAGTCGACCTACAAGTTTCCGGGCGCGACCTGCATCTCGGTTTCGCCGGCCATCGCGCATGGCATTCCGGACGAGCAGGTTCTGAAGGCCGGCGATCTCGTGAACATCGACGTCTCGGCCGATATCGGCGGCTTCTATGCCGATACCGGCGGCAGCTTCGCCATCCCGCCGGTGACGGCAAAGATCGAGAAGCTATGCCGCGACGGCAAGCGGGCGATGTGGAGCGGGATCCGCGCGGTGAAGCCGGGCGCGAAGCTCAACGAGATCGGGCGCGCGATCCAGGATTTCGCCGACAAGAACCGCTACATGCTGATCCGCAACCTCGCGAGCCACGGCGTCGGCGGCGCGCTGCATGAAGAGCCGGGACATATCCCGACCTGGTACGAGAAGAACGACCGGCGGCGGATCCATGAAGGGCTCGTATTCACCATCGAGCCGTTCCTCTCGACCGGCTCGAGCCTGGCGGTCGACGGCGACGATGCCTGGACGCTCTACGCCAATGGCGGGCATCCGACGGTGCAATACGAGCACACGCTGGTCGCGACCAAGCGCGGACCTGTGGTGCTGACGATGGCGTAACTAAGCCGTCTTCTTTTCCAGACGCTCCGCAAGCCAGAGCTTGATCAATGACTGACGCGTAACGCCGATGCGGCGCGCCTCGCGGTCGAGCGAACGCACCATCCAATCGGGGAAGTCGACGTTTACACGCTTGGCTTCGAGGTTCGGGCGGCGGCCGCTGCTCAAATCGACGAGATGCATGACATCTTCGCCATCATCGAACATTCGATCGAATTCACTAGCCTTCATAACACGCGATCTCCACATCCCGGGCACGCCGAACCGATATAATCCGTACACGATCCGAACGGTACGTGATCACGGCGGTCCAATATTTGTCGTCGATCAAGCCAATCGCGAGCAACCGAATCTCCTCGACCGAGGGCACTGGCAATTCGAACAGATTGTCGTCCTTCCAGAGCGCCTTCGCCTCTTCGAAATCGATGCCGTGCTTGTCCTTGTTGGACTGGCTTTTGGCCGAGTCGAATTCGAAGTCCATTGGGTTAGTATAACCGCGAAATGGTATAATTATTATACTATTTCAGGTAGAGAATTTGCAATTTAAAGCTGCTATAGTCGTCCGACGTAAACCACATAGCGATGGCCGTCATGGACCCAGTGGCGATCGGGCAGGAAGGTGAGGCCGAGGCGCTTCATCACGGCTTCGGAACGGGCGTTGTCATGGCGGGTGTAGCTGAACACTTCGCTTAGGCCGCATCGTTCGAAGCCATGCGTGAGGCAGGCGCGGGCCGCTTCGGTGGCGTAGCCGTTGCCCCAGGCGGCACGGGTAAAGCGCCAGCCGATCTCCGCATTGGGCGCCATCGGATGCTCATCGACGACCGGCATGATGCCGCAATAGCCGAGGAGTTTGCCGTCGCGCTTGTCCAGCACCGGGAAGCGGCCATAGCCGAGGCGGAGATAGGCTTCGTGCCAGCGGTCGATGCGCGCGTCGCTTTCGGCGCGATCGAACAGGCGGCCGTAGTCCCACATCACCTCTGGGTCGGCCTGCATTGCGGCTATCGGCGCGCGGTCGCCCTCCTGCCACGGCCGGATGAGCAGCCGGGCGGTCTCGATCACGGCACGAGGCCCTTCAGCTTGTAGAGCATGTCGAGCGCTTCGCGCGGGGTGAGGGTGTCGGGTTCGAGAGTGCGGAGCGCGTCTTCGACGCCGCTGGGCTTTGCGGGCGCCTGCGCAGGTTGGCTCGCGGCAAAGAGCGGCAAGTCATCGATGCGGGCGAGCGGCTTGTGGCCCTCGCGGCCCTCTTCGAGCGCTTTCAGCACTTCTTCGGCGCGGCCGATCACGGCGGGCGGCAGGCCGGCGAGCTTGGCGACATGGATTCCGTAGGAGCGG
>Ga0310811_10003442_pt1 | contig 19886 bp, 17 predicted proteins | sample YCmetagenome_FD_207642 | JGI IMG/M metagenome (GOLD analysis project Ga0310811, IMG submission 207642) | Soil microbial communities from experimental microcosm in Duke University, North Carolina, United States - YC | ecosystem: Engineered > Artificial ecosystem > Soil microcosm > Unclassified ...
ACCCATTTATAGTTTGTTGTGTTGAATAATTCATGTCGTTGCGCCCACGACCATGTTGTGTTTATGGAAACATACTTACTCAGTTTCCGCTGATAATTAAGATCAATAAATTCACGCTCGTAAATCTTCATGAGATTCTGTTCAAGCAGGAGTGTTGTAAGTGTATTTACAATAGGAAGTATTGGTTCATCCTGATTGAACTGCCGAACATATTTTCCACCTTCTATTTTAAGGCGATAGAATTTATTGCGTAGCGTGAAATCAAGAATGCCAGAGAAGACTTTGCGAGAGAAGGCATAACGCACCAGTGGACTAATTGTCATGCGGGTTTTATTGGTATCCTGAAGAATGGTTCCAAACGTAAGTCTATAGTTGATATGAAATCCATCAACCGTGTTAAATCCTCCAAGTGGTGTGTTGATCTTGAAATTAGAATGCTTGGATACTTTATACGAATCGCCAAGCAGAATATCGTAAATCTGAAAGCCTTTGTGTTTGGATTGTTTTAATGTATCTCCTTCGGCTTTCTTTTGTTCGATAACAGCCATGCTATCTGATACCTGATAACCTTTAACTTCTTCTTTTGTAAGGGGAATTGGTCTCACGCTTTCCCAATACGTTGAATCTTTTTTATACGCCCCACTATCAATTTTGAAATTGACTTCTGAAATTACTTCTGGCTCTTTCTGTTTCTTGCGATCTTCTTTTTCGTATTCCTTAACCAGCGTCTTCAGTTCTTTTCGGGTTATCTCCTGGCCAGAAGCAAGACGTTCCTGAAGTTGCTTGGTGGGGTCGGCCGTCTTCTTAATTTTTGCAGCTTCTTGCTCATATTTTTTCTCTATTTCTTTAGCGTGTTTCTTGTCAACCTTCTCATCAACAACTTCCATCTTATCAACCTGGAGATTTGGATTGAGTTTGATTTTGTAATTGCTTACAGTAGCGAGGTAGTTGTATTCAAACTCAAAGCCAAACACTTTACCTTGTGCTTTAAAGCGATGCGAAACCGGGAGCCATGCCTTGTCTTCAATAGGTTCATAAACAGCTTTAATGGAAACAGTGATGCCCAGCTTTGTTGTTTTAATATCCAGGCTGTGAATGCTCCAGTAATCTTCAACGAGATAGATCATACCTTCTACTACATTATCACCCTTTGATCGTGGAGTTACTTTTATGCGACTGATCTCGTAATCAAGATCTTTGAAGGTGCCCAGGTATTCGAACTTATAATATGAGAATGCCTTTGGAGATAGAGGTGAAATTGTCTCGGCAATTTCCGGTTCATAAAAACTTCCGAAAATATAACCGTTGGGTGATGTATTGTTGTCTTTGCCATCACTGCGAATGGAAATTACTTTCTCTTCAAATTTTTTAGGGCGCGTGTACTTTACGTCGCTTACAGATTCTGAAACATAAACACGTCCTTTTTCAATTCCTTCTTTTTTCAATGTGCTCTTTGCGAGCCACGGATAGTCTATAAGTTTTCCCGCTCCTTTTATATAAACTCTTGCTGAATAGCTATCGAGTTGCTGACGATGGTAATTAGCTTTGGCGATAGCCTTTCGCATAATGGTGTAGGCAGGATCTTCACTTGTGGCGCCCAGCACTACTTCACTTAATAAAATGGCTTGTGGTTTTAAAACAACATCGAGATTAATGTAAGCGTCAGTGACTTCAATAACTCTCACTACAGTTTCATGACTTAAGAAACGAAACACCAGATCGTAACGGCCTGGTTCAAGCGCTATTTCATAGTAGCCAGTTTCATTCGCAGTCGTACCAGTTTCAAGTTGCTTGATAAAGATACTCGCGAAGGCTAATGTCTCACCTTTTTCTGATGATGTAATGGTGCCCCGAACGCCACCGGCAGAGTAAGCTTTTGTAATATTAATGATAAGAAATAAGAGAAGAACAGAAACACGAACAAGGGAACAGGGCATGGTATTTACCGACTTGCGTAATTCTGTCAAATTCATGTGATGGCTTTAATCCTGATATAATTTTTTACTTCGTATCAAGGCCTCAACGGGGTCTGGAACCAGATAACGAATTGACTGCCCTTTTCTTATGCAGGACCTTATAAAAGTGGCCGAAATATCAAGAAGGGGTGCGTCGACCATTTTAACGTTAGGATGCAATTTTAGTTCTGACGGTTGCGTGTCAGGCCTGGGGTAAACATATAGACCATAGTCGTTAAGTATCCGTTCGTAGTTTTTCCATTTGGTAAAGCTTACCAGGTTATCTTCACCAATGATAACTTTGAATTCTTTTGAAGGATGTTTTTCCTGTAGGTAAACCAGGGTGTCAATAGTATAGCTGGGTTTGGGCATTTTAAACTCAACGTCTGATACTTCGAGCTTATAATTTTCATAAACAGCGGCGCGCACCAGATCGTAACGATCAAATTCATGGAGCAGACCTTTGCTGGGCTTAAACGGATTTTGAGGAGAGATCACAAACCAGACTTTATCAAGGTCGGTGGTTTCGGCCATGATGTTAGCAATGATCATGTGCCCAATGTGTATGGGATTAAAGGAGCCGAAGAAGAGGCCTACTTTGTTTGACACAAGGTATCTGTTTTGATTAAAATGATAATGTCAAACTCAAGACGTTGAAAATCGTAACAATGTTACTTGTTCTTAAACTCATCGTAAAGTCGTTGAGCTTCAGCACATGAGTTTTCAAGTTTCTCGTTAACTAATACAACATCAAATTTATTCTGAAAAGACATTTCGAATTTTGCTTTGAATAACCTGCGCGAAAGACTTTCAGGAGATTCTGTACCGCGATCATGAAGGCGGGCTTCTAATACTTCGAGTGAAGGCACCTTCACAAAAATGGCCAACGCTTTATCGCCAAAATAATTCTTGAGATTCAAGCCGCCCTTTACATCAACATCAAAGATTACATTTTTTCCTTCGGCCCAAATGCGTTCTATTTCCGATTTCAGGGTGCCATAAAAATTGCCTTCATAGACTTCTTCCCATTCTATGAATTCGTCGCTATCTATTTTCTTTTTGAAATCGTCGGGTGTGAGAAAGTAATAATCTTGTCCGTTTTTTTCGGTACGCCCACGTTTATCGCGAGTGGAAGCCGAAATAGAAAAACCTAAGTCTGCATTAGTGCTGAGCAGGTGTTTAACCAGAGTGGTTTTGCCAGAGCCTGAAGGAGCACAAAAAATAATTGCCTTACCAGCCATTAAGAAATAGTGTTTTCCTTGATTTTGCTTCTGATGCTTTCGATCAGATCAGCAGGAGCCTGGCTGCTACATTTTAATTTGAGCAGCTCTTTTATGGCCTGATCAAAATGATAATGCTTGAAGCAGGGCAAGCATTCATCAATATGCGATTTAAAATTCGCTTTCTGTTCAGGAGTGGCTTCGCCATCTAAGATTAGCTGGAGCATCTCCAGACAATTGCCTTTATTGGCGCAGTCAGTCTTCATGTTATTTTGATCAGTACTCATAGGCTTAAGCGTTATTATAACCCATTTCTTTGGCGTATTCACTAAGTTTTTCTTTCAGCAGATTGCGGGCGCGATGCAGCCTGCTTCGTACTGTGCCGATAGGGATGTCCAGAATTTTGGCCATCTCATCGTACTTAAAACCTTCCAGATCACATAATATTATCACGGTTCTGAAATCAACATCTAAAGCATTGAGGGCATTTGATATCTCATCGCCGATCATGTCTTTTAGCGCCTCAACTCGCAAATCAGGCGTTATTTGACGATCAACGTCCTCAGAGTTATAATAGCTTTCAACCTCCTGGTAATCTACCTTCGAAGGCTCCTTGGTCTTCTTGCGGTAGTCGTTAATAAAGCTGTTTTTCAAGATTCGGAACAGCCATGCCTTGGCATTAGTTCCTTGCTGAAAAGAATCGATGAATCGAAAGGCCTTTAAATAGGTATCCTGAAGCAAATCTTTCGCGTCATCCGAATCAAGTGTAAGGCGATACCCAAAGTTGTACATGGCATTAACATGAGGCATGAATTCATGGTTGAATATGTTCAACTTTTCAGTCTCGGAATAATGTTGTTTGGGGAGCTCTTCTTCTTCCATTGTGCCCAAAAATAGTAAAAAATGAGAATGATAGGACGGAATTAAATAACTCCGCTCAAAATTATAGTGAATTGAAACGAGTACCCGTCAGTTAAGTTGTTTAGCCGGTTCGTCCAGCGGGGAGAAGGATCAGGATGCTTGGACTGACGTTTCGAAGACCGGTTTCTCACTTACAGGCTTGATGTTTCCTGTGAAGTAGAAATATTTTTCCAAAACAAGCAGTGAAATAAGATCTTCCCGTTTTTTGTTCCGGAATTGCGCTACATACGTGTTGGCATTTTTGATGATCTGCAAGGCCTCTTCAGTATGCTCAATGTAATAGTTTAGGCGCTCCTCCAGGTCAGAGTAATCCTCTTTTATTTCAACATAATGATAGTTTGGAATGAGCCTGCCCTCCATAAACCAGGTCTCGTATTTGGGCTTTGGCATAACGGCCAAAGAGTTAGATGACATTACCCATTTCAGATTACTTGCAACATCATACCCTTCAATACACAAAATGAATTTATACTTAAGATGTTCATCCAATGTAATTTTTTCCTTGATCCATTGTGGGTTCATGTTTTTATTTATCTGACCCAGATCACAGAGCGGATGTCCGAAATATTTTTCATAGAACCGTACTCGATGCGGCTGCTTTACAACAGCGCGGCCAATGAGCATGTTTTTTTTCTTTATGAATTCTCTTTTATCTCGGGTATACGTGAAATGCCGAACCTTATCAAGCTTGAGAACAACGGAAAAAGAATTGTCACCATGAATAGGTCTGCTTTTTACAATGGCGGGTTCGTCAGGCACGGTTGTAACATCACCAAAAACAAACTTTGCTTTTAATTGCGGATCAAAATAGCGTGTATACTCCACACTGTCGAAATAATAAACACTTGGTTTGGATACTTTGAACTCTGCTAATGGAATAGCTTCACCGGAAAGAGAATGATGTGATGAGAGCTTGTTGTAATAGTTTACCCGGTCTTTGATGTACTCAAAATCGAAATCGCGAATGCTGGCTAGTTTTTTTGAAAGCATACCCCGGAAGAAATTCCGGGGTATTAGTTCTCTTACTATTGCATTTGTGTAATAGAGAAGTTTATTATTTTTTGGTTGACGTTCAATTTTACGAAGGAGTGACCACATAGTGCGTGTATATTGCAGTCAAAGTAAAAACAACTCCTCAAATAAAACAACTCTATAGTTTATGCTTCTTAGTTGTTATCCTTGTGCTCTATTAACGCATACGATTTTAACATGTTAATAAACTCAATTCGGTAACCTTCTTTGTCTTCACCTTTAGCGCCTTGAGCAAGTTGTGCAGCCTGATCATAAGAAAAACCTTTCACATATTCAGACTCACGCAACAACATACCAAATGCTGCTACTGATGAAGCCCATCTGAAATTAGAAGAAGTTTTATCAAGCGGAACATTATTATCAACAAGTGGATGTACAATTAACTTACTCACATCTTCCTGAGGCTTTTTGTAACGGAATTTTACAGTCATCAATTCATTAGAGCTACTGGCAGCCGGATCAACTTTTGCAGATTGATATTTTAATTCATCAATTTTGAAGAACTCACTTTCAACACCTACCGGGATAATTTCATACAATGCAGTAACGGTATGTCCCGATCCAATTTCACCAGCATCTTTTTTATCATTGTTAAAGTCTTCACTCTTCAACATTCTGTTTTCATAACCAATAAGGCGATACGCTTTTACTTTAGCAGGATTAAATTCGATCTGCAGCTTCACATCTTTAGCAATGGTGAATAACGTTCCACCAAACTCATTCACAAATACCTTATGAGCTTCAGTGATGTTGTCAATGTATGCGTAGTTACCATTACCCTTGTCAGCTAATGTTTCCATTTTAGAATCTTTATAATTGCCCATACCAAAGCCAAGCACAGTTAAGAAAATTCCGTCATTACGTTTTTCTTCAATGAGTCTTTCCATCGAAGCATCACTTGATTCGCCTACATTAAAATCGCCATCTGTTGCCAAGATCACGCGGTTATTTCCTTCCTTCTTAAAATGTTCTTTTGCAACAGCATACGCCAGGTTGATGCCCGCACCACCGGCAGTTGATCCTCCTGCTTGTAAATTATTTAAAGCATCAACAATTTTAGTTTTCTCATCGCCTGACGTTGGCTCCAGCACAAGGCCGGCAGCACCCGCATACACAACAATAGCAACATGATCTTGTGGGCGTAATTGTTCTACCAGCATTTTGAAAGATGCTTTTAACAATGGCAGTTTGTTAACATCACTCATTGATCCTGAAACATCAATCAGAAAAACAAGATTAGAAGGAGGTAAATTGTCGGTTGATATTTTCTTGCCTTGCAACCCGATGTGAACAAGTTTGTGTTTCTTATTCCAGGGAGCAACAGAGGTTTCTGTGGTGATGGAAAATGGATCATCATTTTTTGGCTGATCATAATCATAATGAAAGTAGTTGATCATCTCCTCGATACGCACAGCATCCTTGGGAGGGCGCTGACCATTATTAATAAATCGTCTTACATTACTATACGATGCGGCATCTACATCAATGGAAAAAGTTGAGAGCGGATTCTTTAGTGCTTCCTGGAAAATATTGTCGTTGATAATGTCATATTCCTCTGTGTTGTCATCAACGGGTTGAGTTTGTACTGGGTAAGGTTGTTGGCTATAGGCCATTTTTGCATCAGCATGCTTTGATTTTCTTGGTGATTGCGCGACAGAACCAACCACATTTTTGGTTGTAACATTACTATAACCGGTTACAACAACTTCTCGTAATTCGTTAATCTCTGTCGCAAGAGAAACATCAATTACCGATTTAGAGCCGATAGAAATTTCCTTTGTTACATATCCTATAAAAGAAAAAACCAGCTGCTTGTTAGCTGCAGGAACAGTAATGCTGTAATAACCTTTTGCATTTGTAACCGTGCCAATGGTAGTTCCTTTAACTAAAACATTAACGCCTGGTATGGCACTTCCATCGTCAGAAGATGTGACGTGCCCTGTGATAACCCGACTTTCAGGAGAGATAAATCCTACTGAGAAGATCAGTGCTGCCGTGATGATCCATAGTATATTTTTCATGATGATTTTAATTTGTTTAGGCTTAAGATGCTGGCCCTGCACAAATTCCATAAGTCATCGAAAAAAATATTTTAGCCTGATGATAAGGCTTTAAGGGCATCTCTAAAAAATCTCCAATTATCCTTCTCCAACCGGAGAAGGGAAGGGATGAGGCAATAAAAAAATAGTTTTTAGAGATGCCCTTAAAATAGTTAGATAAGGCTTTTGATAAGAATCATCGCTACCAGCTTAGTAAAGGCTCTCTATAACCTCTTCCCTTTATTCGTAAGCTTCTTGAAAGGCCAATGCTCAAACTCCTGTAATAGATTGTTTCATTTTTCTCTAGTGTCCGGAAGACCACATTCGAGAATAATTCAATGCGATATATAGGTGTTAGCTGATAGTTTAAACCAAAGTTAAAACACATTACTGGCAATTGATAATTCTCAATATTAACATCATGCCTTTTTGTTTCGGTAGTTGAGTTTATGATAAATGTTTCATCATATACCTGATGGGCATAGGTATACAAAACAATAGCCGCACCTGCCGACAGATCGAAACGGGGTGTAACAAAAATACCTGCCTCTTTTCCAACATAAAATTGAAAGCCTGAATAATGACCATCAATCTTGCGGGTTGATGTTGGAAATGTTTGTGTTTGATTGAAGGAATAACCTTGTTGAAAAATGGAAGCCATCGTAGTTAAATAATATAAACGACGATTCACCACCTTCTGAACTTTTACACCATAAGCAGGGTAATATCCTATATTAGCAAAACCTGTATTGTTGGCTGTACTGGCTCCTCCCAATACAGTTACACGATAGAATTTGCGAGGCATGTATTGCCACGGCTCAACATTCTTATTCGGACGACCTGGTGTTGGTATGTTGAATCTACAAATCTTTCCATCGCAACGGCCTATTGATAAAGAATCATTCCACAAAATGGGAAATGCATCTTCCAATAAAAAATCATTACCAATACGTCTGAACAAAAAAAGTGAGTCAGGTCTATTATACAATTTAATAGTGCGCCACCTCATTCTTACAGCTGACATCTTTACTGCGTTGTAACCTTTCTTTCGGACATCAGGATTGAAATCTGTTCTTGATTTTAATTTGAATTGCCATGGATAACCTTTCTCTATACTGGCAAACAAATCGGAGCCGATTTTCTTTTTCGTTTTGCTGTATACTTCTAAGAAAAGTCCAAAACGCTTATCATCATCTGAAGCATAAATTTCATTGATCTGCCACTCTGGTGATGGATCTCGTTTTACCTTCTGTTTATTTATCTGCGCATGTATGTCAGTAAAAGCAACAAGGGCAAGTATGATTAGAACAGTAATTCGCATTTTCATTTTATAACTTGTATCCAGCCTTTATATTTTCGATCACCCGGAGGATTCACTAACTCATAGTAGTAAACACCCATTGATACATCGTCACCATCCCAATCCTTATTGTAATGCAACGATGAGTAAACCTGTTTACCCCATCGATTGTAAATAATAATTCTCCAGACACCTTTTTTAATTCCACGTGGATGAAATTCATGGTTGAGTGTATCTGATTTATTGGGTATAATTATATTCGGGATAAAGAGCGGTTCAATAACAACAGTGCTATCGTAAGTATCTTTGCAAAGTCCATTAAAAGAGCTTGCTGTTAAACTTACTGTAAAGACAACGGAGTCTCTACCTTCTACAACATATACATGTTCAGGACTTGCATCAGAGGAGGTTTGTCCATCGCCAAAATCCCACACATATCCATCAGCATTAACTGAAAGATTTTTAAAGCTAACTTCGTTGGTAGGATAATTTGGATCAATAGAATAAGTGAATTTAGCTTTTGGATCTTGCACAACAACATGCGCCACGGTGTTTGTCTCACACGTTGATACATTGTCCTTTACATGAACACCAAAATCAGCGTCGTTTGATAATTGCACATTGGGAGAACTGCAGTCTGTGCAACTCAAGGCAGCGTTGGCGTCCCAGATAAAAGTCCATCGCGGATCGACAGGTGTGTTAATGGGCATAAGAATATCTTTGCACACTATACTGTTGATCGGAAATTCAATTTCATCATGGATATCCATCTGGGCAGAAGCCGTTGCAATGGTACCTCCGCCACACTTTAATGTAATGTCTAGTTGTACATTTTCAGTTCCTTCAGGAATTCCGTCGATCAAAGCATTGATTTCCATTTTCACACTTTCTTCATTAGCAGGTATAGTAAAAGTATTACCTGGAATAAACGTGTAGTCATCACCATTAACAGCTGTTCCTGACAATGTAAATTCATATTCGAAACTTGATGACTGATCAATCCATTCTGGATTTTTCTTTACAATGAAATAACCTTTGTTACAACCTTCCACGGCATAGTCAATACCTTCGTGTTCAAAAGCAACCTCAATATCTAATTTACTGATACCTGTAAAACTACCTTGTTCTATAAGCACTCCTGAATCCAAAATATCATCTCGTGCATCAGCAATGGCCAGCTTTATGTGATAGGTCTCACACGGAATTACTTCTGTTTGTGCTGTTAACTTTTTTGTGTAACCATCATATTGTAAATAGAAATCCTGCGCCGGATTATCTCCACCGCCATTAGAAACAAAGTAGTTACTGTTTTTTGTCGAGTTGATTGATTTCACCGAGACGGGTGTATTACCATTAATCGTAGCCAGATTTTTAATGCCAGTAATACCTGGACCTGAAATGAAGAATCCAAAAACATCGTTGTACTGTCGCTCATACTCGGGATACTCTTCAGAACCAAAAATATAATTGAATGATAATACACTGTTGCTAACGCGTATATCAAATTCTATAACGACAAGATCAAATAACTGGTCAGCGGGTACTACAGTTTCTAAATCGGGATCAGAGTCAGGCGTTGTGCCGCTATCTCCAACTCCTTTTTTTGAAGAGTTATTTGGGCCAATGGCAAGCTTAGCGCTACCCGTTGTCATGATTAAACCTTTTGAAAAATCGAGTAAGTGAAGAACATCATTAAAAGAACCTACAGGTTTCTTAGCCGTGTGACCACTATGCGTGATGTTTGAGATTTCAACGTTAGGACCTTCCAGAGCTTTAACTATCGTTTCGATTGGAACAGTATCATCTACCTGAAATGTGGTTTGACCCAATGCCGAATAGGATTGACTTACCAATAGAAAGAGTGTGCTAACCAGAATAGAGATTAAAAAATTGTATTTCAAGGGTATTGCAATTTTAAGACATGGGTTTCTAAAAAATCTTTACAAAGATATATGAATAGACTAAGGCGCGAGTTTTTTGTTCACATATTTGATCAGTGTAAACTGATTAAAAATTCATTAACATCATCGTTCCATTTAATAATGTTATGAGTAAAAACATCATGACCCTCTGTTGGATAAGTCTTCAATACTTTATATCCCTGAAGATTAACGTAAATCTGATCAGTCTCTTCTCTGCTAACGCGATTATCTTTTTCACCAAACAAAAACAATACGGGGCAACGCACTGATTTTGCATAATCGATAGGGTTATGTGAGAAAGCCCAGTATCCGTGTTGTGCACCACCCCAGAATGTAAGCAATGCTGCCATCGGAAAGCTTGGAACGCCCATGATTGTAAAACGCGCACAAACCGTTTTATAAAGAGAACCAAATGGACATTCTATGATGATACCTTGAGGGCTAAGTTTAAAATCCTGAATAGCTTTTAATATGGCAGCAGAACCCATGGAGGTGCCAAAGAGATAAATGTTCTGCTCACCAAGACTCGTTACATAATCATAACACTGCTTTACCTGAGTTGCCTCTGAATAACCGACAGATGTTGAGCTTCCATCAGAGTCGCCAGAGCCTTCAAAGTCTACCAGCAATACATTATAACCAAGTGCCAGAAACTTTTCTGAACGACCTACCAAAGATGATTTCTCTCCGGAATAACCATGAAACATGATAACACTTCCCTTTGAATCATGAGCCTTAATACTCCAGCAACCTAATGAAACATCACCTTTTATAGTCACTTGTTCAAAAGGTTGCGATGGTTTTGATTTTAACTGTGGCCTGGGGTTATCAATTCCCAATGCCAGAACCTGCAGTTTATCCGTCATGCTCAAGGCAGTTGGATCTTTAGTGCGCTCTGAATGCTTGTTGGAGAAGTGGGTGAATGTGTAAGCATGAATAAATGCCACAACATTCATAAACAGGAAAAGAATCAGCACCGCCCAACTGATTTTCCGGATAGCATTTTTAGGATTGCGCATTACTAGCCTGTCAACGTAGAAACCAGGCATGGGTTTTTAAGAGCTTCGCATTTTGTTTATAGGACGATATTTTTTTGAATACCATGGATACACTAAATTTACCCCCTTCTTAAAAACATTAACAGTTATCACATGTCAGAGTTGACTCGCAGACCCAGGAGAAACAGAAAGAGTGAAGCCATACGCGCGTTGGTTGAAGAAACGAAAGTGACTACAGACGATTTGATATTTCCATTGTTTCTGGTGGATGGAAAGAATCAGAAAGTAGAGGTTAACTCAATGCCTGGCATTTTCAGATTATCAACTGATCTTATGCTGAAAGAAGTTGAAGCATGTCTGAAACTTGGTGTGAGAGCGTTTGATATTTTTCCGGCAGTAGAAGATCAGCATAAAGACAAGCTTGCAACTAAAAGTTATGATAGCAATTTCTTTTACTTACAAGCTTTACGAGAGATCAAGAAACAATTTCCGGAAGCGTGCATCATGACAGATGTAGCGATGGATCCATACAGCTCAGATGGCCACGATGGATTTGTTAAAGATGGAAAGATCCTGAATGATGAAACATTGGAGATCCTGGGTAAGATGGCACTTGCCCAAGCCGAAACAGGCATTGATATTCTTGGGCCATCGGATATGATGGATGGGAGAGTAGGTTATCTGCGCCATGTGTTAGATAAAAATGGATTTACAGAAGTATCCATTATGAGTTACACTGCTAAGTATGCAAGTGGTTTTTATAATCCTTTTCGTGATGCACTTGATTCAGCACCTAAATTTGGAGATAAGAAAACTTACCAGATGAATCCTGCAAACCGAACAGAAGCGTTGATAGAAGCAGAGCTAGATACAAATGAAGGCGCCGATTTTCTTATGGTAAAACCAGCCCTTGCTTACCTGGATATAATCAGATTGCTAAAAGATAATTCAGCATTACCCATTGCTGCTTATAATGTAAGTGGTGAATATTCCATGATTAAAGCCGCAGCACAACGCGGCTGGCTAGATGGTGATCGTGTGATGAAAGAATCGTTGTTAAGTATAAAGCGTGCCGGTGCTGATATTATATTAACCTATTTTGCCAAGGAGTTTGCTCAGTCATTAAAAGGCTAGATGATCTACAAGATCTGTTTATGGTTCGTATTCATTTCTGTTTCCATTTCAGCGGAAGCACAGAACCTGATATTAACAGATGCCGGACATATTGCTGTAAAAAATAAATTACAATATTTCAGAGACGCTCAAGACACTATAAAATTTAGCGACCTGAATAAAGTTAAGTTCATTACTCCGGAAGATGAGCAACTTAATTTTGGTTTTGACGGCAGCCCGTATTGGATTAAAATTGAAATAACAAATCAATCATTGCAGCACGATTGGATGCTGGAACTTGCTTACTCACCCATTGATTCAATTGATTTTTATATTCAACATGATTCAGCATCCAATTCTACATGGATGCATAAAATTTCTGGCGACAGATATCCAATTGGTATACGAGATGTTCCTCACCGACTTCCTCTTTTCACATTCAGTATTGATACAGATGAAAGCAAAACAATTTATCTGAGGGTAAGAACAACCTCATCGGTACAACTACCTCTTACACTATGGCATCGAAATGCATTTGTGTGGGCTTCTTTCAAAATACAAATATTGAATGGATTGTTTTATGGCGCCATGCTGATGATGATCTTGTATCAGTTGGTTCTTTTTATTTCTATTCGTGATAAGATTACTTTTTTCTACGTGCTCACATTATTATCCATGTTGAACATCGTATCCTTTTTTCAGGGATATACATTCCTCTATGTTCATCCGGGAATACCGATGTTTAATGATTGGTTTGCAATTCTTAGCGGTCCTGTTTTTGTTCTGTGTTCAACATTGCTGACGGGCGAGTTTCTCCATCTTAAACAGCACAGTCCAACACTTAGCAAATTAATGATTGGCAACATGGTTCTTGATATGACTGTGGTGCTTCTTATGGTGATCTTCTCACAGAACATATCCTATAAATTCCACCATTATTTTATTTTGATTCATTGTGTTATTGTACTGGTGAGCACGTCATACTGTTTGTATAAAAAATATAAACCGGCTCTTTATTATTTACTGGCGTGGATAACATTACTTCTGGCGGCTTCTGTATTTACACTTAGTAATCTTGGCTTTGTGCCTGGCTATCTGAGTACAAATTACATTGGGTTAATGGTGGGTTGTATTTTACAGATGTTCTTTATTTCTTTTGCTCTTGGTGAGCGATGGAATGAATTGCGAAAAGAAAATCAGCGCGTTAAAGAGCTTGAACTTAAACGTGGAATAGAAGAGAAAGAAAGACTGGAGCGCGAAGTAAGATTACGAACAGTTGAAATTCAACATCAGAAAGATAGATTGGAGGAGACAAATAAAGTAAAAGATAAATTATTTTCTGTTGTATCGCACGATATCAAAGGGCCATTGAACTCGTTGAAACTTGCACTCTTCCTGGCACACGCAGAAGGAATTTCATCAAAGGAGTTTAAAGAAGTTGTAACAGGCTTGGAGAATCATCTCGGAAAAACAAATGAATTTATTCAGAACCTATTAGAATGGGCCAAGCTTCAGCTAAAAGGAGAGTTGTATGAGCCTGTACAAATGGATTTAAATCCACTGCTCAATGAAACTATTGCGTTGATGAAACCAGAGTTAGAAAGAAAAAATATTCTCATTCGAAAAACAATTAATGCCCGACTTCCTGTTTATGCTGACCCTAACATGATTAAAACAGTGATTCGAAATCTGTTGACCAATGCAATTAAGTTTACGCCCTCCGGTGGCGAGATTATTTTGAATTGTCGTTCTGCGAATCAACAATTAATCGTTTCAGTTTCTGATACTGGTGTTGGCATTGCAGAGTCATATCGCAAGCGCATCTTCACTCTTGAAAGTGTTACAACCTTAGGCACACATCAGGAAGCTGGCACAGGCCTGGGGCTTGTGCTCTGCAAGGAGTATGTAGAAAAAAACAAGGGCAATATCTGGTTTGAAAGCACCGAAGGCGAGGGAACTACTTTTTATTTTTCATTACCCGAAACACAGGAAAAGATGTTTGCGTAAAAAATTATAATCCATTCTCTAAAAACTCACAACATTGCCATACCGAATAGATTTGTTCTCCATTTTTATATTGCTGGGCATTGTACAGGCAATGTTTCTTTCACTCTTCTTCTTCTCGAAAGAAAACAGGAAGCATAATGAAAATATCTTTCACGGAATTATGTTGCTTGCCATGGCTGGCTGTATCATTGAAATCTATTTAATGTACACAGGTTATATTGTAAACTGTTTGTACCTGGTAGATTTTTCAGAGCCACTGTCATTTGTTATTGGTCCCGCTTTTTATTTATTAGTTGTAAATCTTGAAGAGAATAAGTTTAAGAAGATTCATTACCTGCATTTTGTTTTTCCAGTTATCTATTTCTTTCTCGAAATTCCTTTTCTGATTCAATCTAATGACTACAAATTTAATTCATGGATTAGCAGTTTTCATATCAACTTACCATACAGAGAAGTTCATCTTGCATATGAACCACGGATGTTCTGGGTTACGGACAATCACACTGAAATGGCATTGGCAAGTCTTATAATCTATGCGGCGCTCGGTCTTTATTTTGTCTACAAATCATTCCGGAAAAAGGGAGAATCTTTTTTAAAGCCTGTTGATGCTGCCTATAAGAAAATGCAGGCAGTTGTATTCAATGTGGTTACAGCATCCATCGTAATACTCATTGTAAAGTTTTTTAATGTTGATGATACGGGTGATCATGTATTTGCTGCTTATATCTCCATTACAGTTTATCTGACCAGTTTTAACATTATTCGTCATTCTGTTTTTTTTAAACAGACTACTCAAGACCAGCAACAGAAATATAAATCATCTTCGTTAGCGCCCGAAATAATGGAGACTACTCGTAAAAAACTTGTTAGTATTATGAGTGATGCCAAGCCTTTTCTTAATAACAATTTTTCACTCCCTGATTTAGCAGATCGCGTAGGTGTTTCAGTTCATCACCTTTCACAGGTTATTAATGAGGGGTTACAAAAAAACTTTTCTGAAATGGTAGCCCAGTATCGTGTTGAAGAGGCGAAACAGATATTAAAGAAGAATCCTCATCTTAAAATTGAAGAAGTTGCCGAGCAGGTAGGTTATCTATCCAAATCATCTTTTAATACGGCGTTTAAAAAGATTACGGGTAAAACACCTTCGGATTTTAGGGCGGGATGATTTAATAATGTGCTGACACTTGAAATTCTCCTTTTTCAACATAGACAGAGTCAAGTAGCTTAGGTTCAGGAGTGGCTTCACCTCCGACAGGTCTTGTTTCATAATATTGATACAGCCATCCTTCAAATTGACCCGTTACAACGATCACATTTTTTTTCTGATTATACTTCTGTGACCAGACGATATTCATATCGGGATTACTGTGATAATCCGAAAACTTTTTGTTTTCATTTTGCCTGGCAAGATCAAGACTTACCTGACAACTATTATCAAGTGCGGTCGTCGGGCAGTGAGCGGACGAGCAATCTAAATCAACAGTTAACGAATAGAATTCATCATCAGGTGATTTAAAGGTCTCGTTGAATGAGAAAATAAATTTATCATCTTGTCCTATGTGAAGTTCACAGCGTTGAAAAATGCTGTCTATGAATTTGTATGAACCTTCTTTTTTGTCGTACGTGAATTTGATATAATCTACCCCGATTGAAGATGTGTCGTTGTCGTTACAAGATACAAATAGCAAGCCTGATAGAACACCAGCGCTTAGGAGTAGTAAAATGCTTTGTGTTTTAAATTTCATTTTCTTTTGATACAACAAATATTGAGACAGTGATAGTCAGAGACCCTAATGCCAATTCTGATTCCAGATATCAGCATATTTTTCAGGATTCCTTTTAAACTGTGCTGAAACAAACGGACAAAGTGCAATTACTTTTAGATTATGTTTTCTTGCATAGTCAACCATTGTCTCTAATAGTTTTGAAGCAACACCCTGACCTTTTAGTTTATCTGATACTTCAGTATGATAAACAGTCATATTATTTCCTGAAACTCCTATAACCATTTCGGCCAATCGCTCACGTTCTTCATCAATGAAGAAAGATCCTTTGCCATTATCGTTTATTTTTAGTTGAATATTATGATCCATTGGCGAAAGTTAATATTCCGAATTGTAGTTTACAACACCATGCTGACCATCAGTCAACCCTTGCGCTGCGTTCTATTTGCTCCATCAAATATTTAATTTACCTTCAAACGTCTTAGAAGATTCTGTAATATGGCCAGTATTGATAATCAGTACGTAAGTTTTTCAATTATCAAACGTAATAACAAAAGAGCTGTATTGAGCAGGATAATGCTCACACTGGTTTCTCTATTTATTATCGGTATTGTTTTGGACATGAATATGAAGCAAGGTCATCTATTTATGATTCTATCATTTATTGTTCTTGGTGGAATGCTGATAACTAATATTAAGTTTCAACTTACCAAGGGATATGATGAAACAGGCACAGTCACGTTAATGTCTGAGAGCATTCAGATAACCGACAATACTGAAATCAAAGAATTTCTTATTCAGGAAGTTCAGCTGCTTAAGTTTAAAATGAATGGATATTCTGGTCAACCCATAATTGGAAAGATTCTTAATTCAAAAACGGGATTAAATAATTACATAACTATTAAAACCGCCGATCTTGAAATGTATTTCGAAATATTGATTTCTAATCAATATAAAATCGCAATTATGGAAAGGATTTTGAATCACTATAAGGTGATGGGAGTGGAGATTGATTTTAAAGATCTTACGTTTAACGATTCACAAAGATCGATACTCCTTAGATTTTTGAATAGTTTGCGCTACTTCTTCGATTAAAACAATAATAAAATTATGTCTCTGGTTATTGATTAATTTCAAATCAATAACCAGAGACTTGAAGTTATCTACTACGGTTTTTTCTTATCTAAATCAGGTAAATTGAAATCGTCTAATGCGCTTGGTATTGCCATGGTTTTTTCAATATCTCCAACAGTGCGTGGCGCTATGGCTGAAAGTAATTCATATCCATCTTTTGTGATAAGAATATCATCTTCAATACGAACAGCAATGCCCCACCATTTCTTATCGCATGGACTGTTTTCAGGAATATAGATGCCAGGTTCAACAGTAATCACCATGTTTTCTTCTAATGGACCATAAGCACCGCGATCATGAACATCAAGACCGAGGTGGTGACTTAAACCATGAGGATAATAATTATGTGTGGCCGTTTCACTTGGAATAATTCCTAATTCAAACAAACCTTTACTCACAGCCTTTCGCGACATAATAGTTATTTCACGAAACGTTACACCAGGCTTGCAGGCTTTAATGGCTTCATCTTGCGCCTTGAATACAAGTTCGTAGATAAGTTTTTGTTCAGGAGAGAATTTTCCATTTACAGGTATGGTGCGTGTGATGTCTGCTGTATAACCATGATACTCGGCTCCAAGATCCATAAGGATCATTTCTTTATTTGTAATAGCAGGTTTATAATTTTCTTCATAGTGAAGAATACAACCGTTATGTCCACCACCAACAATAGAGGGATAGCCTAATTCTTCAGCCTGATATTTTTTAAACACAAATTCATGAATGCCTTGCACTTCACGTTCAGACATGCCCGGTTTGATAGCTTTCATTACCTCTACTTGCCCGATGCAGGAAATTTGCACGGCCTTACGAATCATCTCAATCTCTTCTTTTGTTTTTTGTCCACGAAGACCATCCATAATTTCTTCAAGAGCAACAATGTTCAGGTTATTCTTTTGTGGTTCGAGTGCTACTGAAGCACCTTTCTTTTGCTGATAGTTAACCTTCGCTTTAAATTGTTCGATGAGATCATAAAGATCGGCTGAATCTTTTTCGTCATTGCGAACATCATTCAGGAAATCAAAAAACAGAACCTGATCAAACTTGGTAAAGTCTACATTGTATTTTCTGAACTCTGTATTGTTGAATGCCTGGTTTAATCCTAATTGATCTTTAACACCAGCATCACCTAAGCGACGACCTGTCCATAATTCTTTCTTCTCATCGCGAGGTCTTACAAAGATTATTTCATCGTATTGTTTTCCGTTATTCGAGGTCTGCATGTTTTTGAAAACAAACAATACAGCATCGCCTTCGCGATAGCCTGTTAGATAGTAGAAATCAGGATTCTGGTGATACATGTAATCAACATCATTTGCCCGATTGCGAACAGGGTTGGCAAAGAATACAGCAACAGAATTGTTAGGAAGTTTCTCACGAAGCTTTTGACGACGCTCCTTGTGAAAGTCTTTGCTTAAAAAATCGCTTGGCATGTCAGGGTTTTGTGCCAGCACGTTGCCTGCCATTACGACAAACAGAATGACAATAAAATTCTTCATAGGTTAATAAAGTTTGTCTCTAAACTCGTTAAAAAATCAGACATCAGAAAAAGTACGCTAAAGTATAATTCTATGAGTATTTAAACGGTAGTTCTATAGGTTTAAATAAAGGGCAATGATGGTTAGAAGGTCAGTACCAGGAAACAATTACTGTTAGCGTTTAATCCAATGTTTATAAGGATTCTGAACAAGATTTGAATTATAATACCGCGAGTCACTGGTAACTTCTAAATCAATCCAGGGTGGCAATGAAAACTTTTGGTTCTCATCAAGCAATTCTATTTCAGCTACAATCAGACCTTCATTATCACCATGAAACTGATCTACCTCCCAAAGATTTCCGTCATCGATAATTTCGTATCTGGTCTTTTCAATGCTGTTTGTTGAAAAGTTATCCAGAAGTTCTGATGCATCATCTTTGGGAATTTCATATTCATATTCAGGTCTTGAAGCACCCTTTGTTTTTCCTTTGATGGTAAGAAATGCCTGCTGATCCTTAAGTCTTACGCGAATAGTTAAATTCGGATCAGTTGTGAGGTAGCCTTGTTTGATGTAGTTACTTTTATCTTTAGCAACTTTTTCCCAGATATCTTTTTTGATCAAAAACTTTCGCTCTATTTCTATCGCCATTGTAAAATGATTTTACTGTAAAGATAGGCGAGAAATAATTCGACTTGATTACTTGGAGAGAATTAACTGCGCTTAACCAACGTTGTCTTCAAGCTTGAAACCAACGCCATGATAATTAACAATCTGGATGGCAGGATCTTCTTTGAGATATTTGCGCAGTTTAGAAATGAATACATCCATGCTGCGTCCCATGAAATAATCATCGTCTCCCCAAACCTGGGTGAGGATCTCTTCACGTTTTAATACACGGCCTCTGTTAAGATGAAGGAGCCGAAGTACTTCCGCTTCTTTTTGTGTTAACGTTTTACGACTATCTTCTTTTTTGAGCGTAAGGTTAGCGTAATCAAATTCAAATTCGCCAATGCTGAAAACTTTGTCTTGAGACATCTGTA
>Ga0310811_10003443_pt1 | contig 19886 bp, 17 predicted proteins | sample YCmetagenome_FD_207642 | JGI IMG/M metagenome (GOLD analysis project Ga0310811, IMG submission 207642) | Soil microbial communities from experimental microcosm in Duke University, North Carolina, United States - YC | ecosystem: Engineered > Artificial ecosystem > Soil microcosm > Unclassified ...
TGCGGATGCGGCAATGAAATCGGGTATTCCGTGGCAAGTCGCAGGGGCCGGGGGTGAAAAGGCCAGCCTTGGTCGCGGCAGTCGCTCGGCGGGCCGCGGCCAGGATCCTCTGGGCGACGATGGCGGCTGGCGTCCGGGCGGCGTCGGACCTCGCCGCGCGGCGGGTCATGCGGACCATCGCGACGCCCCGACCGCCGAACGGCCCTTCGGCCCTGTCGCCCCTGGCACCCAGGTTGGCTGGCCCGAGCAGCCGCGCCCCTTCGAGCAGGTCCGCGCCAGGTTGCTTGCAGAACTCGCAAAGATCCGTTGGACGTTGCAAGAGGCGATGCCGCGCAGCGCGGTCGAGGCGCTGCAGGGTGATTTGTGCCGGCTCGGCGAGCGCGCGGCTGACAGCGGCCGCGCCGGTGTCGAGCGAGCGACGGTTACGGCGATCGAGCGCCGGCTCGCCGAAATCAGCGATGCGCTGCGTGGCCTGAAGCCTGCGGAAAGCCTGCTCGAGGCAGCGAGCGTGACGCGGTTACTCGTACGGAAAATCGTTAGCGGTGCTACGGATCCATCGGCCCTCGAGCAGCTCGAGGGAGCGGTGGCCGCGATGCATGGCATCGCCTCGCATGTCGCATCCGACGCGGCGCTGGCAAAGTTCTCGGAGGATATTCGCGCTCTCGGTATTGCGCTGGATGACTCGCGGCACCGCGCTGGCAGTAGAATTCTAGCCGCCCTCGATGGCCGCATCGCCATGCTGGTCGACCGACCGCAGGCGGTCGACCGACGCGACCCGAATGCGCCCGACGAGCTGAAGGCGGCGATTGAGCGGTTGGTGGACCGGATCGAAGGGATGCAGTTCATACCCGGAGGCTGCCCGGCGCATGCCCGCCTTGAGGAGTTGATTGCGAAAGTGGGCGAGACGCTCGATGGCTGCGATGCCCGCTTCGATCGGCTCGCCACGCTTGAAAGCACTCTCGTGGAACTGCTCTCGCATATTGGACACAGGCGCCTGCCGACTGTTGCCCCCGAGCGCGTACCCCCGCTCGCCGTGGCGGCGCTGTCGCGCGATGTTGCCGACCTCCGGCAAACCGGAATGGAGACCCGGGATTCGCTCGAAATCGCTCATGGTACGCTGGCGCATGTCGTGGATCGGCTGGCCATGATCGAAACGGAGATGCGTGGCAAGCCCGAGCAAATCTCGGCTCCTTCGCCTCTGACGTGTGCGGGCGCGACTGCTTCGGTTCCCCCTGCGGCATCCGAGGCGGTGCCGTTGCGGCTCGAGCATGGCACACCTCCAGAGCAATCCGTAGCCGATCATCATGGGACGCAAGCCGATGTCCCCTCCGATCGCCCGCAGGGGCCTGATCCCGGAACGGCTCACGACCCCGATTCGAAGTCGTCGGGGGAACGCGTCCTTTTCCCGGAAACCGCGCTCATGCGAGCGACGCCGCCCCTTCCAGAGGATTTCGCCGGCACATCCACGTTCATCGCGGCGGCGCGACGCGCCGCACAGGCGGCAAGCGGGGGTCACCTCACGAAGAATGGGGCCGCCCCGAGCGAGTTCACCGACCACGATGCGCCCGCGAGACGCCCTGGAAAGCTGGGCGCCTTGATCAGCGGCGTGATCATCATCATGGCGCTTGGCGCCCTGCAGGGGCTCGGGTTCCTGCTCCCCTCGCCCCGCGAGGCGGAGGTGGGCGCGCCGCCTCGAACCGCGGCCACCTCGACCGAGGACGTTGCCCCACCGCCGGTCCCCTCGCCCACGCCGGGTCCGGTGCTGGCTAGCCAGAGCCGAGGGACCTTCACCGCGTTATCGCCCGCCCGCCCTCAGGTGGACATTTTCCGTTACATCGACGGCGCCAATATTGTCACACCGGCGCCGGGCTCAGCCATCGCGGACTGGACGCTTGAACAGCTGCTCGAGGCACAGATGACGCCTGAGCGTTGGGATGACGCGACCGGCGGGATCGCCGTCTCCGTACCCGCACCTTTTCGGCGCAAGCTTCCGCCGGACTTCGGCACGTTCCATCGCGCACAATAAACCTGCGCGCAGGCGTAGCGCGCCCGGTGAACATGGCTAGAATGCGCTCAACTTTCTGCTGAGTCCCGACCCATTCGCGGGGCGTCCTGCCGGCGACGCCCTCTCGCCACGATAAGCCAAGTGGCTCCCCGGCGTCTCCTGCGGCGATTTCGTCGGGCGGCCATTTGTGGGCTGCGCCGCGAATTTGATCGAGACTCACTCGACTTTTCGCCGCACCGGTGGCACCGGTTCTGCGACCATTTGAGCTCGAGCCTAGGACCGCGCGCTTGCAGATCTATCTTCCGATCGCAGACCTGCCGGTCAACGTATTCGTCATTCTCGCGATGGGGCTCGCCGTCGGATTCATCTCCGGCATGTTCGGCATCGGCGGCGGTTTCCTGATGACGCCCCTCCTGATCTTCCTCGGCATCTCGCCGGCGGTCGCAGTGGCGACCGTCACCAGTCATATCGCCGCCTCCTCGATGTCCGGCGCGATCAGCTATTGGCGGCGCCGAACGATCGATCTCGCCCTGGCCTTCATGTTGCTTGCAGGCGGAATTATCGGCACTGCCTTCGGTGTCTGGCTGTTTACGACGCTGCGCACGATCGGCCAGCTCGATATCACCATCGGTATTTCCTACGTGCTCCTCCTCAGCATCGTGGGCGCGCTGATGATTACCGAGAGCGTGCGCGCGATTCTGCGGGCGCGGCAGGGCAAACCGGTCGAATTGCGCCGACCCGGCAGCCACACCTGGATACATGGATTGCCGTTCAAACTGCGCTTCAAACGTTCGCGCATTTATGTCTCGACGATTCCGGTGTGGGGGATCGGCTTCTCGATGGGATTCATCGGCGCGGTTATGGGCATTGGGGGCGGGTTTCTACTCGTGCCGTTGCTGATCTATGTACTGCGTGTGCCGACCGCGACGGTGATCGGAACGTCCATGGTGCTCACGCTCATCACCATGGCGTCGGCAACAGTCATGCACGCAGCCACCAATCATCTGGTCGACGCGCTGCTAGCGCTGCTGCTGATGGTTGGCGGTGTGATCGGCGCACAATTCGGCGCCCGCGCCGGACAGAAAATGCGCGGCGAACGGCTGCGTCTCCTGTTGGGGCTGCTTGTCCTCGCGGTCGGGATCCGCTTCGCCCTGAATCTCGTATTGCCGCCCGACAATCTTTATTCCATCCGCGTGATGGACTCTGACACATGACCAGGCGTTCTTTATGTGCAGCCGTCGCCATGGTCGCAGCCCTCGCCGGCTCCAGTGTTCCTGCCGCGGCCGAGCGGCTCGTCGTATCGCTGTCGAACCACCGGGTGATGGTGACGTCGAATTTCACCGGCGAGGAACTGGTGCTGTTCGGCGGAATCGAACAGGACGGGGCGTCACGGACGCGGCCGGGCGGCTACGACATCATCGTCACTGTCACCGGGCCGCGGCAGACGGTGGTGACTTTCCGCAAAGCGAGAGCTCTCGGAATCTGGGTCAACACCGACTCGCGTGTGCTCGAGAATGCGCCCGCCTATCTGGCCGTACTCTCCAACCGGCCCCTCGACGCCATCACCAATCCCGAGACGTTACGCCGCCTGCAGCTTGGCCTCGACAATATTCCATTGCCCCAACGCGCCAGCGTCAACATCGCCGACGCCGCCAGCGACGATCCATTTCGCTTGGCCTTTATCAAGATCAAGAGCGATCAGGGACTCTATCGCGAGGCTTCGAACGACGTCACCTTCCTGGCTCCGGCGCTGTTCCGCGCCTCGATACCTTTGCCGGCCGAGGTGCCCGTCGGCACCTACGAGGTGGATGTCAGGCTGTTCGCGGACGGCGTGCAGATCGCACGCGCCCCGTCTCCATTCGAAGTCTACAAATCGGGTTTCGAACAGGTGGTCACCAATGCGGCCCGCGATCACGGTTTGCTCTACGGACTCGCCACGGCAATGATGGCCATCGCCACCGGCTGGTTTGCCTCGGTCGTGTTCAGGCGGGATTGACGCACCCACGCCTTCAGGCACGCGTTGCCGAATGATGGGGGCGCTCGGGGCCGCCAATCAGGACCGCCAATCAATGCGCCGTTGAACAGGCCGGTGACACCCCATCTGCGATGGCCGGACCAGCTTCCGAACCTGGCGCCAGTTTCCTTCGGGCCGACCTCGCCGGCCGCGTCACCAGGTAGATGCCGAGTGCGACCGGCGCGAGCCCGATAAGGTCGAACCACGCGATCTGCTCGCCGAGAAGAAGCCATCCGAACAGCATGCCCAGCGGGGGCATCAGAAAGTGATACGCGCTTGCGGTCGTGGCGCCACTGACCGTTAAGAGGTGGAACCACAGAAGGTAGCCGAAGACTGAAACGAACAGGACGGAATAGGCCAGCGCGCCGATCAGGCGCCAGCTCGGCACGACCTCAGAGACGGCTTCGAAGCTGAAGGCGAGCGGCGCGATCGCGAGACCGCCGGCCAGATTCTGCACACCATTTCCGAGCCACAGCCCACCATTGGGGGCAAGCCGTTTGAACAGAATGGTCCCGCCGACCAGGGACACCAGTGCCCCGACGGTAAAGGCGATGCCGATGGGATCGGCAATTCTGCCGGTGATGCGACTCCCCACGATAAATCCGACGCCACCGATGCCGAGCAGAAGTCCTGCCGTTTTCCGCCGGGTCATCCCTTCGTTCAGGAACATCGCGGCAAACACAGCCGTCAGTACCGGATTGGCGCTCACGATCAGCGCGGACAGACCCGCCGAAATGCTTCGCATCCCCACATAGTTGAGCCCAAGGTAGAGGGCATTATTGGCGATGCCGAGCAGTGCGAGGGCGAGAATGTCGCGACGGGCGACACGCCATGGCGAACGGTCCAAAGCCGCCGCGGTGAGCATCAACCCACCTGCAAGCAGGAAACGCGCGGTGAGCAGGAGGAGCGGAGGGCAGTCCGCCAGCGCAAGCTTCGCCACCGCGAAAGCCGAACTCCAAAGCAAACAGAACGCCGCGATCATGAGTGCCAAGGGGTCCACGGCGCTCCGGACGGAAGCGGGAATGGCGACGCGCATGAGGCTCTCTCCGGTCTGGGAACAGACCTACGCTTCGCCCTTGTCATTTGGAAATTAAATAGTAAAATTATAATCAGTTGATATTTTAATGGCCCTCCGGCATGCTTGATCTCGATCTCCTTCGCAGTTTCGTGTCCGTTGTGGATGCTGGTGGTTTCACCCGCGCCGGCGAGCGCGTCCACCGCACCCAATCCACGGTGAGTCAGCAAATTCGCCGGCTGGAGGAGACGTTTGGGCGCGTGCTCCTGCACCGGAATGGAAAACGCGCAACGCCGACTGAAGAGGGCGAGCGCCTGCTCTCCTACGCGCGGCGAATTCTCTCGCTGGCGGAGGAAGCGCGCGACGTTGTCGCTCGGCCGGGAAGCGAAGGCGTCACACGGCTCGGGATTCCCGAGGACTTCGCCGCCAATCGCCTCACGCGCCTGCTGTCGAAATTTGCCCGATCACGGCCGGGTCTCAGGCTCGACGTCCGTTGTGATCTGAGCGTCAAATTGCGCAGCGATATCGAGCGCGGCGAGCTTGATCTCGCGCTCATGAAGCGCGATGCCGGCGAAACCGGCGCGATCGCCGCTTGGCCGGAGAATCTGGTTTGGGTGACAAGCCGCAGCCATCCCGTCGATCTGCGCCGTGATCCTGTGCCGCTGGCCGTGTTCTCGCAGGGCTGTCTTTATCGCAATCGCGCCATCCACGCGCTCGAAGCGGCCGGACGCGGGTGGCATATCGCCTACACGAGCCCCAACTTCGCCAGCATCCAAGCCGCAGTCTCCGCCGGCCTGGGCGTCAGCATTCTTCCCGACACCGCAATCCTTGCCGATCATCAGGTGTTGCGCGTCAAAGATGGATTTCCTTCCGTCGGCAATACCGAGTTGGCGCTGGTCGCGGCTCCTGACGCGAGCCCGGCGACTCGACGTCTCGCCGAGCTCCTCGCCGAGTTTTGTACCGTCTCCGGCCCGCGCGCAGCAGCATGAAGGACGCGCTCAACCCGCCGCGCAGCGGAAGACTGCAAGCGAATAAAGTCGTCCCTCGCCCAGCAAATGCGCGGTGAAAGCAGAGGTGCCGAAGACGTCTGCAAAGGCGCGATGGCGCACATTGAGGCCGCCGGCAAAGGCCCCGAAGGCCGGCATGATTAGCCGCGTTCCATCGCTGGCAAAGCAGCGCCGGCTCACCATATGACCCCTCCCACCCACGCGCGCGACTGGATGCAGGTGACCGGCAATCTCACCCTTGGCGCCGGTTGGTTCGTGGCGAAAGACCAATGCACCGATCGCCAGCGCAGCTCCGAAGCTGCCGCCGATGCCGGCCGCGGGGACGGGGTCGTGATTGCCGGCGATCCAAATCCAATCGCGCCCGCGCTGGAGTTCCACAAGCGCCGATCGATCGGCAGAAGCGATGCGAGCTGACCCCTTCTTGTCATGAAAGCTGTCGCCGAGCGCGATCACCGCGCGCGGCGCAAAACGCGCAATAACACCCGCCATTCGTGCCAAGCTTTCCGCGGTATCATAGGGCGGCAGCAACACTCCCCGCCTGGCAAAGCTCGAGCCCTTCTCCAAGTGCAGATCGGCGATGACGAGGACGCGCTCCTCGGGCCAATACAGCGCGCCGCGGCAATCCATAGCGACCGTCACGCCGGTGATGGTGACTTCCGCCGTAGCCGCTCGGCCGTTGGGTTCGGACTGAACACGAGGCGCGGAATTTCCGTTCACCGCATCACTTCCCGGTTCTCACTGCATCGCCTCCTTCACGAGTTCGGCCTCGGCTGCCGCCAGCAGTTGCTCGGACGCCTCGCCGTAGACCGTCTCGCGGCCGATCTCGAGCATCACCGGCACCGCCAGCGGCGAAACGTGATCGAGCGCTCTATGGATGATTCGGCCCTTGATCCGCGCGAGCATATCGCCGAGGCGCCGAATGTCGAGAAGACCCGCCGCGGCATCGCCCCGCGCAGCGCGTAAGAGGATGTGGTCGGGCTGGTGGCGGCGCAGCACGTCGTAGACGAGATCGGTCGAGATGGTGACTTCCCGGCGCGATTTCTCCTTGCCGGGGAAGCGGCGTTCGATCAACCCGCCGATGATGGCGCAAGTTCGGAAGGTGCGCTTCATCAGCGCCGATTCGGCCAGCCAGGCTTCCAGATCATCGCCGAGCATGTCTTCGTCGAACAAGGCCTCCAGCGACAGCCCGCCGCGCTCGATTTCTTTGGCAACATCGCCCAGCCCCCACACCGCCAGCGCATATTCGTTGGCCACGAATCCCAGCGGACGAAGGCGCGCCCGCTCAAGCCGGCGGGTGAGCAGCATGCCGAGTGTCTGGTGCGCGAGCCGACCTTCGAACGGATAGCACAAGAAGTAATATCTGTTGCCGCGCGGAAAGGTTTCGATCAACAATTGCGTCGGCCCCGGTACCAGCGAGCGCCATTCCTGAATCTCCAGCCACTCGCGTACTTGATCCGGCAGCGGCCGCCATTCGTCACGGTCGGAGACGATCCTGCGTACGCGATCGGCAAGATACGTCGAAAGCGGAAATTTTCCGCCCTCATAGGACGGCACCTTGGGATCTTCTGCCGAGGCGCGCGAGACATAGACCTCGTCCTCGACCAGAGCCTCATATTTCAAGATTTCACCGGCAAAGACAAACGTATCGCCCGGCACCAGGGTCTCGACAAAATACTCCTCGACTTCCCCAAGAATCCGTCCGCCGCGCCGGATCATCTTCGAGGCTCGCGAGCGAACGAGGCGGACTTTCAGCATATCGGCCTCCACGATGGTGCCGACATTCATGCGGTAGCGTTGAGCGATCATGGGGTTGCTGATGCGCCAGCGGCCATATGAATCCTCCTTGATCTTGGCAAATCGCTCGTAAGCTTTCAGCGCGTAGCCGCCGGTCGCGACGAAATCGAGCACCGCGTCGAAGTCGGCGCGCGGGAGAGCGGCATAGGGCGCAGCGCTCCTCACCTCGGCATAAAGCTCGTCCGCCCGGAATGGTTGCCCGCACGCCGTACCGAGCACGTGCTGCGCGAGCACGTCGAGGGCGCCGACACGCGCCGGCGGCGTGTCCTGGGCGTTTTCGGCGATGGCGCCGAGTGCCGCGGTGCATTCGAGCACTTCAAACCGATTGGCCGGAATAAGCACGCCTTTCGACGGCTCGTCCATACGGTGATTGGCACGTCCGATGCGCTGCAGGAGACGAGAGGCGCCTTTTGGCGCGCCAATATTGACGACGAGATCGATGTCACCCCAGTCGACCCCGAGATCCAGGGAGGAGGTGGCAACGACGGTGCGCAGGCGGCCCGCCGCCATGGCCGCTTCGACCTTACGACGCTGCGTCACATCGAGGGAGCCGTGATGCAGCGCGATCGCGAGCCCATCGTCGTTGATGCGCCACAGTTCCTGGAAGACCCTTTCGGCTTGGCTGCGCGTATTGACGAAAATGAGCGCAGTGTTGTGCCGTTTGATCAATTGGTAGACCTCGTTGATCGCATGCTGCGCGGAATGACCGGCCCAGGGCAGATGCTCAGCCGTATCGAGCATGCTGACCTGTGGTGCCGCGCCTCCTTGCGCCACCACAAGATCGGCTAAGGCCACGCCAGATTCGGGCTGCGGAACGAGAAAGCGGCGCAGATCGTCCGGCTCGGCGACGGTCGCGGAAAGTCCGACGCTGGTGAGATCGGGGGCAAGCATGAACAATCCCGCCAGCCCAAGGGAGAGGAGATCGCCGCGCTTCGATGTAACCAGCGCATGCAGTTCGTCGAGCACGATCCGTTTAAGCGATCCGAACAGATAGGGCGCATCGGGCGAGGCCAGGACCAGCGCGAGCTGCTCGGGTGTCGTGAGCAGGATTTGCGGCGGGTCACGGCGCTGGCGCTGGCGCTTCGAGGACGGCGTGTCGCCGGTACGTGTCTCAATCCGGATCGGCAGTCCCATTTCGGCGACCGGGCGCTCCAGGTTTCGGGCGATGTCCACTGCCAGCGCCTTGAGCGGAGAAATGTAGAGGGTGTGTAGCCCGCCTTCTCGGCGAATGCCGCGGCCGGTGGAGGCCAGCCGGGCTGTCCGCTCCGTCGGGTCCGGTCGCTCGGCGCGCGCCGCTCCGATCCGCAGGCCACCGCGCGCTTCTTCATCTCGTCGCGAAAGCGCATGCGGCGCCGCCCTCAATTCCACTAGGCTCGGCAGGAAGCCCGCGAGCGTCTTGCCTGCGCCGGTCGGCGCAATTAGCAGGACCGGACGGCCGGCGCGCGCTCTCGCCAAGAGCTCGAGCTGATGCTCGCGCGGCGCCCAGCCGCGGCTGGCGAACCAATGCAGGAATGGCTCGGGGAGAAATGAAGTTGCATCGGGCGTTGTCTGGACGTTCATGGCAGACGAACGGTCCGCACGCTGAATGGTTGCAAGCTAGCGGGTCGCCAGTGCCTTCTCCACGAAGGCGCCGGTGTAGGTTTTCGACAAATCGACCGTTGCCCGCGCAACCGAAGGGTCGAACACCTTGAGGACCTGGTAAGCAGTCTCCACCGCGCCTGGAACAAAACGGCCATCGGGCGAGTACATCGCCCGGCTGGCCGTCAGGGCGCGTAGATACACCTCTCGATGACCCAGCCCATACTCTTCCGGCATCGCGTTAGCGATGGCATCGGCCTGATGGCTGGACATCCATTTCAGCGCACGCACAAAAGCGGTCACGATCGCTTGCACGGTGCGGGGATTTTTCTCAATGAAAGCCGGTGTCGTGTAGACCACGCCGCCGGGATAGGGCCCGCCGTAGACGGCTTGTGTGCCCTCGGGCGTGCGCGTATCCGCCACCACGCTGACCAACCCCTCGCCTTGCATGAGGCTTACCATGGGATCGGAACTCACGATGGCGTCGATCTCCGCCCGCCTCGCGGCTGCGACCGCGGTCGACGTGACGCCGGTGCCCACGAACGAAGCATCATCGGGTTTGAGCCCGCTGCGCACCAACATATAGGCCGCCATGAAATGGGTGCTGGAGCCAGGCGACGTGACGCCGATCTTCAATCCCTTCAGGCTGTGCGGGCCGCCATAGGCGATAGATTTCGACGCGATGGTGCCAAGCACGAAGCCTGGATAGCGCCCGTATTGCGTTACGGCCACGATCGATTGGCCTTTGGCCTGCATCTGGATGGTATGATCAAACGTTCCGACACTCATGTCGGCGCTGCCGCCAATCAACGACTGGAGGGCACGGGCGCCGCTTTGCACATCAGCGATTTCGACCTCGAGACCTGCGTCCCTGAAATATCCGAGGCGCTCGGTGACCGAGAGCGGCAGATAGAAGATCGCCGATTTGCCACCGACCGCCAGCCGCACCCTGGTCGCTTCCGGCTTGTCCTGTGCACCTGCAGGCGTGTGCAGGATCAGCGCAAGAGCGGCAGTGGCGCTCAGCAAGATGGGCCTCATGGCTTCCTCCTGACTCAAGGAGCGGACTTGTCCATTACAGCTGACGGTCCAGGGGCGGAACTCGAAGCCACCACGACCAGACTGGGAACTGGGACGCCCTGCTCCTCGCGCGTGACGGTATGCTTCAGACACACAAGGTTGAGGTCCGCATCCGCGATCGCCTGGCGGACGTGCGCGGGGCCGTGAGCGTAGCGCAGGGTCTGTTGCAGCACGACACCGTCGCCGGAGTGGGTCTCGACGGTGAAGGCAAAGAGCCCATCCGGCGCGAGCACGCGGGAAGCAGCCGCCGCGATCGAGAAGAGCTCGCTGACATAGACGAAAACGTCGGCCGCCACGATGAGATGGTATCGCGCGTGAGATTGCGCCTCGGCATGGAGGAACGCCTGCAGGTCGAGCACGCTCAAACGATCATAAAGTCCCTTGGCGCGTGCCTTTGCGACCATGCCCGGCGATATGTCTACGCCCACAAGCCAGTCCACCTGCGGCCGAAACACCACCCCGCATAGCCCGGTGCCGCAGCCAAGATCGAGCATGGAACCGATATGCAGCTCCTCGCTGGCCACCTCCCGGACGGCGTCCAGCAGGACTGCAGGTCCGCGATAGCCCAGTCGCTGCAGCAGCGTTTCATCAAACCTCGCCGCCTGCTGGTCGAACAGGCGGCGGACATAAGCGGCCGTCATCGCCGGCGTCTTTTCGCCGGCTCCGAGCCGCGCCAGCTGCAATTGTGCGCCGTGGTAGTCATCGGGGTCGGTGTCGCGCGCCGCCTGCCACGCGGCCACGGCCCCCGCGCGGTCGCCCAGACTGTCGCGGATGGCACCGAGAGCGAACCAGGCGGTGGTGAAGGCAGGCGCAAGTCGCACCGTCTGTGCCAGGACTTCGGCAGCGCCAACAAGGTCCCCGCGCGCGGCGCGTCGGAGCGCCGACCCGAAGCGCTGGTCGGCGCTGGCATTGCCGGAAGAGACGAAGAGTGGTCCACCTGTCATTGGGCCATTTACACCATATCTCACGGGGATGCGTCCCGAAGACATTCTCCTCCCGACGCCAGCGGGCGTGTGCTGCAAGAGCGGCGGCTTCCATATCGACCCCACCCGACCGGTGGACAAGGCCGTGATTACCCACGGTCATTCCGACCATGCGCGGGCCGGCCACGGCGCCGTGCTTGCCACGCGGGAAACCCTCGACCTGATGCGGGTTCGCTACGGCGACAACTTCGCCGGCTCGACCCAGGAGATCGGCTACGGCGAGACGGTCACGCTGGGCGGTGCCAGAGTGACCTGCCATCCGGCCGGCCACGTGCTCGGTTCCGCGCAGATCGCGGTCGAGCTTGACGGGCTGCGCGTCGTGGCCTCCGGCGATTATAAGAACGTCAGTGATCCGACGTGTGCCCCCTTTGAGCTCGTTCAATGCGACGTGTTCATTACCGAGGCCACCTTCGGCCTGCCGGTTTTTCGTCACGGCAACGCCGATGTCGAGATCGCAAAGCTCCTGCGCTCGGTCACGCTGTTCCCCGAGCGCGCGCATCTTGTCGGCGCTTATTCACTCGGCAAGGCCCAGCGTGTGATCGCGCTGATCCGCAAGACCGGATACGACCACCCGATCTATCTTCACGGCGCGATGGAAAAGATCACCAGCTATTACCAAAGCCGCGGTATCGATCTCGGACGCACCGAATTGGTACGCGAGGCGAAGAAGGCGGAACTCGCCGGCACGATCACGCTCTGCCCCCCGTCGACGTTGAAGGACGTATGGTCCCGACGCTTCCCGGATCCGGTCACCTGCTTTGCCTCAGGCTGGATGCGCGTGCGTGCCCGCGCACGCCAGCATCTGGTCGAATTGCCGCTGGTGATTTCGGATCACGCCGACTGGGACGGCCTCACGGCGACGATCGCTGCGACTGGCGCATCTGAAATTTGGGTCACGCACGGTCAGGAAGATGCGCTCGTGCATTGGAGCCTGATCCAGGGCCTACAGGCGCGCCCCCTTGATATCGTCGGCTATGGCGACGAAGACGAGACCGACGGCGTGACCGAGACTGCCGGCCCCGGCGTGGCGCCATGAACCAATTCGCAGAATTGCTCGATCGCCTGGCCTACGAGCCCGGCCGCAACAACAAGCTGCGGCTGATGACGGATTATTTCCGTCGCGCCCCCGACCCCGAGCGCGGCTGGGCGCTCGCGGCGTTGACCGGCACGCTTACGTTTCAGCATGCAAAACCGGGAATGATCCGGTCGCTGATCGCCGAGCGGATGGACCCCGTGCTGTTCGAATTGTCGCACGACTATGTTGGTGACCTCTCCGAGACCGTCGCGCTGATGTGGCCGGCCCGCGATCAGGCGGTTCCCTCGGCGCGGCAAGGCGGACACGACTTGAAACTGTCCACGGTTGTCACCGCCCTGTCCTCGCTCGGCAAATCCGACCTGCCCGCGCAGCTCAGCCGCTGGCTCGATCAACTGGACGAGACCGGCCGCTGGGCATTGCTGAAGCTGGTGACCGGGGGGCTACGGATCGGTGTTTCCGCACGGCTGGCGAAGACCGCCGTCGCTGCGACGGGCGACAAGGACGCGCACGAGATCGAGCTGATGTGGCCCGGCTTGCGCCCGCCATATGTCGAATTGTTCGCCTGGCTGGAAGGTCGTGGCGCGAAGCCGGCGAACCGCGATCCGGCGCCGTTCCGGCCGGCGATGCTCGCCCATGCCATCGCCGACGGCGAATTGAGCGCACTCGATCCCGAGGAATTCGTGGGCGAGTGGAAATGGGACGGCATTCGCATCCAAGCGGTGACGGGGTTCGACGAGCATGGCGGCAAGACATCGCGGCTTTATTCCCGCACCGGCGAGGACATTTCGGGAAGCTTCCCCGACCTGATTGACGCCTTGCGATTGCCGGCGGCACTCGATGGCGAACTGCTGATCGTGCGCGAAGGTCGGGTGCAAAGCTTCAACGTGCTGCAGCAACGGCTCAATCGCAAGAGCGTCAATGCCAGGCTGATGGCTGAATTTCCCGCCCATCTGCGTGCCTATGATCTACTGGTGGACGGCGAGGAGGACTTGCGCGAGCGCCCGTTCGCAGAGCGCCGGGCGCGGCTGGAAACGTTCATCGCGCGCTTGCATGAGCCGCGGGTCGATCTCTCGCCGCTGGTGCCGTTCACGAGCTGGGACGAGTTGGCCGCCGCTCGCAAGAACCCGGCCGGTGCCGGCGCAGGTGCGGATGCCGAGGCGGTCGAAGGCATCATGCTCAAGCGCCGCGATGCGCCCTATCTGCCGGGTCGTCCCAAGGGGCCGTGGTGGAAGTGGAAGCGCGATCCGTTCATCGTCGATGCAGTGCTGATGTACGCGCAGCGCGGCCACGGCAAGCGCTCCTCCTATTACTCCGACTATACCTTCGGGGTGTGGACCCAGGGTGAGGACGGGGACGTGCTGGTGCCGGTGGGCAAGGCATATTTCGGCTTCACCGACGAAGAGCTCATCCAGATAGATCGCTTCGTCCGCCGCAATACCGTGGAACGCTTCGGCCCGGTACGTGAAGTGGTGCATGCGGCCGAGCGCGGGCTCGTATTTGAAGTTGCGTTCGAGGGACTGCAGCGCTCCACACGACACAAATCGGGCCTCGCCATGCGCTTCCCGCGCATCAATCGGTTGCGCTGGGACAAGCCGCCCGGCGAGGCTGATCGCCTGGAAACGCTCGAGCAGATGCTGGAGAAGATCGAAATCGGACGCGGCACCACCGCCGCCGGTCCCGCAATGTGATCGCAATGTGATAAAGGGTCGGACCATGAGCCTGTCGCCGGAACCGCCAACGACCGATAGCTACGTGACCCGTTTCTTTGGCGGACCGCCGCTGTCGGTGATCTTCCGGCTCGTCCTGCTATCGATCCTGATCGGCGTAATCCTGGAAGTGCTCGGGCTGGACCCTTGGAATGTCATCGACAGCCTCAGGAGCCTGCTGCTTCGCATCTGGGACATGGGCTTTGACGCGGTGCGTTGGCTCTGGCGCTATCTCCTCTTGGGTGCCGCGCTGGTAGTGCCGATCTGGCTGATCATGCGGCTCGTGCGGATCGCCAAGGCGCGATGATCGCCGGAGACCGATTCCCAGAGTAATTCCAAACTGCCGGACGCCAGCGCGGCTGGCGAAGAGGAGGCAATCGGCCTAAATATGCCTGCGTTGAGATGCATCGATCGCGAGGAAAGTTGATGCCGTCATCGCAAGCGCGCGTACCCACCGCCTCGGCCAGCCGTTACCTGCAACAGGTCTGCAAACATTGGAGCCATAAATTCGCAGTGGAGTTCACCTCGGAGAAGGGCCACATACCCTTTAGCGACGGGCGTATATGCAATTTGGAGGCGACCATCGACGTAATAACCCTGCGGGCCGAAGCCCCCGACGCGGAGGCATTGGAGCGGCTGCAACGCGTTGTCGTGGAGCACATCAAGCGGTTTGCGTTCCGGGAGGATCTCGGCGAAGTGCAGTGGACGCCGACAAACTGAGGCCCCTTCGCCTCATCGCCCGATCCCCTTACGGCGGCCAGGGCTCCGCCGTCATGGCGGCGGCATCCGCGCCGACAAGCTCGTTGATCGTTGATTGGCCCTCGCGACGCAGCGTGTTCGATAGTTCGGATTTGATTGTCGCGACGATCCGCAGTCCATGGAATACGAGCGCGCTGTAGAGTTGGACCAGACATGCGCCAGCCCTGATCTTCGCGACCGCTGCCTCTCCCGAGTCGATGCCGCCGACCCCGATCAGGGGGAAGGCGCCCTCGACACGTACGTAGCCCTCCGCCAGCATCCGCGTTGCGAGGGAAAAGAGCGGACGTCCCGACAACCCACCCGCCTCCCTTGCGATCGACACATCCCGCAGGCTCGATGGGCGCGTTACGGTTGTATTGCCGATGATCATGCCGTCGACGCGGTGCCGACGCGCGGCCCCTACGATGTCGTCGAGCTCGCTCAGGGTAAGATCCGGCGCGATCTTGATCAGCACCGGTGTCGTTCCGGCCTGCCTGCTCATTCGAGCCCGCGCATCCATTACGCGCTCCAGGAGATTGTCGAGCATTTTCCCCTGCTGCAACTCGCGCAAACCCGGCGTATTGGGCGAGGAAATGTTGACGGAGAAATAGCTGATATTGATCCCGACGACGCCGCCTTCGCTGGCACGGCTGGCGAGGCGGCGCAGCACCGCTTCGGCGCCCTCGCTGTTGAAGCCCAGCCGGTTGATCACTCCCTGGTCGCGGTCGAGCCGAAAGAGCCGCGGGCGCGGATTTCCGGACTGCGGCAGGGGAGTGACCGTGCCGACCTCGACGAAGCCGAAACCGAGCTTGAGAAGCGCGTCAGGCACCTCGGCGTGCTTATCGAAGCCCGCCGCCATGCCGATCGGATTGGGAAAATTGAGTCCGAAGGCGCGCACCGCGAGCCGTGGATCATCGGCGGTGAGCTTGACGAATGGCGGAAATTTCAGCGCCTGGATGGCGAGGCGGTGCGCGTCTTCGGGGTCTAGCATGCGCAGCAACGGCCGCGCGAGCGACTCCAGCAGGCCGATCACGGCGCAAGCTCCGGAAAAACATGACGTCGATCGCTGCCGAGCGGCAGCGGCTTGGCCCACACTACTGCTGTGAGCGGCAATGTGCCGTAGAGGTGCGGAAACAAATCGCCGCCGCGCGAAATCTCCCATTTCAGCGCACTGCCGAGCGCATCGGCGTCAACCGCGACCAGCGTCAACTCCGATGCTCCAGGGAAATGCTTAGCGGCGGTCTCGCGCGCCTGGGCCGCCGTCGAGAAGTGAATGAACCCGTCCCGGGCGTCGACCGGTGCGCCGTGGAAAACACCCGCTCGTTCGGCTTCGCGCCAAAGCGGGTTTTCGCAGATCTTGTAGATGATCGTCGGCACGGTGCCCCGAATTCGGCCGTGAGTTTCGCCGTCTCTGATCGTCACGGCCCCCCAATGCGATCCGCAGTAAACCCTGACTAAGCGCCCAAGCTCAAGCGCGGCGGCATTTACTTGCCGCGGCTCTTACGTGCGCCAAACTCGTACGACAGCTTTAGATTGCCCATAGCTCCGGCTCCCCAATCTTGGCTGGACCGCCAAGGCTATAATTCCTATACTTGGATAGAATTCCGTACGGTAGAACTCGGTCTTCTTGACACGATCATGCTCACTCACGCCCAGATCTGGACCGCCCTCGATCGCCTCGCCGCCGTCGCCGGGTTATCGCCGTCGGGCCTCGCCAAGAAGTCTGGGCTCGATCCGACCACCTTCAACAAGTCTAAACGCATCACCCCAGACGGACGCGCACGCTGGCCTTCGACTGAATCGGTCGCCAAAGCATTGACCGCCACCGGGACCCCAATCGACACGTTCGTCCAGTTGATCGAGGAGACCGGACACTCCACTGCCAAAAAGACCGTGCCCCTGATTGGTTTGGCGCAGGCTGGCAAAGACGGCTATTTCGACGCCTCCGGCTTTCCCATCGGGCAGGCGTGGGAGGAAATCCGGTTTTCCGGCCTCGACGACGAACATGCTTATGCCCTGGAGATTTCCGGGGATTCGATGGCGCCTGTCTACAATGATGGCACCCTGATCATCGTTTCGCCTGCCGCCTCCATCCGCCGCGGCGACCGCGTGGTGATTAAGACCACCAACGCGGAGGTGACGGTCAGCGAAATCAAGCGGCGCACCGCGAGAAACATCGAACTGCGCTCGATTGATCCCGGGCACGCCGAACGTACGCTGCCGGTGCGCGAGGTGTCATGGATAGCGCGCATCGTCTGGGCGAGTCAGTGAGCCGGACACGCGCGGCGCATCAACCGTGCCAGAGCAGCCATCCGCCGCGGGCGAGATAGACGACGCTGATGGCGAAAATGATGGCGCGGGTCCACTGCCGAAAGCCGTGGTCGGTCATGCGCTCGATGACAAGTGGCGCAAGTGAGGTGCCCGCGATCGCGAGGACAATGGCCGGACCCGTGGCCCAGACGGGCAGATCGCCCACGCCGGAAAGCGAGCCGAAATAGAGCGCACGAACGATGTGACTGAAGGATTGCGTGACCGCTTTGGTGGCGTTGGTGGTCTTGCGATCGAGCATGCTCTTCTGGAAAAAGATATCGAGAAAGAGCCCGCCGACGCCGGCCAGAATCTGGATGATGGTGGTCACCACGCCGGTGAAGAACGGCACCCCGCGCCATTCGATGTTCGGGCGCATTTCGGCGGGCAAAACCTCCACCACGAAGGGCATGAGGCCGAGGGACATGTACACCATCGCCTTGTCCGGAACGAAGGCGATCATCCACATGCATCCGAACGCGATCACGGCGCCGAGCAGATACCAGCCGAAAATCGGCCAAAGCACGTAGCGGCGCCATTGCACGACGCGCCAACCGTTGGCGAAGAGCTGGATGATGGAGAAAAAGATCATCCCGGTGGCGACGTCGAAATAGTTCAGCAGAACGCCGAGCAATACCATCCCGCCGGCCATGCCGAAGACGCCGGAGAGAAACGAGGAAAAGACGATGGTGGCTCCGATCAGAGCCAGGGCGGAGAGGGTCATTTTTCGGGATGAGCTTACGACAAAGCGGCAATGTCCCTCACTGCTCCACCCGGCGCAAGCGGACTCCTGAGTGCCGAATGGGGGGCATCCGTCTTGACGATAGGAACGACTGGCCGGATCGCGCGCTTGGCGCCTGTGCGCGCGTCAAAAGACTAACGAGTGGTCACGCCGATCTCGCAAGCGCCCCGTCGATCATCTCGATGGTGTTGTTGAGGCCGTACACCGCTACGAACGAGCCGAAGCGGGGTCCCTTCTCCTGGCCTAGGAGCACCTGATAGAGCATGTTGAACCACTCGAGCGCCACCCCAGGCTTCCCGTCCCTGGTCTTGATCTTGTCGAGAAAGGGCTCGCGCCTGCCGATTTCGTAGACCACCTGCTGGATTTGCTCGGCAGTCGCATCGGCTGGGAGTTGCGAGAGCGCATCGCGCAGGTCGAGGAGCGCCGCACGCTCGCCCGCATCCGGCTCGCGGAATCGCTTCTGGGGCAATACGAAGTCGCGAAAATAGTGGATGGCATAACCGACCAGCGTGTCGAGCTTCGGGTGCGTCTGCGGCGTCACGCCCGGACGATAGCGGCCGATGAATCCCCATAGCGTGTCCGCGTTTTCCGCGTTCGACGACGAGACCAGCGTGAGCAGCATCGAGAACGAGATCGGCATGTCGGGCTTGGGCGGCCTGCCCGAATGGATGTGCCAGACCGGGTTGGAAAGCTGCTGCTTGACGTCCTGGCGCTGGTAGGCCTCCAGAAACTGCTGATATTCGTCGACATGGCGCGGGATGACATCAAAGTAGAGGCGCTTCGCCGACTTCGGCTCGCGATACATGAACAATGCGAGCGACTCCGGCGACGCATAGCGCAACCATTCCTCGATCGTCAGCCCGTTGCCCTTGGACTTTGAAATCTTCTGGCCCTTCTCATCCAGGAAGAGCTCGTAGTTGAAGCCTTCCGGCGGAACGGCGCCGAGCGCCCGGCAAATCTCGCCGGAAAGCTTAACCGAATCGATCAGATCTTTTCCCGCCATTTCATAGTCGACTCCGAGCGCGAGCCAGCGCATCGCCCAGTCGGGCTTCCATTGCAGCTTGGTACGTCCCCCGGTGACCAGGGTCGTCACCGGCTCCTTGGTGTCAGGGTCCTCATAGGTGATGGTGCCGGCCTTGGCATCGTGCGCAATGATCGGTACCTGCAGCACGATGCCCGTGCGCGGCGAGATCGGCAGAAACGGTGAATAGGTCTGCGCACGCTCCTCGCGCAATGACGGCAGCATGATGCCCATGATCGTATCGAAGCGTTCGAGCACCGTTAGCAGCGCCGCATCGAACCGACCCGACATGTAGCAATCGGTCGAGGACAAAAATTCGTAGTCGAAGCCGAACCGGTCGAGGAACGCGCGCAAGCGCGCGTTATTGGCGGCGCCGAATGATGGATATTCATTCGAAAACGGATCCGGAACGCGCGATAGCGGCTTGCCGAGATGCTGCGCCATCATGTCCCGGTTGGGCACATTGTCCGGGACCTTGCGCAGTCCATCCATGTCGTCGGAGAAGGCGATCAACCGGGTCTTGATCTTGTCGTCGGTGAGCACGCGAAAGGCGTGCCGCACCATCGTGGTGCGTGCGACCTCGCCGAATGTGCCGATATGCGGAAGGCCGGACGGTCCGTAGCCGGTCTCGAAGATCACCTCGTCCTTGGGATGCCTTCGCAGCCGCGCGACGATTTTGCGCGCTTCCTCGAACGGCCAAGCGTTCGACTTTTCCGCGATCTCGCGCAGGGCTGGAATTTGGGTCGCAACCATCGACATCGATCTCTCCGGCCGCGGACACTAAAAACCGCATCCCCTGCCGTCAATCAAAACGCTGGCAGGCCCGCGCCGTCCGTGCGCGGCTATGCGTCCGTTCGGTCGAT
>Ga0310811_10003444_pt1 | contig 19879 bp, 13 predicted proteins | sample YCmetagenome_FD_207642 | JGI IMG/M metagenome (GOLD analysis project Ga0310811, IMG submission 207642) | Soil microbial communities from experimental microcosm in Duke University, North Carolina, United States - YC | ecosystem: Engineered > Artificial ecosystem > Soil microcosm > Unclassified ...
TCCATAGCATCGCGCCATTCGGCTCGCGCGAAATAGTCATCCAGCAGAACGTTCAGCGAAGGCGACTCGCGTATACGAACCTGCTCGGTCAGCGAGTACTGCTCCAGCACATACGCGGCAAACGCTACCGGCACAGCAGGCTGAACATTCACGCGCTCGACCAGTTGCGGACGCCACTCGTGCGTATCGTACGCTTTGCTCAACTCACGAATATTCCAGGCCAACTCCTCCCACAGCGTCTCCTGCTCTCTTGCCTGGGAGACCAGCAATTCGGCATCCTCGCACGCACGATAGACGAATTCACGCGCCAGCAAGGGACTGCACCCGATCAGATTGCGGCTCAAGAGCTGCCAGAGTTTTGGCGGTTCCGGTGCGCGCTGACGCTTCTTCTGTACAGGAGCTGCTGGAACTGCCTCAAGCTCCTCTGCCGCGCACATCGATAGTTGTGCCGCAGTGATCGTCGTCGGCTCCAGGCGTGGGAGACTTTGCCCGACGACGGTGCGCTGCTGGGGAGGAGGGGGCACATACGGGACACCTGCCATGGTCACACGATAGCGATTGATATCTGAGCCTACACGTTTGAGGCTCCCAAGAATCATATTTTCTTCGTCACATAGCACAATATTGCTATGATTGCCCATAATTTCTACAATCAGGCGAAAGTGCGCGCGCTCATCGCTCTCCGGGTTCTTGCGATATCCCACGCCGAGCTCCAGCACACGCTCCCAACGAGGTTGTATCACACTTTCAATACGGGCCCCTTCGAGATGTTTGCGCAACAGCATCACAAAAGGCGGAGGCTCACTGGCAATTTTGGGTGGCTTCAGCGCGGTGATATGCGCCCGCGCCAGCTGGGGATGCGCGGAGAGATAGAGCCAGCGATTGTGACCACCCTGTCCCTGGCCTCCTGGCGCATAGCATTGCAAAGCGATCGCATGCGCCGTCGGTTGAATAATCGTGTCAATGCGCGCCCCCATGAGCAAAACTTGCCACTCATCCGCTATCGCAGCAAGAGTCATTGCATCTACATACATAACATCTATCCCCTCTCTCTATGCCCCATATACATTATTCGTAGAGGCGCTGCTTGTCTGTGCCGGGGGTGGTTGCCGAAAATCGGCGTTTATATATTCCCTGGCGCAGGCAAGCAGCGCCTCTACAGGGACGATGGGCCAGATTGACAGGCACCCTTTCAACAGGCCCCCCTGTAAGTGTTGTACAATACATATGAGTAACGCTTACATACAATTGCGACGATGCCTGTCGCAGTTCATGCGCTCGTCGGTTATGCCTTTGTTTCCTCCCCCTACGGGATACGCAGGGGCTTCCACAAAGGACTCTAGGATGAACAGTATAGCAAATCGTCGTCTATTCGTACATTCATCCTTTCTATTCAGGTAACATCAGGAAGAAAAGTATGCAACTTGAGACACAACACGCTGCCCCTCATACAGACACCCAGTCTTATTCCTCACCAGGGAATATCAGGCAGGGGCTCCTTTTTGTCCTCTCAGCACCCTCCGGGACAGGTAAAGACACGGTCATCAACGCGCTAAGAGCGCAGGGACTTGATTTCCACGTCGTCTCTTCCGTTACAACGCGTGCTCCACGACCTGGCGAAAGCGAAGGCCATCCTTATTACTTTGTCAGTAAAGAGAACTTTGATCGTATGGTTGAACAGCAGGAACTTATTGAGTTCGCCCAGGTCCATGGGAACTGGTATGGCCAACCTGTTCAGCCGATCAAAGAAAATTTGCTTGCCGGACGCGATGTCTTACTCAAGATCGACGTCCAGGGCGCAGCGACAGTACGTGAGAAGGTCCCGGGAGCTATTTTTATTTTTCTCGTACCTGGTTCTGTAGAAGAGCTGGTCGAACGCCTGGCCAACCGTCAGACCGAAACACCTGCCGAACGCGAGCGTCGTTTGCAAGATGCGCAAAACGAATTAGCACAGCAGAAGCACTATGAGTATGTCATCGAAAATCGCCAGGGCGATCTTTCAGCCGCAGTTGAATGCCTCCGGGCAATTATGCTTGCCGAGCATTGCCGTACCCAGCCTCGCTATGTGCAACTTTGATGTTACAAAGGAGATTTATTCATGATTCAAGAAGAAGAACGCTTTGAGTATTCCAAAACCAGGGAACGCAACCTTGCCATGGAGCTGGTACGTGTGACTGAGGCCGCGGCCTTGAATGCGGGCCGCTGGATGGGTAAGGGCAATAAGGAGATGGTCGATCAGGCCGCCGTCGATGCCATGCGTCAGGCCGTTGATGCGGTCGATATGGATGGGGTCGTGGTCATCGGGGAAGGCGAAAAAGACGAAGCGCCGATGCTCTATATCGGCGAGCACGTTGGCAATGGGGCAAAGCCCGAAGTCGATGTCGCAGTCGATCCCGTTGATGGCACGCGCCTGCTCGCCCTTGGTCTCCCTGGCGCTCTGGCCGTGGTCGCCACAGCTGAACGGGGCACGATGTTCTCCGCTCCGGCTGGCGTCTACTATATGGAGAAAATCGCCGTTGGTCCCGCCGTCAAACATGTTGTCGATATCAACGCCTCGGTTGCCGTGAACCTGGACCGCATCGCCCGCGCCCTCAGCGCGCATATCGATGATCTGACAGTGGCCATCCTCGATCGTCCTCGCCATCAAGAGCTCATCCGCCAGATTCGTGAGGTTGGCGCACGCATTCGCCTGATCGGCGATGGCGACGTTGCCGCCGCTATTCAAGCGGCCATGGAAGATTACAAAGGCATTGATGTGCTGATGGGCATTGGCGGAGCGCCTGAGGCGGTCCTGGCTGCCGCGGCTCTCAAGTGTCTGGATGGTGAGATTCAGTGTAAAATCTGGCCGCGCACGGATCAAGAGCGCGAGAAATTGATCAGCGACGGCATCGACCTGGAGCGGGTCTTCCATATTGATGATCTGGTCAGTGGCAATGATGTCTGCTTCGCCGCAACCGGTATCACAGCGGGCGACCTCATCGATGGCGTGCAATATTTCGGAGGCGGCGCGCGCACCTCTTCCCTCATGATGCGCTCGCGCTCAGGCACGATCCGCTACATTCAGGCCAGCCATCGCTGGCGTAATAATGGCAAAATGGGTATCCCCAGGCCATAAAGCGCTCTTGAAAAGAGAAACCCTCTCATCGTTGGTCTAGAAATAGGCCCAACGATGAGCTCCTCTCCCAATACTATCCTACAAACGCTGCATCTTCTCAATCACAGCATCAGCAACCTGGGACGTTCCCACGGCGCTCGGATCGTCGGGACGAGGCTTGAGATCATACGTCACGTTTTTCCCTTCAGCAATCACCTGCGAAAGCGCCTTATCCAGACGATGGGCCGCCTCCCGTTCCTCCAGATGACGCAATAACATCACCCCCGAGAACATCATCGCCATCGGATTGACCTTATTCTGGCCCGCATACTTAGGCGCACTCCCATGGACCGGCTCAAAGACGGCATACTGGTTGCCAATATTCGCGCCCGGCGCTACCCCCAGACCGCCGATCAAGCCTGCTGAAAGATCTGAAATAATATCCCCATACAAATTTGGCAATACCAGGACATCATAGAGCTCTGGCTTCTGTACCAGCTGCATGCACATATTATCGACAATCCGATCTTCATAATGAATATCTGGATATTCTTTCGCAACCTCATGTGCAATATTCAAAAATAGGCCATCAGAGAGACGCATGATATTCGCTTTATGCACCGCGGTCACTTTGCGACGGCGATTGGCACGCGCATACTCAAAAGCGAACTTGACGATACGTCGACTGGCAGCAACAGTAATATACTTCAGCGTAATAGCGGAATGAGGATCAAGTTGATGACCACTGGTACGTGCTATCACTTCCAGGATCTCTTCATATTCGGGCGTCCCTTGCTGATACTCGATACCAGAATAGAGATCTTCAGTATTTTCGCGCACAATCACCAGATCAATATTGTCATAACGGGAGCGTAAGCCATGGTAGGTTTTAGCCGGGCGTATATTGGCATACAGGTCTAACTTCTTGCGCAGAGTTACATTTGCGCTACGCTGGCCCCTACCCATCGGCGTTGTAATTGGCCCCTTCAACCCCACCTTGGTGCGTTTAATGGATTCAAGAACCTCGTCGGGCAGTACAGTGCCATACTTCTCCAGCATCTCCGCGCCCGCCTGACATACATCCCACTCAAACTTGACACCCGTGGCCTCAAGAACTCTACGCGTCGCCCAGGTAATTTCTGGCCCGGTCCCGTCTCCTGGGATAAGCGTCACTGCATGCGGCATGTCATCCTCCAATAATTGCAGAACTTACCTCTTTCGGGGAGATTGTGCCATGATTATATCACACATCTCCCCAACAGTTCTGCTTTTTGAAGTTATTTTGCTGCTCTTAATCCGGTTTTTGCCCCTGGAGTCTTTTTCTCCGCTGAAGTGGCCTTCGCTTTGGTACGCGGCTCTGTTGCAGGCTTTGCCACGGCCTTTACGCGACCAGTTTCGCTCTTCGCAGCGACACTTCGACTACTGGTACTCGGCTTACCGGCTGCCGTACTGCGCTTCGCGGTCGTCGCACTTCGACCAGTGCTACTTCGCTTATTTGCGGCTGTCGTACTACGACTGGTAGTGCTACGCTTACTCGCAGCGGTCGTACTACGTGTGGCAGTGCTCCGCCTCCTGGGAGTGGCCGTTGTCAGAGACGCAAGCTCTTTCCCTTCCGCGCCATCTACACCAGCAGCCGTTTCTGGAATTGCAGGCATATTTTCGGGCGCATTTTTACTTCTACGACGCTTTGTCGCGGTACTCGTGCTCGTCTCGCTTCCATCGCTATCCTCTCCCGCAGCACTCGCAGCGCGCTTGCGCGTCGTTTTAGCAGCGCCACTTTGCAGCGGTGCCGCCTCGCCATTTTGCTGCCGCGCAATAAATTCTGCGTAACAGACCGGCACCTGCTCTCCACGCGGCACGATCATCAGACCACCACAAGTGGGACAAAGATCGGGCACTGGTCGTTCCCAGATCGCAAAGTTGCAGGCAGGATAATGGGAACAGCCATAGAAAATGCGCTTTTTCTGCTTTGTCTTGCGCTCTACCAGATCGCCCTGACATAGAGGACATAACGCACCCGTTTTCAGCATAAATGAGCGTCGATAACGGCAATCGGGGAAACCAGAGCAGGAGATAAAGCGACCAAAGCGCCCGGAACGAATGACCAGATTTCGTCCACAATCGGGACACTGCTCGTCCATCTCTTCCATCGGCTTCTGCACACGGTCCATCTCGGCCTCTGCCTTCTCCATAGCCGTTTTGAAGCCGCCATAGAATGTGTGCAAAAATTCGGTCCAGGAACGTCGTCCCTCTTCCACATCATCGAGCTTCCGTTCCATATCTGCCGTGAAACGGGTATCGACAATATCAGGGAAATGCTTGTTCATCATTTCATTGACCGTCTCCCCCAACCACGTCGGCACGAAACGGCGCTGATCCTGATCGACGTATCCACGATCCTGGATTGTGCTGAGAATAGGCACATAGGTACTTGGACGCCCGATCCCCTCTTCTTCCAGTTGCTTGATCAGACTCGCCTCGGTAAAGCGCGGAGGCGGCTGCGTGAAGTGCTGCTCAGGCTTGATACTATGAAAATTCAGCACCTCGTCCACCTGCAAATCCGGCAACAGACGCTCGTCCTCTTCATGCGGCCAGACGGTATAGAAACCGGGGAAACGCAGTTTGGACCCGGTCGCGCGGAACAGGTATTGCTTCGCCTGGATATCAATGCGCACAGTATCAAAGATGGCCGCAGTCATGAAACTGGCAACGAAACGACGCCAGATCAGGTTATACAGCTTGTACTGATCCGCTGAAAGATGCGACTTCACACTATCCGGTGTCAGCGTGACATCGGTTGGGCGAATTGCTTCATGGGCATCCTGTGTCGCCGCTTTCGCCTTGCCCGTACGTCCAGAACCGGCAAACTGAGCCCCAAAGGCTTTGCGAATATACGCTTTTACGCTGGTCTGCGCCTCATCAGAGATACGTGTGGAGTCCGTACGCATGTACGTAATCAAGCCCTGTTGACCGCGCTCGCCCAGTTCAATACCTTCGTACAACTGCTGTGCCAGCCCCATCGTGCGCTTCGGCTTAAAGTAGAGCCGAGCTGAAGCATCCTGCTGTAGAGTACTGGTAGTATAGGGCAGAGGTGGCTGACGACGCTGCTCGCGTTGCTCATATTTCAGCACGCTATACGTTGCGTCTTTCAGCTCCTCCAGAATTGCATCAGCCTCTTCCTTCGAGCTGATCTTCAGACGGCCCTTGAAGTTTTTCCCGTTTTTCGTCCCGCCCTCTTCGAGAGCTGGCTCTTCAGACTCCGCAGGCAGTTCGTCACCATTCTCCACAGAATCTTTGAGGCGCATGAACAACTGTGCCTCAAAGCGCTCCTTTTGCCCCTGCTTGCTCAGCAGAGAGGTGATGCTCCAGTATTCCTCCGGCACAAAAGCGCGCACCTCCGCCTCACGCTCGCAAATGATGCGTAACGCGACCGATTGCACACGTCCCGCGCTCGTCCCAGACTGAATACGGCGCCAGAGCAACGGGCTGATTTTATAACCGACCAGGCGATCAAGCACACGTCGAGCCTGCTGTGCATTGAAGAGATCTTCATTAATTTCGCGAGGCTTATTAATGGCTTCCTGCACAGCCTTCTTCGTAATCTCGTGAAACTCGGCACGATGCGGATTCTGCAAGCCCAGAATATTTTTCAGCGACCAGGCGATAAATTCGCCTTCGCGATCAGGGTCTGGAGCCAGGAAAACCTCGTCAGCGCGCTCAGAAGCCGCCTTCAACTCATGGATGAGTTTATCCTTTTTTTCGATAACCTCATATTTTGGTGTGAAGTCTTTACGTGTGTTCACCCCCAACCCTTTTTTCGGCAGATCGATGATATGGCCCATCGATGCCAACACCAGGAAATCACGCCCAAGAAATTTCTCTATCGTCTTTGCCTTGGCTGGCGACTCTACGATTACTAATTTTTTTGCCATCGACCTTCTTACCCGACCTTCGTTACTTACAACAAACCCAACTGCAAATCCCACACGTGCATGAGTATATCTTAATGGATAGAATAGCATATCCCTACAACTGGTGACTCCAGAAGGTACTACCTCTCTCTAACCAAAAAACTCACACAAAAATTTCCTAAGAAGCATACCACATCAACGCAAGGGTCTAAACTTTTTTGCTATGCAGTCAAATCTTCTTCGTCTTCTCTTGACCCTGCCATGTTAGCATGCTATGCTGCAACCATCAATCCATCGACCCATCAACCGATCAATTCTATAGAGGATACTAGCAGTGCCGATTCGGAGAATAAGCATGCGAAAATCACGACCATCTCAAGCTGGTGAGCAAGAAGGCGCCCCAGTGCTACGCGAGCCCCGGATGGGTCCACAACCGCTTGCTACCAAACGGCCCAAGACCAGAAACCAACGCCGCCGCACACGCCAACGCCATCTGGAGGCGGGTCTGGCAGTGATTGCCGGACAAACGGTGGGGGTCTTAAGCCGCCGATTACATCTGGGTGGGGGTACAAGCATTGTCGGCATTGTCGCCCAACGCGTCTACCCTGATATTGTTGAACACCTGGCAACCCAATTAGAACATGGCAGTATTATCATTACAGGCACCAATGGCAAAACGACGACCAGCAATTTTATTGCGTCTATTATGCGCCATGCAGGTCTGTATGTGTGGAACAATAAAGAAGGTTCGAATCTCATGCGCGGCGTAGCCGCTGCCCTGGTAACACATGCTCTGCCTAACGGGCAGATGCGTCGTACCGCAGAAGCCATCTCTATCCTGGAAGTTGACGAGGCCGCTCTTCCCCAGGTGGTGCGCGCCGTTCCTCCACGCGTGCTCGTCGTTACCAATCTCTTTCGCGATCAGCTCGACCGCTACGGCGAGGTCGATAGCATTCTTCAGTACTGGCAACAGGCGATCAAACAACTTCCGGATACCTCTACGCTGGTACTCAACGCCGATGATCCCGCTATCGCCAATCTCGGCATTGGCTTTCAAGGTCATATACTCTATTATGGCATTGATGATCTCTCCCTCAATCTGCTCTCACAGCAAGACCCGACTGATGTCCATCATCAGACGCTGGACACGCGCGTCTGCCCGGCCTGTGGCAATGCCTATGTCTATGATGTCCAGTTTTATAGCCATATGGGGCACTACCATTGCCCCACCTGCGATACCAGCCGTCCGCAACCAGAGGTGAGCGCGAAACATATTCATCTCGATACCTTTGATAGCTGGCATGTTCAGCTGGAGAAAGCGGGCGAAGCGCATGAACTGACGGTGCCTTTGCCGGGCCTTTATAATGTTTATAATGCGCTCGCTGCCGTTACTGCTGCTCAGGCTCTGGCGGTTGGCTGGGAACCAATAAGCACAGCTATCGAGCAGGCAGTACCCGTCTTCGGACGAGGTGAGCGCATCGAGGCCGAGGGACGCTCTATTCGTCTCCTGCTGGCAAAAAATCCTACGGGATTTAACGAGGTGCTACGCACACTTTTCACCGAAGAGGTCTCACGCCATATTCTTTTCGTGCTCAATGATAATACGGCTGATGGCCACGATATATCCTGGATCTGGGATGTTGATTTTGAACGCGCCGTCGGGCATACTACCACGGTGACTGTAGCAGGCACACGGGCAGCTGATCTGGCCCTGCGTTTAAAATATGCCGGGCTCCCACAGGAACAGATAACGGTTGTCCCATCCGCTCCATTGCGCGCGTTGCGCCAGCAGATCATTCAGGCCAGAAAGGCCCGCAGAGCGAGAAGAACTGGCAAGCTTTCGGCAAAACAGGCTGCTCAGCTCCAACCAGCCGCGCCTTATGGTCTGAAACAGGCTCTTTCTGTGGCCCTTCAGCAAACACCTGTAGGTGAGACGCTTTTTGTCGTGCCCACATACACTGCACTGCTCGAGATTCATCGCGAACTGGGGCAGCGCGGTCTCACTACAAACTATTGGGAAGGGAAGAACGTATGACCCAGAATTTCTCGCAAACTCGTACGCTCACACTTGGACATCTCTATCCAGACCAGCTCAATCTCTATGGAGATCGCGGCAACATTTTGACGCTCCGTCGCCGCTGCGAGCTGCGAGGCATTGAATTGCGGGTCGTCGGACTGGGCATTGGCGATGCGCTTGCGCCCGATGAGTACGACCTTCTCTTCATTGGAGGCGGCCAGGACAAAGAGCAGGCCCCCGTAGCCCAGGATCTCTACGATCTCAAAGGCATCGGCCTCTGGGCTGCCGTTGAGGACGATATGCCGGTGCTCGCAGTTTGCGGAGGATTTCAATTGCTGGCCCATTACTACCGACCCGCCGAGGGGCCCGATATGCGCGGCCTGGGCGTCTTTGATGCCTGGACGATCCATAAAGGGCCACAGGTTGCACGTTGTATTGGTAATATCGCGCTGGGCTGGAACGGCAGTACCCTGGTAGGCTTTGAGAACCATGGAGGGCGTACGTATCTCGGGACCGCTAAACCGCTGGGTCGTGTGCTCAAAGGGCACGGCAATAATGCTGAAGATCATACGGAAGGCGCGATTTATCGCAACGCCTTCGGAACGTATCTTCATGGCTCCCTCTTACCGAAGAATCCACATTTTGCCGATCATCTGATCGCGCTTGCGTTACAACGTAAATACGATCGAGAAGAGCCATTTGCCATGCACGACATCTCACTGGATCTGGTCACCGATCAATTTAACCATCACACGACGGAACCGAATCTCCCGGCAACACGTGATACAAACGCAGACCAACTTTCCCCTCTAGATGATACACTGGAGTGGGAGGCCCATGCGGCCATGTTGGAGCGTCTAGGATTATATAGTGAAGCTATCGATGTGCTTCGTACACATCACATTGCATTAAACAGTTCGACAGCTAGCTAAGGAGAGGAGCACAATGAGTTTTGATCGATCGTCAGCTCGCTGCTCTTTCTGCGGTCGCCACTCTTCTGAGGTTCAGCGTATCATCGCTGGACCGGGAGCGGCCTATATCTGTAACGACTGCTTACAATTGTGCAACGATATTATGAGTGACCCAACCCCTTTCTCAACGAAAGCGCTGGAGCTTGCGTCACGTCCACCAGTAGTCATTGCAGCGCCGCGTCTCGTTGAGCAGCCAGACGGAAGAAAGGATCCACCAGGAGAAATTCTGCGCACCGTAAATCTGGAGATAGAACAGAAAAAGCAGGGTATGACGCTTATCCTTCATCAACTACAGTACTTTAGTGACCATTTTGAACTTCACTATCTCTGGATCAGACCTGCGTTTGCGTCCGGCTTCTCCTTTGTTCCACGCGTGATCTTTTTCCTGAAAGATAATCTTGGGACACAATGGTTGGGAGACCGGGGCGGCATGCTGCTGGCGAGGCCAGAATTAGCGAGCGGCCCGACGAATACTGTCTATCAAGGCAACGCTCGCTTCCGGCCACTGCCACCCACGGATGCTCGTACACTGACAATTCGTATCGCTGATCCTCTAGGACAATTTGAAGAAATGCCGCCTCAGCCCTGGGAGTTTGAAATTACCTTACTACCTTGAGAGAGATGCACATCTCTCTCCAGCCTGACCTCGCATCCATGGTAGCGCGACCTTTTTATACCCTACCTGACCCGCTTCTTCAGCGGGTCATTCCATAGCGGGCACCAGCAGACCGTAACCACCCTCCGCCAGACGATACATCACGTTAATACTGCTTGTTTCTTCATTATAAAAGGGCAAAAAAGAGGCTCCGCTTCGTTCCATTTGATCAATGACTTCTTGATCGCCCATCGCCCGGGTCGGCAACTGGCGAATCTCCATCACCTGGGACCAGATCTCTTCATTACGTATCGGCTCCAACGTATCATCAACACGCAACGGGGTCGACGCTTCTTCTTCTTCCATAGACGTCAATTCCCCGGAACGAGCCAATGCCAGAACCTTCACAGCCGGAGTATGGTGCCGACGCGCTGTTGTCTGACGCTTCTTCTGACGCCCCAGTTGAGCTACCACTTTATCCAGTACCTTATCCAGAGCGGTCGTCACATTCAAGGCACTCACTTCGCTATAAATAGGAGAAGCGTTCCCTGAAAGGGCCAGATGCACGGAAAAGCGATCCTGCGCGCTGCGCGTCTGTTCCTCTGCAACAGTCACTTCCACGCGCGTATCTTCAGTTACGAAATGCGCGAGCTTGCGGGTTTTGCGCTCAATCTTATCTCGCAACAGTGGGGTTACTGGCAACTGTTTGCCTTTGATCACAATTTGCATGCTTTACCTTCTCTTTCCAATCCTACAACGCGGCACAATACAAGGTAGAGATGGACATTCCCGGGAGAAACAGCATCATTTTTATTATACCATTTTTCCTATAAGATGCCGAACCGCCAGAAGCTCAAGTAGTGTATTGCTATGACAAAGTTCCGCAGAGCGGACGTTTATTGTTGCGGATGTTGTAGAGTTTCGTCGCTTTTGCTAGATGAACAATATGTCAGATAAAACACCACAAAGGGTGGCAGTGCCATCTATGAAAATGAACAGTGTTTCATCTTTGCAAGAGACAAATTCAGACATTGTTCAGAAATTGATGGTATCATAGTAGTAGGATCTTTACGTATGTTCAAGTTTTTTTGATTTGTGGAAGGGTTCGTGGTTTATGACAGACATACCAAGCGATCAGCATATTACATATCAATTACAATATCGCAAATGTGGGAAAGCATCTTGTAGCACATGCCGCAACGGCCAGGGTCATGGCCCGTACTGGTATGCGTACTGGCGCGAGGGGTCACGTCTCCGTTCGGGCTATGTAGGGAAGATCCATCCACATTTACAAAATGCGGTGAGTGCACAAGCCACAAGAGAGACAGCTACAAAGCTTATATTGAACCAGGCCACTGCGACTCCGGCCTTACGTTGAGCGTCTTCTGCCCCTGGAAGAAGAGAGTGTGGTAGAATAGGAATATTCCAAACGCAGGCATCTATTGGGGGCTAGGGAATGAAATGTCCATTCTGTGGAGGCACAGAGTCACGAGTCAAGGATTCGCGCGATATCGGCGACGCAATTCACCGTCGTCGCGAATGTGAGCAATGTAAAGGCCGGTTCAGTACGTATGAACGGGTCGAGAAATTCCATCTTATGGTGATTAAACGTGATCAGCGGCGCGAACCTTTCGACCGGCAGAAACTCTATGTCGGCCTACGCAAAGCCTGTGAAAAGCGTCCTTTACCAGCAGGTGAAATCGAGAATGCCGTAGAGGAGATTGAACAGGAACTCTATCGTTTTGGGAAGCAGGAGATCGCCAGTAACGTCATCGGCGAATTAGTCATGGAACGCCTCAAGCGCATGGATAAAATCGCTTATATTCGTTTTGCCAGCGTCTATCGTTCTTTTGGAGACATTGAAACGATGTTCGATGAGCTCCAGAAACTGCTCAACCGCGAAAAAACAGATCACGGTAATTTCCCAAATTCTTAGCGCCCTTTCCTTCTTTCTATCTTGCGCATAGCATGCCGAATATACAGGCACGCCGGAGACCTGTCTGCACATCACAGATCTCCGGCGTAGCGACAATTCTTGACGGCCCCATCGCCTCAACGATCACAAAACGGCGAAGTTCTTGCCTCCACTGGCTTTATTCGAAACGACGCTCCTCCGCCTTACGCAAACGACGGCTTAATACGGCCAGCATCTTCAAGGCAATATCGGGATGCGCACGCAAAATACCACGAAACTCCCAGACCGGTAGCACCAATGCCGTCACTTCTTCGCTGGCGGTGACCGTAGCCGATCGTGGCCATTCGTCGAGCAACGCCATCTCACCCACGACATCCCCTGCCCCCAGCACGGCAATCTCTTCCTCTGCACGATCAGGATTATAGGCAATGGTCACACGCACTCTTCCAGCTTCAATGATATAGAGACCTACCCCTGTATCCCCTTGCGAAAAGATGGTTGTTCCTGCACTATATGTCCGCTTCTGGCAATTCTTCGCGAGCAACTGAAGCTCTTTTTTATCGAGGGTTGAAAATAGGTCAACACGAGCAAGGGCTTCTTCGTTCATACTTTTCTCCTTATTCCTGGCACATCCGTATGCGTCAAAGGTGACGGGCTTTTGCCTACTTTCTTTCTTTCGGCAAGTGGCCCTATTTTATCACAATCATCTCTCCGGGTCATCCCAACAATTTTCAGGCGCAGACAAGCAACGCCTCTATAAAGATGATAGGCAGAAGCTCCACGAGCGCGGCTCTTTTGACTTTCTTGCCCCCACGCACTACAATGGTCATAGCATACGAACCAATAGACCGATACTCACATCAAGATTTATATGAAGACTCGCCCTGTAGTTGAGTCTAAGGATAGATGTTTTATGACGACGCAGGACCAAGAGAAGCGCGAAAATGATCGTCTGTTAGCCACGAGACGACAACAGGCTGGTCTGGAGGCCTATCAGGAAGGAAAGCTTGAAAAGGCTTCGGAAGCCTTTGGCGATGCTGAAATCCGTTTCCGTCTCATCGGCGATTATAAGCAGGCTGGTGATAGTCGTACTCTCCTCGCTGAAGTACAACGCGAGATGAATAAGTTTGAACAGGCTATCAGCAGCTATCAACGAGCTTCACGTCTGTACCACGACGCAAACGCCACGCTGCAAGAGGCAAATAGCGCTCTCTCCATAGGACATATCGAACGACAACTGGCTCACCTGGATCGTGCACAGGATGCCTACATACAGGCACAACATCTCTATCGCACACAACATTACGCTCTGGGTCTGGGGAATGCCGCTTTAGCACTTGGGCATCTGGAGCTGCAACGCGGCAATACCGAATATGCAGCACAGCAGTATGAGGAGGCTATTCGCCATTTCCGCGAGGCCAATGACGTGATTAACGAGGCCGACGCCAGACGCAGCTTTGGCGATATCCTCCGCCTCTCTCGCCACTTCTCCGAAGCCGAAGCAAACTATCAGCGCGCACTGGAAGTGTATCGCAATGCCCTCGACCACTATGGCTCCGCCGATGCGCTGCTTGGCCTGGGCCATATTTATCTCGATCAGGAACGCCTGGATGAGGCTTCTCAAGCTTTTACTGAAGCGCTCACCCTCGCCAATACCATCGAATATGAGCTTGGTCAGGCCGATGCCAATATTGGGATGGCCGCTATCATGTTTCAACAAAGCAGCGTTGATCAAGCATTGATAGGTGCACAATCAGCATTACAACTCTATACAGATCAGCATAATGCGTTAGGGACGGCCCATGCGAATCGCTTTCTGGCTGAAATTCATTTGCGCCGTGGTCAGCCCTCGTACGCAAATTCGCTGATGGAACGAGCGTTGCGTACCTATAAAGCCAGCGCGTATAAAGTCGGTCAGGCCGAAGCGACGGTGGGATTAGGTGAGATTCAGTTTCGCCGTGGCTTCTTAGATCGCGCCACTCAGACCTTGAACGAAGCGCGCAATCAGGCCCGTCAACTCCACAATGCGCTGGTCGAGGGGCGTGCGCTGCTCAATAGCGGAGATATTTATTATCAACAGGGACAATTGGGACAGGCTCGCGGGGTATACAATGATGCTCTGGAGCATTTTTCCACGCTGGGAGTCGAGGTCACAGCACGCGATCTTGCACAACTCGAGGTGCGGCTGGCACGTATTGCGCTGCTGACCGGCGACATGAAAGAGGTCGCCGATCACCTTGCCAGCGCGACGCAGCACGCGCAGAGAAATCCCCTCGCAGCCCAGATTGCCACGCAGATTGCCCTCGTACAGGGTCAATATCTCTTATTACAGGGTGATTTTCAGGTCGCAGATGAACACTTCACCCGGGCACGGACACAGGCGGAGAGTCTGCAACAGCCACTTCAAGCCGCCGAGGCCGAGCTGGGTCTCGCACAGGCTCAGCTCGAGCGCCTGGAGCTTGAGGCGGCACAACACAATTTCCTTGAGGCGGGGCGGCAGTATCAACTGATTGAGAGCGTGAATGGAGATGGTCTTGCGGTGCTCGGCGTGGCTCAGATCAATATGGGTCGCCAGCAATGGGAAGAGGCCAGCGAGAATTGCGAAGCCGCCATCACCCGCTTTACCCAGTCCGATGATCAGCTTGGCCTGGCCGATGCCTTCCTCACACGTGGGCTGGCACATCGCGGAAATGATGAGATCGATGCGGCACTCGCCGATTTTGAAGAGGCGCTCCGTCTGTATCATCAGCAGCGTCGTCCGCTGGGCGTCATCGATATTCGTTCCGCCAGGGCCGGGATCTACTTCCTGCGTGGTGAGCTTGAGCGCGCCCACGATGAGCAGACCAGAGCAATTACGCAGGTTGAGCGTGTGATGAAGAGCTTCAGCACGCCGCAGCAGTGGCGTACGTTCCTCCAGCAATACGCCGATCTCTATGCGCAAGCCGCCATTACCGATCTGCGTTTTCAGCAGGAGGAAGATGCACGGAAACTGCTGCAAGATTTCTTGCAAATTGCCGGTCCACAACAATTACAGGCCAGCCTTACAACCTACCTTGCGGATATTCCAACGAGCGATGAAAGCTTGAGCGAGGCGGAACTTCAGGCTCAGCAAGGATTGGTACGAAAAATAGAACAGTTACGCAAACAGCTGTAAGTAACGTTTGTCGTGGGAGGAACCCGGGCGCAGGCAAGCAGCATGAGCACGATAATTACGATGTCGATAATTATTGGTGTTGATGCAAAGGTCTAGCTGGTGAAACATTACTTATTGCAATGCAATGACTTTCTGACTTATGATTATAGTAGCTATGCGGCATGTATAATCTCAGGATGTAATCAAAAGAGAACACAGGTTCGTCAAAAGAGCTGGCAGATGCCATAGGCAATGACCAGAGGCTGAAGGCAAACCTTTGAGAGGATGATCTAGTTATGGGTATGCAATTCTTACGTGGGAATCCACAGGCACCAAAGGGCCATGCGATCTTTATCGCACGGAGCTCAAGCGATCCTCGCACGGTCTTTTGTACATATTGTCTGGTCCCCCCGATCCCTATGTCGCTGGCTAAATATCTTCCGCCACTCTTTGCCGCGCAGATTCCGGCTGAAGAACTGGGTGATGCAGGCAGTATTGCAGGTATGCCCATACCGCCAATGCTTGAGGAGGCTTTCAATCTCGAACATTTACAGCAACTTGCTGAACGGCGAGATGATGATCTGTGCGACATTGGGACCGTCAATACGCGCGACGAGGTAGGACGCATGCAAATGGCAAACCTGAGTAGCCAGGAATACGCACAACTCTATGCAACCTACATTGCCTCGGTGCCCGAGACACCCTCCCCCTCTTCCGCAGGCGTGTTAGGCGAGCCGATCGCGCTCGATGATCTGGATGCCGACGAACTTTTGCTCGAAACGATGCCTGATCGTCAGAAGCTCGCTGAACTGGGCAAGCTCATTGGCACCGCCCGCTATGCCATTGGTGGACATGATACGACGCTCTTACAGGAAACGCAGCGCAACATGCAACGCATCGCGCGCCGTCTGCCGGAGAAGTATCGCGGCAACGAGTTGATCGCCGCCGCGGCCAATGCTGAAGAACAGGGCGCGCGTCTGGCTGAGCTATATTTAAGCCGGGCCTATAAATTGCTAAATGAAGAATACGCCGAAATTCCTGGTATCGAACGCGCCATTCGCGATTTACAGAAATAGTCGGCGTATCTGCTATATACGTATCATACGTATCCCGTACTTATTCATTGAGGAGTTATTTATTTTATGACAGCCGTCGAAATGGGAGTAGACCTCTCTTCCTTCATTCAAGTTTTAGTGTCTGGAGATAAAAACCGCATCATTGCTGCGGCCCGCGCTCATTTACAACAGGGCGAGCTTGCTGACATATTGATTGGTCGCCTTGCACTGCTCGCGACCCTGGGTGATCCCGATGGACATGCCACGACGACACTGGGAGCGGCGGCGATGCTCAGCCGTCTCCTTCACTTCGTACCAGATCCATTGACACCCACGACCGCACTTGAAGAACGCGCCCTCCCGCTCTTTGCGCAGGCACTCTTTGTCGCGGCACCCGCGATCCAGGCAGGCAATCAGCGAGCACTTGAGATACCAGAACCCTTCTTTCCCAGTGGCCTGCGTGAGGGGCAAAGCGTCGAAAGCGCACTCCATGACGCAGTTTTCAACAACGATATGCTCCTCACAGAGCGGCTACTCTTTGGGCTCTATGGAACAGGAGCCGACTATCGTACACTCCAGGTACGCACGTATGACAGCATAGCCACCACCTTCCAGAATGGCGGGCACCCGCTGATATTTGCCGTACGAGGCTTTCAGGTGCTCGATGCGGTCGAATGGGGCGATCGTGCGCCAGCGATTATCCACTGGATTGCCCCACACTTGCCACTTCGTCCGAACTCGGACGAGCCAGAGTGGGTTCAGCCTCTGCGCAGCTACGTGGATAAAGTGCTCAATGATGTCAAAAAAATTCGCATACGCCTCGCGCTTCCCAAAAACGCAAACGCGCTTCCTTTACGCCAGATCATTACCAATGAGACCGATGCCACGAAGGTCTGTCAGGGAGTCTACGATGCCCTGATCACGAACGGAGCATCCCCCAGGGCGGTTGCGTCCGTCATCGCCCTGGCCGCAGCCGACATTCTCCTCCAGATAGACGACACCGATCGCGAGCTCTTCATCCATGCCGCCCACGGCCTGCTCTTCGCCTCTGCGGTTCGTACTATCTTCCAGCAGGTACAGGATGTGGATGTGCTACCGCTCCTCTTTACCTCTGCGGCGTATGTCAGTGCTCTGCATCAGGAAATTTCTGCGCATCCGAGCAGCCATAAGGCATCGGCACCTGCCGCCCCGCGTGTCGTGGGTGGCGGTCTCGTCGCGACCTCACTTCTGGACACGCTCGCAGGACAACTGGCCGGGAAAGATTATGCGGACGCTTTCACCAGCGCTCATCGTTACCTGAGCGTTGGCTACGATGCGCGCGCCCTCTTCGCCACCATTGCCCTGTCCGCGGCAAAAATAGACGCTTCCGGCGATCAAGGCCATGCATTGCAGATCGTGCAGGCAGCCAGTGATGCATTCTTGCTCTGGCCGGACGATCTCAAAGAGACCAGCCTGGACACGCTGGTACAGATCGCCATTCGTGCTGCACTCTATGGTGAACGCGATCCCTTACTGGCACAATTGTAAGTGCACCTGAACATCTGGAGCATCTCCCGCAATGCTTGTCAATACTGGCAACTGACGAGAGATGCTCTCGTGTTTTCTCTTTGTTTTATGGAAGGGAATGCGCATCATGGGCTTTCATCGTATGCCAACCCGGCTGCTCCTCCCAATGCTCTTTCTAGCGTTCGTGCTCACATCATGTGATCTATTCGGAGGAAATACTGTCAATCAGGCCAAATTGGTCAAAGCGCCAGCGAACGAACAAACCTATACCGTACCCGTAGCCAATGTCGCCGATTTTGACACCCTCGATCCAGCACTGGCCCACGATACCACCTCCACCAGAGCCATCCAGATGATGTACACCGGTCTGGTGCAACTCAACGATTCCCTGCAAGTACAGCCTCAGCTTGCCAGTTCCTGGGAACAAAGCGCTGACGGCCTCACATGGACCTTTCATCTGAAGCCAAATCTCGAATTCAGTGATGGCACCCCGTTAACCTCCGCAGATGTTGCCTTTAGCCTGGATCGCGCACTCGCGCCCGCCACAAAATCGACGGTTGCGCCACTCTATCTTGGCCTGCTCAAAGATGCAAACCTGCTCATGGCCGGTCGTATTCCGACATTAATTGGAGACAGCATTCTCATACCCGATCCAAATACCGTAGTTCTGATCACCAGTAAACGCGCCAGCTATTTTCTGAGCATGCTGACCATGACCTGCGCATATGTGGTCGAAAAAAGTCTGGTAACGAAATATGGTGCACAATTTACTGACCACTTAACAGAAGGTGGTAGCAGCGGGCCATTCAGGGTCTCCCGCTATACGCATGGGCAGGAGCTCGATTTTGTGCCCAATGCGCATTATTATGATGCGCGACCTCAACTTCAGCGCGTCTCATTTATCTTTTACAATACGACAAACGATGCATATCAAGCCTATCTGGGCGGGAAAGTGGATACAACGGATGTGCCCCTCGCAGCGGTCAGCAAGGATCGAACGCGAAAAGACGTTCATCAGATACCACAGTTATGGACCAATTATTACACCATGAATTACCTTGTAAAGCCCTTTAATAATATTCACATTCGTCAGGCCTTTGCCCTCGCCATCGACAAAACAGCCCTCGCCCGGACAGTCTGGCAGGGAACCGTTTTGCCAACAAATCATATCGTGCCACAGGGCATGCCAGGCTATAATCCACAACTCAAAGGACCAGATGGCACACAAAATCTTAGCGGCAACGCCAGCAAAGCCCAGGCACTCTTACAACAGGGACTGAAAGAAGAGGGCATGACCACATTGCCAGCCATTACGCTCACCTATGGCACAGACGTTCCCCATTTGAATACCGAGGTTTCCGCGCTAATACAAATGTGGCAAAAAGTGCTGAACGTCACGGTCACCAGCAAGACCGTCACCTATGACACGCTGCTCGATCAGGTGACGGCGAGCACGAACAATAGCAAGGGCCTGCAATTCTGGGCGCTCTCCTGGGTCGGCGAATATCCCGATCCGCAAGATTGGCTTTCTCTCCAATTTGGTCAGGGAACCCCATATAATAATATGAACTATGGACAGAACAGCAGCTCGACAGCCACGCAACAACAGGCAACACAGCAATTGCTCGCATCCGCAGACAGCATGGAGTTGGGGCAATCGCGCCTGCGCACCTATCAGCAGG